>Ga0194118_10004463_pt1 | contig 15282 bp, 8 predicted proteins | sample TA2MahsurfametaG_2_FD_148662 | JGI IMG/M metagenome (GOLD analysis project Ga0194118, IMG submission 148662) | Freshwater microbial communities from Lake Tanganyika, Tanzania - TA2015013 Mahale N5 surface | ecosystem: Environmental > Aquatic > Freshwater > Lake | place: Tanzania: Lake Tanganyika...
ATGGGCATAACGCTAACGAGGTGTATGTGACTCTTCTCGGGCAATGGGGAATGCTTATTTTTTCCTTCTATTTTGGTTCTCGTGGTATGGAAAAAATTGCGGAAATCTGGAGTAAGAAGAAGTGATCAACTGGGAAAAATACCCCAACTTCTCGGTCAGAGAGTTCATCTGCTCCCACTGCGGGGGTGAGGGTGTCCAAGAAGGTCTGTTGGATAAGCTCCAGGCGATGCGCACCGAGTACGGTAAACCCATAAAGATCACCTCCGGATATCGTTGTCCACAGCACCCCGTAGAAGCCAAGAAAACCGCCCCTGGCGCCCATGCGTTAGGCATTGCAGCCGACATCGCAGTAGAGAGTGCGGAGGCGCACAGGGTTCTTGCTTTAGCTTTTAAGCACGGGTTCACCGGCATCGGTGTGCAACAAAAAGGCACAGGTCGTTTTATTCATGTGGATATAAGATCCGGTCAATTACCAACCCCGAGCGTATGGAGCTATTGAGTGCCCTTCCTTAAACTCAACTTTAAACCGGGGATCGTCAAAGACACGACGAACTACGCCAATGAGGGTGGGTTTTCTGACGGGGATAAGATCCGGTTTTTCTCTGGGTTTCCTCAGAAATTAGGTGGTTGGATTAAGTCTACGCCAAATTCGTTTCTCGGTGTCTGCCGTCAGATGTGGAACTGGATCACGTCTTTCTCGGATAACTTCTTAGCAGTCGGTACAAACATTAAAGTCTACATTGAGGTTGGTGGGGTCTTTTATGACATCACGCCCTTGAGAACCACCCTTATCTCTCCGGCTACAAACAACAGCATTGCCACGACAAATGGATCAACCACAGTCACATTCACGGTATCAAGCCATGGGTTAGAGACAGGCGCTTATGTGACTATCTCAGGCGTTACTGGAACTGGATCACCTCAAACCATTGCTAACATACCAATTACCCAAATAAACAAAGAACACCAAGTCACTGTTGTTAGTTCAAGCGTATTTACCATTACTGTAACTACCCCCGCTTCATCTACCGTATCTAACCAAGGCGGCACAAGTATCTCCATAGCCTGCCAAATAAACCCTGGGTTCGCCTCCGCTACTCTTGGCTACGGCTGGGGTACTGGGTCTTGGAATGATCCGCAGACACCGTGGGGGCTGGCTAGTCCTGATCCGGTTGTGTTGATGCAAAGGGATTGGTGGTTCGACAACTTCGATAACGACTTGGTGATGAACATCCGCAAAGGGCCTATTTATTATTGGGAGCGGGGTTCCTTAGCGAGTCCTTCTACAGCCTTAGGCGTTCGGGCGGTGCTTCTTTCCAGTCTTGCTGGGGCTAGTAGCGTGCCCAATATCGCTATGCAGACTCTTGTGTCTCAGAATGATAAACATCTTTTAGCCTTTGGATGTCAGCCGTTTGGAGGTATCTCTACCGACTATGACCCGCTTCTGATCCGTTGGGCTAGTCAGGATGAGCCTCAGTATTGGAGCCCCACAGGCACAACCCCAGGCGGTGCGGTTAGTAGTGCTGGATTCTTGCGGGTTTCTCGCGGGTCGGAGATCGTGCGTGCACTGCCTACAAGACAGGAAATATTGGTCTGGACTAATTCAAACTTGTATTCCTTGCAATACACAGGCACCACGGACGTGTTTGCCCTACAAGAACTTGCTGACAATATCTCCATCATCAGCCCCCGTGCGGTGGCCTCGGCAAACAATGTGACCTACTGGATGGGGCAGGACAAGTTCTATGTCTATACTGGTCAGGTTCAGACACTACCTTGCACGATCAGGGATTATGTTTTCAAAGACATCAACTTTAACCAGTCAGATCAGATAATTTGTGGCACCAACGAGGGCTTTACGGAAATCTGGTGGTTCTATCCCACTGCCAACTCTAACTGGATTGATCAATATGTAATTTATAACCACCTGGAACAGGTCTGGTATTACGGCACTCTTGTCCGCACGGCTTGGCTAGACACCGCTATTAGGGGAAACCCTATAGCTGCCAGAACTCTAAACGGCGCCTCAACAGGACACTTATTTGAGCATGAGGTTGGGGTAAACGATGACACGTCACCGATGCAGTCTTATATTGAGTCGTCAGACTTTGACTTAGGCGATGGTGAGAAGTTCATGCTAACTGACCGCATGATCCCAGACTTTAGATTTGACGGGTCCACGGCTGATAATCCAACGCTTACCATGACCATTAAGCCCAAGCGGTTCTCTGGTACAGCGTATGAGAACCAAGCATCTGACACCCAGCCGGTCATTGAGGTGCCGATAAGCCAGACATACACGGGGCAAGTCTTTATTCGGGCACGCGGCAGGCAGGTCGCCTTCAGGGTGGATTCTGCTGACTTAAATGTGCAGTGGCAGTTGGGTTCGGTACGACTTAGTGTGCGCGAAGATGGGCGACGGTAATGGCGCTAGTTGGGTTCCGTGCTCCGGCTCTACCCCTCCCTCCTGGGCAATATGACTCACGGCAGCAGGCCGAGCTTATCCGGGCGCTTAGGCTGTACTTTAACCTCATAGACTCACTCACCCCCCAACAGGCGCAGTCGTACAAAGCGGAGAACTTTATTGGTGGTACGTTTACTGGAGATTTTGTTGGGGATTTTACTGGTGGTACATTCAGTGGAAATGTTTTAGGGGGTACGCTGTCTGGGTTCGGGCTTGGGTTAGAAGTTCCCTACGCTCTGTTAATGTCGGATCAGGACCAGGACAGTGCAGGTGTGACTTCAGAGAACATTGTCACCCTAAACCAAATAATTCTAAGCGACGGGATCAATGTAGAAAATAACAGCCGGATTACGTTTGCCTATCCCGGACAGTACCTAGTGACTGCCAGGTTCCAATTCGCCAACCGGGGAAATGCGGCAGCTGAGTTTGAGATCTGGGTCAAGAACAGTGGTACAAATTACCCTCTAAGTGGCACACGGTTTGACATTCCGGCTAGGAAGAGTGGGTCCATCTGGTCGCACGTGACAGCCAATATCTCGGGAATATTCACGGTTCAGGCAGATGAATACTTAGAGTTTGCCTGGTGGTCAGACGGGGCAGATGTTTATCTTGAGCACTATGCGGCGGGGACAAGCCCAACAAGACCGGAAATCGCCTCAGCTATTGTGACGGTCAACTTCTTGTCTGCGCTGCCCCCGAGGTTTGTACCGACTCTGCCAGACCGACTGGTGATTCAAGGTGCCGCACCAAGTTTGTTACGAGGAACAGTAGCCATACCCCCCGCAGCAGGCTTGTCGCTTCAAGGCGTTGCGCCTACAATAGTAATCGCGTAGTACCCCTGTAGTTCAACTTAACCAAAGGAGAGTTCCATGGTCTCAGAAGTCACTAAAGACGACACGTTTTTTATCCACTGCCTGTATGACTATGTTCTAGGGCGTAAGCCTGACGAAGAAGGTCTGCGGTTTTGGGAGCATTACGAACCACGTTCTAATCTGGTAGCGGCGTTTGTGGTTGAAGCTAAGAAAGAGCTTGCTGCTCGCGCTTAACTAACGAGGTAGCCCCCTTCGGGGGGCTAAGATGACATGGCTATAACCCAAGCCCAACTTAACCAAATATATCAACAAGAATTAGGCCGCGCTCCAGATCCAGCAGGCGCTCAATACTGGCTTGGTGGCGGCACGCCTGGTGGCACTACTCTAACAACCCCAGAGGCAATTAGAGAGGCTATTCGCGCTTCAACAGAAGCTCAAGCGTACCGTAGTCAACAAAACCAAGGAGGTACCGGCGCCGGAGCAGCCGCAGAAAGAGCAGCCGCAGAAAACTTAGTTGCAAGCGCTTTTCAAAATGTATTAGGCAGAACTCCAGATGCAGCAGGTAAAGACTACTGGGTTAATGAGATATTGGCTGGAAGGTCGTCTCCAGCAAGTCTTTCGACACAAATTGCTTATGGAGCAGTTTCAGAAGATCGGGCTGCTGCTAACCGATGGGCAATTAGCAATCTTGGTGCACCAATATTTAGTACAACCACAACTACAACTAACGCGAACGCAAACGCAGAAGCAGACCGACTTGCTGCAGAAAGAGCAGCCGCAGAAAGAGCAGCAGCAGAAAGAGCAGCCGCAGAAAGAGCAGCCGCAGAAAGAGCAGCCGCAGCAAGACAAGCTCAACCTCAATCTCAATCTCAATCTCAACCTCAACCCAACAGAGAAGACGCTATAACCGCTTTATACACGAGAATCCTTGGGCGTAGTCCTGATGCGGCAGGTTTAGCTTATTATTTGACAGGCGGCGGTAAAGATTTACCTTTGTCTGAAGTAGAAAGACTCTTTAAAGCTTCACCTGAATTAAATCCTGCTAGTGCAAATCCTGTAGCTGCTAGAAGATCAGGGTTAAATGAGTTGTATAGAACTGTTTTAGGTCGAGATCCAGACACTCCAGGATTAGATTATTATTTATCTGGCGCCGGTAAAGAGTTACCTCTGTCTAGGGTAAGTGAACTTCTTAGAGATTCATCGGAATTTAAGGAACGTTTTCCAAAATTTACTACAGCACAAAAACAGTTCACATTTCCAACTGAACCACAACCACAAGAAATACTTGGTATCACAGGGCGCCCAACTACCCCACGGGGGATTGCTGATCTTTACCAACGATTTTTAGGTCGAGCGCCTGATCCAGCAGGATTGCAGTTTTACGCAGAAAAGTTTGGGCCGACTATGACACCGCAAAGGGTCAGTGACTTTATTGGTGACATTTATGGGCCTACCGGAGAAATAGCAAGACGTGGTGGAGTACTGCCTGAAGCTGCCTTTCGGGGGCCAATAGCTCCTCCACAAGCAACAACACTCACCTATGGTTCTCAACAAGTATCGCCCTTTGGTTTTGTTGCTCCAACTGCTCCAGGAACTACTGCAGTTGCCCCTGCGCCTGTCGGTGGGCAAGCTGGTGGTTTAGTTACATACCAAGAAGGTGGTATGCCTAAGCTCTCTGCAAAAGACGCCGGATCGCAGTTTAATATGTCAGAGTTTCTCGATGAGCAAGGCCGCTTAGTTGGTGGATTTTTACGGCCTGAGTCAAGACCTGACCGCAAGGTTCCTGATGAGTATGGGGCTTACGGTAGGCCGGTTCGTGATGAATCTGGAAAGATTACAAACTACGAGTTTGTTCCGTATCAAAGCAACGTAGTCTTTAACCCCCGTCTAAGTGAAGCTGAAGCTCGTGGAATGACTGAAGATGAAAAAGCTCGTGCAATAAGAAATATGCAGATACGTATGGGACTAACTGATCCTATACCTCAAGGAATTATTTCTACAGGAATACCAGCAAATATACGTAGGTCAAGGGGGTACGAACTTGCTGAAGGTGGCCTAGCCTCTCTTGCCGAAAACCTAGCCGATAAAGGCCGTGGCGGTGACTCCATGCTCGTCCACATGTCGCCTGAAGAAGTACAAGGGTTGCGTGGGCTGGCTATGCGGATGGGTGGGGATCTAAGCATTAACCCGCAAACTGGGCTGGTTGAAGCCAAATTCTTTAAAAAGTTGTTACCGTTTTTGCCATTTTTAATACCGGGGGTTGGCGCTGCAATTGCTGGGTTTGGGAAATCTGCTTTTGGGCTTAGCGCACTTGCAAGTAAATCAATTGCTGCTGGGCTTATTGGCGGGTTTACGGCTCCTGGTAAAGGGTTTAACTTTAAGGCAGGTCTTCGCACTGGTATCATGGCTTTTGCTGGTGGTAAGTTAGCAGAAGGCCTGCAGGCTGCTGGGCAGACAGGTGTTTCTACTGGACCTGGATCTGCTGGGGGTACTACTGCTCCAAGTATGCCTAGAGCGATTACGGCTGATCAAATAATGGCGAACAATCCTAATATGTTCCCGGCTGATGCTGCTCAGGCCGCTTCTAATCTAAACACAGCAACTCAAACTGCTATGGGTGCACCTGCAACTGTGCCATCTGGCCTGCCAACGACACCGACAAGCCCAGGATTCCTACCTCCCGATGCTGCCCTTGAGATGAATGTAGCCGATTTAGGTAGACCTGCGCCCCCCATACCCACTGAAACCGGAGCACAACTACCCCCTGCTGAAGTTGCGGCTGCATCGCAAGTCCCTGCTGGTACACCATCTTTAACTACGACTCCTACGGTTCAAGGCGTTAAAGAAGCAGGGACCGGGTTCAAGAACATAATCAGTGGTTCACCTGAAGCTTCTGCTGCGTTTACCCAGGCTGTAGGGGTCAGGCCCTCTACTGCACTTGCTATAGGCGCAACAACTGCTGCTGCACTTGCGCCTGATCCGGAAGAGGAAGAAAGAAAGCGTTTAGCAGAAGAGCAGAGACAAAGACAAAAAATATTTGATGCCCTTTACTCTCAAAGCTTAGGCCGTATTTCTATGGGCGCTGGTGGTGGCATTGTTGCTTTGGCTAACGGTGGCATGCCTACGTTTGAGTATGGTGGCACGACTGCGCCAACTGGTGAACCTCGGATGGTGCAAGGTGCTGGTGATGGTATGAGCGATAATGTACCTGCCAATATTGAGGGCGTACAAGAAGCCCGGTTAGCCAATGATGAGTTTGTAGTGCCTGCTGATGTTGTAGCAGATATTGGCAATGGTTCCAGCAATGCTGGAGCGAAGAAACTTTACGCCATGATGGATAGAATCCGTAAAGCACGGCATGGCACGACAGAGCAACCCCCTGAAATTAATGCTGAGCGCTTAATGCCAGCGTAAGGAAAGAACCATGGCACAAGTCGGACAAGTTGCTATATCTAGCGAAATCCCCAAGGAACTACAGAAGTTTTACACGGGTGAAGGTGGTGGCTTTGGTGTAATCCCTGGAGGTATAAGCGCAATATTTCCTGGTGGATTAACTGGGCAACAAGCTTTTCAAACGCAATACGCACCGGTTATCGGTGCTGGGCTTATGGGGGCTGGAGCAATAGCTCCGATGTCTCAGTTTCAAGAACAAGTTGGCGCTCGTCTGGCCGGTATGGAGGTGCCTGGAACTTTTGATCTGGGGCAACAAGCCGCACAAGAAGCTGCGGCTGGTTTTATGGGTACGCCAGGGGTTACGGCTCCTCAGCTTACGCAGTATCAAATGGGTGCACCGGAGATGTTTACTTCGGATGTTGCCAAGCGGTACATGTCCCCTTATATGCAAAGTGTGGTGGACGCCCAACAACGTGCGGCTATAGAAGCAGCAAAACGTGCTCAACTTGGTGGGAATTTAGCAGCCGCAAGACAGGGTACTTACGGTGGTGCACGGCAGGCTATTTTGCAAAGTGATCGGGAATCAGGTCTGCGGCAGACACTGGGGGATATTCAAGCACGGGGTCTACAAGAAGCTTTTACTCAAGCACAGGGCCAATTTGAACGAGATCGCGCTGCAGGATTAGGCGTCGGACAACAAAACCTTGCGGCTATGCTCGGTGTACAACAACTTGGTGCAGGCCAAAGCCTTGAGGCACAAAGGGCAAATCAGGCTGCTGCTCTACAATCAGCTACTGGTTTGGGTAATCTAGGACAGGTGTTCGGTAGTATGGGTACGCAACGCCTTGCGGGTGAATTGGACCTCCTTAAATCTCAAGGTGCTTTTGGAGACTTCCAAAGAAATCTTCAGCAACAACAACTAGACGCTCAGCGTCAGGCACTGATGCAACAGGCTGAATACGGCGCGACACAGGTAGGTCAGCTTTCTAACTTGTTACGTGGTATCCCATTAACTAGTTCTACACAAACGACTACTACTCCTCCCCCTTCAAACTTCCAAAGCTTAATGCAGTTGGGGCTGGGGGGCATAGGACTTTATAACGCAATGAATCCCGCAGGTAGGGGGTAATAGATAATGCAGACATCCGCCGCTCCTATGGCTCCTCAGGCCGTACCGTCAATACCTCCTAGTGCTGAAAAGGGAGGTGCTGAAGAGTACTTTAAGACGGTCGCCCGTATACCGGGCATGACTGATGACGAGTTAGGTACTTATATTGGGAGCGGGTATGGCGCTTTGGCCCTAGCCGAAGTTTCTCGTCGTAACCGTATGCGTGTTTTGAAAGAAGTTGAACAAGCTTCGCAGATGCAGAATCAGGGGACTATTGCAGAACGTCAGATAGCCCAGTTAATGCAGAATCGTATGCGCGAAAGACTTTCCGCAGATGATCGGTTTGGCCTTAACAACGTCGTAGCCCAGGCAGAACAAGGTGGTCTTGAGTTTGGTCAGCCCACAACGTTGGCGGGTGGTGGCGTTGTAGCATTTCAGGCGGGTGGAAGAAGCTTTTTAGACGAACTGCTTATGATGTCTGCACCAATGCCATCTCAGATGGTAAATCGCCCCCCACTCCGTTCCCAAGATACTTCCGGGCCGATTGTTGGTAGACAAGCTACACAGGCCGACGTTCGCCGTGTGGACAACGAGATTGCCAAAAAAGCCGAACAAAAAGTCGCCCAAGAAAAACCCACAAAAGGGGAAGTAAAACAGGCTAAAGAAGTTGCTGCTGGGTTAAAGAGCCTTAGCGCAAAAGATATCCTGAAGGCCGAGAAAGAACTTATGGCTGCTGAAGGACTAGGCGCTTTTGGCTCCGGTGCTAGAGATATTATTGAGAAGCGTCGCGCTCGTGGGGAAAAGAGCTACGGCAAAGCCATGACTTCAGAACCCTTCTTGGCTGCAGCCCAGGCTTTAGGTGGCAAGCGCATGGGTAACTTAGAAGCACTTGCTGCGGCTGTTGGCGCTGGTGGCACGTCTGCTACGGCTATAAATCGTGAGCGTGTTAAGTTCCAAGATGGTATTGACGATCTGAATCAGAAGATCGCACTGCAACAAGAACTCTATGATCGTGGTCGCATATCTGACGCCATGAAGATGGAGCAGACAATTAAAGCTCAACAGGCCCAGCTTGCGCTTGAGCGTGAGAAACTTCGGTCAATGGATAGTTATCGTAAAGCAATGGCTGCTCGTCCTCCTTCGGGGGCGGGGAGGATGCCACAGGCACCGATCATAGTGCAGTTAGAAAGAGAAAATGAAAATATAAGAACCGCGTTACGTGGGGGGCTACTGCCAGATCAACGTCCGTTAGCCTTGAAACAGTTAGAAGAAAATGAGCGAAAAATTCGTGGATATATGGCTTTGCCACTATTTGCTGGTGCAACCTTTGGCGAACGTGACAGGGATACTGAGGAATAACCGTGGCAAGAGAGAAGTTTGTCCGGTTTCCAGACGGTAGAGAGTTCACGTTTCCGGTTTCGATGTCCAATGCCGAGATACAAGAGCGCCTACTGGATGAACTATTTGGCCCAATTTCCACTTATGAAGTCCCTGAAGCAGTAAAACCCGAAGCCGGATTCATCGGTGGATTCAAAGAGGGCATAACTTCTTTAGGTGGTGCACCAGAAGCAGTTTCTTATTTAGGATCCCCCACCGAAGAAACTCGTCGTGCTGCAGCGGCAAGCGCTGAAAGCCCATACCAATTCCAAAGGCTTGAAGATGTTGAATCTGTTGGTCAGGGGGCACGGCTATTTAGAGAATTAGCGGGTCAGTCTATTGGGTTTATGGCGCCCCCTCTTGCTGCGGCAGCGGCGGCTGGTGTTGTGTCTGGACCTGCTGCTCCAATTGTCGCCCCTCTTACATTCTTAGGCGTGGCTGGCCTTCAGTACTTAACAGAAACAACAGGCCGTCAGGCACAAGTACAAGAAGAAAAAGCAGCAAAGGGTGAAGCTACTGAAGCCCCTGACGTAACAAAGATTGTTGCTTCTTCTGCTGCCCAGGCCGGTGTTGATCTCATTCCATTTACTACCATCTTTAAGCCTGTCGGTCGCCTGTTTGGTCTGGCTGGTAGAGAGTCTGCTGAGAAAGTAGCACGAGAGACCGTAGAGACTTTTGAAAAAGAAGGATTTGAGGCTGCGGCTAAGAAGCTCTCTGGGCTAAACCCGAAGCAGTCCATGGCCTTAGGCTTCGGCGCTGGTGCACTCGTTGAAGGTGTGCAGGAGCCACTACAGACATTGCTTGAGCGTTGGGGTGCTGGGCTTGACTTGTCAAGCGATGAGGCACTTAAAGAGTACATGGAGGCTGCGATCTTAGGGCCGATACTTGGTGGTCCGTTTGGTGCAATCTCTACGGGTATTGGTAATGTCCAACGCGGTATGTCTAATAAAGACTTCCTAAATAGGCTGCAGGCTGAAGTCGAAGGCAAACCCATACCTCAGGATCAACTTGCTAGAGATTGGGATCGTCAAAAGGCTGAGATCTTAAAAACTGCTGAACCTATCTCTCTTGTAGATGAAGAAGGTAAGCCTCTGAAAATAACGCCCGAGCTTCTTGAGTCCCTTGGGATTAGCCCTAATGCTAAAGCTATCAGTATCGGTTCCTCCTCCGTAGCGATGCCCACACTTCTTGAAAAAGACATGTCAGACAAAAGTGTGCAGACCATACTTGCTGGGATGTTCCAACGGCGTATGGGGCAGATTAGTCAGGAGATAAAACAACGAGGAAGTTTGATGAGCCAGGAGGAGAGGGAGTCCAAACTGGCAGAGTACGTGCAGGCTGCACAGTCGTTCAAAAGTATTCTGAATATCGCCAGCCCAGAGAACGCTATAAACTCCCCGACGAATTTTATCGTACAGCCTTCACCTGCTGAGCCTGATAAGTTTGTGCTTTTTAATCCGGTTACTAGCCAAATCGCTAAGGGTAAGGACGGTAAGGAGCGTCAGTACAGTAGCCTTCAGAACGCAGAACGTGCGCTAAACCGACTTATCGGTAAAGAAATTTCTGAGATTGGTAAAAAGATTGATGTGGCTACTCAGCCTGAGAAGGCTGCTGAGGCCAAAAAAGCGGAGAAAGAGAAAAAACTTGCTGAGATCGAAGATCCATTCGCCAAGCCAGCCACCCCAGAGACCGCAGCTAAGGCACCTATCAGTGACGAGCAACGCGCACAAATATCCGAGAAAACGGTTGTCGGTACTGAAGAACCAGTAGGCCCAGTAGATGAGGGTGACATTACTGGTGATTTGGATGAGATCTCTTTTAAGCCACCGGCTGAACCTACACCCACACCTACTGGGTTTAGAACAGCCCAAGGCAGCATGTACAAGTTGGACGAGGCTGGGCGCACAAGCAGAACTAAGAAGTCACCAGGTAAAGGACAGGGTAAAATCTACCCACCACACCTTGCGTTTTATGTAACGCCTGAAGATAGCAGAAGTATTCTTGATGACAATGTTGGCGGGAACGCTTCTATTCGTCTTGGATATGACCGTGATGGTAAGTTTCAAAAGATTTCAGACATTAGTGAGTTACCGGCGGGGGCTGAACCTATAGTTGCGGTAATTGATAAAGACAGAAATACCGTACGTGGCAAATATTCTGCCAAAACGAAGCCTGAAATTGGACTAGCCCCTGTAGAAAAACTGTACAACAAAGACGGCACTGCTAACACACACGTTGGAAACCCAATTGTTGAAATGTTTTTCGAGCCTGCTTCTACGCCCCAGACAACTGGTACACCCAGAGTTCAACCAGGTGCATTAGAGAAAGCAGAAGGTAAAGATGTAGAAGACAATATAGACTTTAATAACTTAGAAGCATCTTTAGAAGGGTATTTAGACCCCGACACAGAGAGCTTGCGTCAGAACTACATTTATAACAACAAAAATAGAAATACTTACGCTAAAGAAGCTGAGAAAAATGATGCCTATCAGGATGCACTACAACAAAATATTGCTCTTTTGCCTGATGTAGTAACTTTGTATCGTGGAAGAGATAAAACAAAACGCTTTACAGATTCTATTGGGCCGTACTTAAACGTAACAACAAATAAAATAACTGCTAAAAATTTTGTTAAAGCTACGCAATCAGATCCAAAAAACTGGATCGTTGAATCATACAGCGTACCAAAAGAAGCGATTGTAGCTCTTGGGCATGCACCAGAGCGAGAATTTATAATTAACATGCAAAAAGGAGTGCAGTTTATTGAGCGGGAGGTAACAATAGAAGGAGAGATAACAGAAAAAACGGCTGAACCAACGGTTGAACCGACAACCACGACCCTTATACCCAAAGACGCTGCCGAACAAGCATTAGAAAGATACAGCGCACTAACAGAAGCCCAGAGAGATGCGGTAGCTAAAAAGCTAGGTTTGACACGGTCTGAATTTATAGAAACTGAAGCTGCATTTGAGCGTACCGCAGAAGTCGATGCTGCGATAACAGAAGTCATCACCCAAAAAGAACCGACAGAAACCAAAACAGAGAGTGATAAAAAGTTAGGGCGGCTAGGTGAATATCTAGCAAAATTTAAACCTAGTTCACCAGCAAACTTCCCGATGATTGGTAATGAAGTATGGGAAGCAATTCGTAAACGTCCTGAATTTAAAAGTTTAGAAAGCATTAGTGGTGGCGCACAAGTACAGGCGTTATATCAGACCCGCGATTTAGGAACCGGTACTCCACTTAAAAACCACACACTAACTTTATTGGCTCGTGGTAAAGACGGGCAGATTTATCGTGTAATGTTTAATTTAGGGATAACCGATGCCCCTCCTCATAGCATTAAGCAAAAGCGTTCAGTCGAACTTGTAGATGATCTAACAGTTCATTGGCCTGGAGATATAGAGAGCGATGGGTCGTTTTATTTTCACGCTGTTGGCTCTGAAGGCGCTAAAAAAGCAGCTGAAAAATACGGCCCTAAAAAAGAACCAACAGAAACTAAAACCGAAGAAAAGAAACTCCGCAAGACTAGAACCAAAAAGGTTCAGACTCCTGCTGAAGTTATCCACATGCCTCCACCGGCTGAGGTTATAAAGTCACGCCCCGACATGATTGCAGATCAGATTGCTGCACTGGATGGAGAAGATGGGGGTAGTGGGGAATTTAATGATATAGCTGAAGCTGTTAAGAGTATGAAAGACGGGGCTAAGATTGATAAGGTTCTTGACATAGCAATCCGACTTAAGAACGCATACGATACCGCACAGGGTAAAAGGGCTGGTGTTAGCGAAGCTGATCGAAATGCTGCGGCTGCACAGATTAATAAGATTTACGATGAGTTAGATGCGCTACAGTCTGGAGAGATACCAGTGACCCCCGAGGGCGTAAAGTCTGCTATGGAAAAGAACGGCAACGCTAAAGAGTCTGAGAAAATTGCAAGTGAGTCCCGTAAGGATATCTGCGAATGAGTGCCAAACATAAGTGGTGTACTTTAGACGACGGTAGTATTCCCACGGCATCCAGGCCACGTCAGGCTATTGGTGAAATACTTGCTAACCCTATTAAGGTTGGTAAGAACATGAGTGGTGATGTCGTAGCGAAGCTCAAAAACCAGATAGCTAACAAGTTTAAATTCTTGTGGGTCATGGTTGAGCAGATGGACGCTATGGGGTTCTCAGACGCCAAGAAGATTGAAGAGAGCTTAAAGCGGCAGAGATCTTTTGAAGAAAAGTTGCGCCGCCATTCTGAAAAGAATATTGAGCTGTTAACAAACGTTTATAAGCGTAACCGCAAAGCTGCTCAAGCTATAGAAGCCGTAGGCTGGACTGCCACCCAGGCTGAAGTTAATCCTTTTATGCCGCGTAGCCGGTATGTAGGCAGCACTGAGCTTATAGATTATGAGGGCCGCAAAGTTACTAAGGCTCAGTTGTGGGATGAGCTAAACAAAGAACTTGACGCCGCACGCAAGTTAGACTCCGGTGCTCCAACAGCACTAAAAGCTATTTTTGATTCTTTCCAGTTCTACCGTAAGGAGTACCTGCGCTCTACGATTCAAGCTATAAAAGATCGTGCTGGCGAAGGCAATCTAAAAGATGACGAAACCTCTCCTGAAGTCTTTGAGCAGATAAAGTCTATCCGGGACGGTGTTGCCAAAGCAGACAACGATGCCTATCTAACACTTTTGCGTACGGGTAAGTACGTAGTAAATACTTATCGTATGGAAGGCCTTGGAGAAGACGGCGTGCCCGTTCGAGTGCTTGATTCCTCTAAATTCTTTGAGGATCGTAGCGAAGCTAGAGAGTTTGCTGCGGCGCAAAGAGCTAAAGTTACTGACTCAAGTCTTGTAGAGCAGTTTGAGAAGAACAATATCAACAGCGTAATTAACGGCAGCAATCGAGCCGCTTTTAACAGTTTCTTTGACAGACTTCGTCCAGCGTTGGATAAATTAAAGCCAACCCTAGAGCCGGGTGATCCTGGTTACGACACGCAGGCGGCAATGATTGAGAACTTTAAGGAAAGATGGAAAGATGCTGCATTGCTCCTTTACCCAGAAACGTCAGTCAAGAAGCAGCTCATAGCCAAACGTAAGAACATTGAAGGTTTTAACCGTGACTTGCTTAAGACCTACGCCATCATGTCCGACCGTTACGCTAACCAGATTGCAAAAATCCGGTATGGTGCCACGCTGGATAACACTCTGTCTGATCTGCAACAGCAAGTCATTGAGAAGACTAGAAATAACCCTGACTTAAACGAGAAGGCTAACGGACTTTTAAGCGAGATTGCTCAGAAGGTAGTAAGTTTCGGGGCGCCTCCTACTGCACTTGACCGTTTTGCTGCAGGTGTAAACCAATTAGGGTTTCTCTGGTACCTTGGGTATAACCCGTCCTCAGCGTTAATTAATATGTCTCAGGTACCAGGTGTGACGTTACCTTGGTTGGGAGCACGGTTTCCTAATGGGCAATTGGTTGTATCTCGGGAGATGGTAAAGGCTTACCGCACCGTCATGGGTTTAAAGGGTGTGATGGTTGAGGGCACCCTAAGCGAGCGTGCGGATACTTTACGTAGATTGGATGATGCCACCCTGAGAAAAGACTACGGTATTACCAAAGACGAAGCAGACATGCTGGCTGAATTAGATGACCTTGGTACTCTGCGATCCGGGATGCAGATTTATGACATTGACAGTATTGCCACTAAAGGGTCGGCGTATCCAGGCTCTGTTAGCCATGGTCTGTATGCGTTTCAGAAGTGGTCGGGGCTTGCGTTCCAAAAGGTTGAGTTGATTAACCGAGAAGTCTCTGCGCTAATGGCGTACCGATTGGCTAAAAACAAAACCATGACTGGGCGGCAAAAGCCCATGACCAAAGAAGAGGCTATCCGATTCGCTGAAGAGACTGTGAATAAAACCCAGGGTCTTTACTCTAATGACCAGGCTCCGGCGCCCTTTATGAATCCAGCGCTCAAGGTCTTGTTAATGTTTAAGAAATTCCCAGCGCACATGGCGACAATCTATGTGCTGATGTTCAGGGATATGTTTAAGGGTGCTGATCCTGCCATTCGCCAAGTTGCTAGAAGGCAATTCACGATGATGATGTTTTCCACGGGGATGATGGCTGGTGTTGCCG
>Ga0194118_10004468_pt1 | contig 15264 bp, 13 predicted proteins | sample TA2MahsurfametaG_2_FD_148662 | JGI IMG/M metagenome (GOLD analysis project Ga0194118, IMG submission 148662) | Freshwater microbial communities from Lake Tanganyika, Tanzania - TA2015013 Mahale N5 surface | ecosystem: Environmental > Aquatic > Freshwater > Lake | place: Tanzania: Lake...
CTTCCAATCCACCCAGGCATCGATTTGCTTGACAGATTGTGGGCGTAAGATGAGCTGACCCGATTGATCGATTAAGTAAAAAGACGGAGAACTGGCCACATAATAATCCGAAACCCCCTGGGTATTCCATTTCTTGTAATCCGAAAAGGCAATAAAAGGCATGCCCTCTAGCTTCGGCTGCGGAGGCGGCTACTGAATCAGCATCGGCAATACTTTCTAGTATGGCTATTCTTTCCCTTTCTAAATCTTCTGCCGATCTAAAAATTGGTAATTCAAAGAATCAACCAAAATCTGGCTCATTGAAAGAACCAAAGGGGAAGAAAAAGTACCCGTTAATCCTTGTTTTTAAATTAAATGGAAAGCTTAGATGTGTAGAATTTTTTTGGAATTAAGGTTCAGACTTTAGTTTCAAATCTTTGATTTTATCCCTTACTTTTTGCATAAATTCTGATCCAGGATCTTCCTTACCAGTAAAGTAAGAGGAGTTGGATTCTTTCCACCAATTTGAACCTCTAAATTTCCAATATTCATGATGCCCAATCAAAAATTCTATCGGATACTTTTTCTTTAGGTGCCTGATTAATTTTGCGTTTGAAATAACTTGAGCTTCAGTTAAAGGCTGGGACTTACTTCCCACATTTTCAATTCCAATGGCACAATAATTCAAACCAATGGTATGGCGAGCAAACTGCGTGTCTTCCATTAATTGATAAATTTCTCCACCTCTATCAATCAAATAGTGAGCAGAAACATTAAGATGACTTTGGTTTTTATTTAGTTCTCTCGAATTCTCAATTCTTGCTGGATTGAAATAATTGAAATTACTTGTTAAAGTTCCACCAGCTGTGTAATGAAGCACAATTATCTTGGGACTAATTGTGGGACTTTCTTGAATCAATCCATGTCTTTCCCTTAAATACTCCAAACTCAAGTTTATTCTTTCCTTATCGTAACTGATAGGTTTGCTAATTATTTTAACTTCAGACCTTCCCTGGCCTTGAACTACAGTTGTGCAAAGGAAAATTAATGAAATAATTAAGTATAGCTTATTCAAAGGATTTAATAAACATTACATTCTTTTGTTCAATAACTGAGAGCTTAGATTCAACATTATCATACCTTGGTACATACCAGCTTTGTTTACTAAAATAATCCTTAAGTTTCTGAGATTTGAAAATGTAACCATGCCTTGCATAAATTTCATTTCGAATAATTATTAGATCCCAGCTATCCATTCCTACCAAATCAGATGCTGTCAATAATCTTTCCGATGCATTAGGATAAATACTTGGAATTTTTTTAGTGACACTAATTCCAGAAACTTCCAAATCAGAAAGTTGAACCCAGCCTTCAGAAACCGCACCCCTTGAATTTGTAAACCGAATAAAAACGAACCCATCTACCTCCGCGTTGAAAGTACCAATATCACCTTTTACCAAATAGGCTTTTCTACGTTGTGAAGCACTTGGACCATTGTGGAAATATGTTTTTTCCGAATTCACAACAAATGATTTTTCAACTGCATCGAACTGGTTTTCTTCAAATTCAAATGACTGTGAAGCATATTGTCGATTTTCTCTAGCCCTAACTAATTCATATAACTTTTTACTATCTCGTGTAAAAATAAGATTTTTCGAAGTGCCATTACTTAACTGGATTTTCACCTTTAATTCCTTCTCATTTGCCTCATCTATTTGTATCACATCATCAAACAAAATAGGAAATGAAATTTGTTGGGTATAATCCAAAATAATTGAAGTCGTAGGAGTATAATTTTTAACCTGAAAGGCCCCATTCTCAATAATTTGTGCAGAATAGTCTACCTTAACTTCACCAGATTCCCCTTGCCGCTCAGTATTGTAATTGAAATTAACGAATTCCACATCAGTGGTGTCCTTATTTAGATAATACCAAGTTCCAGAAAAGGTGTCATTCTTTGAATTGAAAGTCTCCATTTCTTCATAGCTCAAAATATGAACCGTGAAAAATTTATATGTAGTAATGCCAACTAATGAAACAAAGATAATAGAAATCAAAAATTTATAATTAAATAATAAGGAAAGCCTTCTTAAAGAGTCAATTTTATTTCCTCCTTTTTCAAACACATCGGCAGTAAGAGCAAATCCTCCTAAAATAACAAAGAAAAATGAATAATACTCAGTAAAACTATAATACAAGCCATTTAGCGCATAGGTTCTAAAAAAAGAAATTTCGGGTAGGATCGCTAGCCAAATCAAAATCAATATCCAAATAACCGTATTTAATTTAAAGAGACTATTTAATCTTGTAAACGATTTAGATTGGGAAATCTTTATTGGCAATAAGGAACAGGCTACTATTGAAATTATTGGCAATAAGGAACAGGCTACTATTGAAAAAATGATGTAGGTATATTCCAAACCTTCCGAACTATTATTTCGAAGTAAAATGAGAATAAATGGCAAAATAAGAAGGGTTGAAAAATAAACAATAAACGCTTTTGTACTCAATAAAATCGAACCCAAATCATTTCCCGTGGTGGAGGAAGCTTCATCTTTATCTTTAATTAACAAGGCAAATAATGGGATTAAAATTCCCGCCAAAACCACAAAATATAGACCGAATCCAATTCCTATACTCTTATCAACGGCATCAATCATTTCCCCTCCAAGTCCCTCAAAAAATGTTCCATCTATAGCATCTTTAGCACCTTTTATGGCTTCTCTCTTTCCAGCATAAGATTTCCATATTGTTCCTATCCCCAATAATGCGGCCAATGAAGGAGTTATTATTGCACCCATTAATAGAGGGCCAGAAAGCTTCTTCTGCTTATCATCCAAAAGACACAATACTAGTGCAACAGCAAACAATCCAAAGGAAATCCATCCTAATCCGTAATCAATTTGATTTCCGGCAATAGAAACAGGTCCAGCTGTTACCCAAGGCATGAATGTAGACAATGCTCCTACGGCAGCAGTTATTAAAATGGCTAATCTTTGCTTATTCATAGTTTTGAGAATTTATTAAATAATTTATAATAAATTTAAGTAATAATAATCAATAATTTATTTTTTTAAAAAATATATTTTCAAATTTTAAAATGGCTATCCTTCCTCCTTCAGGTCTCCATATTGAGGCTTAATTTAGGTTTAGTCAATGTTTTTGCATTGCTTTGTTTGTGGTGCTTACTTTCCGATACAGAAAGTAAACTATTGAATTAATATATTGATATACAGCATTTTAAAAAATATTTTTATAAATAAGGTACAAATAGGGTACAAAATCTAGAATTTTAATGCCTTTGCCATTGAAAGAAGAAGAAAAAATTATCTTAAAAAAGGGTGGAGTCAATGGGAATTGTAGACATCAATGGATATGTCTTTGTTAGGGAAACGTTTTGCGTGTAGGCGATGTTGCCTTGTGTTGCGCCTGCGGCAAGGCAATATTGCTTACACGCTGTATTGAAATCGACAGTTTTTTAAGTTCCATGAAAAATTTTTATGAAAGTGAATTAGTTATTTTGAAAAAAAATATAACCATAATGTAAGTAAAATTTAGGTTTTTCTAATTAGCCCTATTACATTATTTAATACAAGAGGAATAAAATGTAATCATTTGTATTTTTTTTTAAATTATAAAGGAACTTTTAGTTAAGATTTTTCGTATTTTAGGTAAAATTTACGGGAAAAATGGCACGATTTCAAAAAGGAAATCCAGGAAGACCAAAAGGAGCAAAAAACAAATCTCCTCAATTCATGAGGGATCGAATTCAAGCACTTTTTGATAATAATTTTGAATTGATACAAGAGGATTTAGAATCATTAAATCCTAGGGATAGACTTAAATTCCTCACGGATTTGATTCCGTATCTATTGCCTAAACTTCAGACCACCACATTTAGTCAAAAGATTGATTTTCAAGAATTGAATGAAGATGATCTAGATATCCTTATTGAGAGGATTATGAACGAATAAAACCAGATACTCTTTTAGGATAGGCAAAATTTAAAAAATAAGGTAAATGACCAAAGACCAAAAAATTCAACTGTTGAAGGCTTTTTTTGAAAAATCAATCTCAAAGGATGATTTGAAATTTTTGCTTGAAGTTGGCTTATCTATTCCTCCAATCCAATGGATATTCAAGAATGAGGAGGAGGAAAAAAAATTTGATAGGAAAAGAGAATTGGTAGGTAAAGTTTTAGGGAGACCGCTTCCCAAAATTATTCTAGTCGAGGGAGATTGAAGAGAAAAGTGCACTTGATGGTTGACTTATTCAATACACCCTTTAGGAGGCAAAGCTAAATTAACTGTACTTCTTTAATCAAAACCCTATTACCCCTGAATAAAAGAGTAGAGTAGTTACCCGAAAAAGTATAGTTTTTTAAATGAAGTTAACCCCAAACAGCCTACTGAACGGCCTACTGAAAAAACAAAACCCCTAATACGTAACGTAGAAGGGGTTCTTTGTAGCGGGAACAGGACTCGAACCTGTGACCTTCGGGTTATGAGCCCGACGAGCTACCAACTGCTCCATCCCGCGATATATCTTTTACTCTTTTTTATCTGTATCAACGCTTCGAACCTTGGTCCGCCGCGGCGGATATGAGCCCAGTCAAACGTTTTCAACTGCTCCATCCCGCGATATAGTGGGACAAACGTTTTCAACTGCTCCATCCCGCGATATAGTGGGACAAAGGTAAGCACAATCTCTCAAAAATCAAGTACCTTTGCGAAAAATAACCCTATGCACGCTCCTTCTCATAAGGCTGGATTTGTCAATATCATTGGAAAACCCAATGTAGGTAAATCGACCTTGATGAATATTTTGGTAGGGGAGCGGCTCTCTATTGTTTCCTCAAAAGCCCAGACTACCCGGCACCGCATTTTAGGGTTGATCCATTCTGAGGACTACCAAATCGTATTTTCAGATACCCCAGGCATGCTCCAGCCCAAGTATGAACTGCACAAAAGCATGATGAGCTTTGTCAGAATATCTTTGGAAGACGCCGATTTGATTGTGTTTGTCACCGATCTCTTCGAAACAGACGACGAGATAGAAGAAATTATTCAAAAAATAAATGCTTCGGACACCCCTGTTATCCTGGTGATCAACAAAATTGATTTGGCAAAAGAAGGGCAGCTGGAGGAAGTGACAAACTACTGGACCTCAAGAATACAGACCCAAACGGTGATCCCTGTATCTGCCTTAGAACGGTTCAATACAGAAAAAATTCTCCAAGAAATCTTGGAGCGCCTACCCATCCACCCCCCATATTACGATAAAGAAGAGCTCACCGACCGGCCAGAACGATTTTTTGCTTCTGAAATTATTCGAGAAAAAATCTTTACCAATTACAAAAAAGAAATTCCTTACAGCACGGAAGTGGGTATTGAGGATTTTCACGAAGACGCCCAACTTATCAAAATACGGGCCACTCTTTTCGTAGAACGCAACAGTCAAAAAGGCATCCTTATCGGAGAAAAAGGAAAAATGCTTAAAAAAGTAGGCATAGAAGCACGGGCAGACTTAGAAAAATTTTTTGGAAAAAAGGTCTTTCTTGAAACCTTCGTGAAGGTGGAGCAAGACTGGAGAAAAAATAAAACATTACTCAAAAAATTTGGGTACGACCCCTCTTAATCATGGCAAATATTGTAGCAATAGTAGGCCGACCCAACGTAGGTAAGTCTACCCTTTTTAATCGTCTGGTGGAAGAAAGAAAGGCCATAGAGGACAACATGAGTGGAGTCACTCGAGACCGACACTACGGGCATGCCCAGTGGTCTGGCAAATTCTTTTCCGTCATTGATACGGGAGGATACGTGACCGGCTCTGATGACTTGTATGAAGCTGAAATCAGAAAGCAGGTAAAACTCGCCATCGAAGAAGCTGACGTGATTCTCTTCATGGTAGATTGTCATGACGGCCTGACCGACCTGGATGCAGAATTTGCCAACGAGCTGCGCTCCAATAAAAAGCCTCTATACGTAGTGGCCAACAAAGCCGATAATCAGGAAAAAGCCTTTATGGCCAACGAATTTTATGCCTTGGGCGTAACAGATTTTGAAATTTTTCCCATCGCCGCGGTAAGTGGAAGTGGCACTGGCGATCTGCTGGACGCCATCGTCAGTCATTTCAAAGAGGAAGGAGAAGAAGATCCAGATGCCGGAGTACCAAAAATTTCCATTCTAGGCAGGCCCAATGCGGGCAAATCCTCCTTCATCAACGCCCTTTTGGGACAAGAAAGAACTATCGTAACGGACCAAGCGGGCACTACCCGAGATGCGATCCATACCCGCTACAAATTTTTTGGTAAAGACTTTATCATCACCGATACCGCAGGAATTCGAAAAAAAGCTAAGGTGAAGGAAGATGTGGAATTTTATGCGGTAATGCGCTCCCTACGCACCCTGGAGGAATCCGATGTCATCATAGTCATGGTAGACGCTACCCGAGGTTTGGAAGCTCAAGACATCAACTTGATTTCTTTGGCTATAAAAAACAACAAAGGCATCCTCATCATGGTCAACAAGTGGGACCTTATCGAAAAGGACCACAAAACCATGAATAAAATCAAGGAGCAAATGTTGGAACGACTCGGAGAACACAAATGGATTCCTATCATCTTCACCTCTGTCACAGAAAAACAACGCATTTTTCAAGCCATAGAATTGGCCGTCAAGGTGTATGAAAATAAAACTAGACGAGTACCTACCTCGAAATTAAACGAAATTCTTCTTCAAGAAATTGAAAAATATCCCCCTCCAGCATGGAAAGGAAAGTATATAAAAATAAAATACCTTACCCAGCTTCCTACCAAAAACCCTGTATTTGCTTTCTTTTGCAACCTGCCACAATACATAAAAGAGCCTTATACGCGATTTCTCGAAAATAGATTACGAGAGAATTTCGATTTTGAGGGCGTTCCGTTAAAAATTGTTTACAAAAACAAATAAAAAAAATTGAATAACACTTGCACAATTAAAATTAATACTAGTACATTTGTGATGTAATTAAGAAAACCATAACAAATGAAAAAGGTATTTGCAATTTTCGCAATCGCTGGTTTGATCGCTACTACTTCATGTGGTGGTGGAACTGATGCAGAAAAAGCCAAGCAGGATTCAATCGCTCAAGCTGATTCTCTAGCTAAAGTTGAAGCTGATGCTCAGGCTGCTGCTCAGGCTGAGCAAGCTAAAGCTGATGCTAAAGCTGATTCTATTAGAAAGGCTGATTCTGCTGCTGCTGCTTCAAAGAAGTAATCTTCACCATGCGTAAAAAATTAAGAGTTCCGATAGATCGGGACTCTTTTTTTTTATCTTAGAACCTACATGGTCCTGCCCAACGATTATCTAACTCTATTTCATCGACAACTTCCCGAAAAATCCATACCCTATTGCATCCGACTTTGGGAAGATTCCCCTTTTTTATTTAAGGTCAAAGCACCTAGATCCAGTAAGCTGGGTGATTATAGGTATAGCAAAGACCAAGAACTACAAACCATTACGCTCAACGCAGACTTAAATCCTTACCAATTTTTACTGACGTTCATCCATGAAATTGCCCACCTGAGAGCTTTTATCAGGCATGGTGTCAGGCATGAGCCACACGGTAAAGAATGGAAATTCCTCTTCAAGCAACTTTTAGAACCCCTACTTGAAGAATCTATTTTTCCTATAGACCTTTTGGTTCCCTTACGGATTCATATGAAAAACCCTTCTGCCAGCTCTGCAAAAGACCTGTTTTTAATGAAGGAAATGAGTAAGTATGATACGAAAAATAAAGCAAATCCATTTTCTTTTTTGGCTGATTTAGGCCCAGAAACACGCTTCGAGTTGGCAGGAAGAAGATTTACAAAAAAAGAAAGTAGGAGAACCCGAGTACTTTGCGTAGAAATGGAAAGCGGAAAAAAATTTTTGGTTTCCCGCTTAGCAAAAGTAATTCCTCTCCCTTAAGCCTTTTCTTCTCCGATTTGATTTTCAGGTTGAGAAAAATCCTTGAGCTGAGGCAGATCTAGGAGAGAATTGATTCCAAAATAATCCATAAACTTTTGGGACGTTCCATAAATTAAGGGTCTCCCCACTCCATCGGATTTTCCTTTGATCTCCACCAATTCTTTTTCCAGTAATTTTTGGAGTGAATAATCACAGGCAACCCCTCTAATTTGCTCTACCTCTCCCTTGGTCAAGGGCTGCTTGTAGGCAATAATTGCCAGAGTCTCTAATTGGGCTGAGGAAAGTCTTTTTTGCGCATGCTGACGTAATAACAGTTGAATACTGCTTTGGTAGGCTGGTTTGGTGAGAAATTGATACCCCCCTCCTATATGCTCCAAGCCAAAGGAATATTCCTCTGCCGCATACTTTTGGGAAAGTTCTTGCAGGGCTAAATCAATATCCTTTTTAGGAATATCGGCGCCAAACATTTCTGACAAACAGGCCTGCATCTCAGCAGCCGTTAAAGGCTCTGGTGCACAAAAAATCAATGCCTCGATATGACGATGAAGAAAATCCAAACCTATTTTTTGGCCAGCTTTGCCTCAATAGAATGCATGGTGTGGGGCACCGCCTTCAATCGCTCTTTCGAAATGAGTTTGCCAGAATCCACACAGATTCCATAGGTGCCATTTTTGATTCGAATCAAGGCGTTTTCCAAATTGATGACAAATTTTTGCTGCCTTGCCGCCAATTGGTTCAAGCTCTCTCGCTCCAAAGTATCTGCCCCATCTTCCAAAAGCTTGGAAGTAGAAGAGGTGTGGTCTGTACCACTATCATTTTTTTTACTCAAGGTCTCCTTTAGTGAATGAAGCTCCTCTTTTGCCAAGGCTAATTTCTGAAGAATAATTTCCTCAAATTCTTTAAGCTCATCCTTGGAATACGCCGTTTTTTCTTCCTTGCTCATACAATTCCAATTTCTTTAGTCTACGGGATACTGGGTTTAAAAAAATAATCTCCTAAAATACGTTTGTCTTTTAGAAAACCCAAAAAAAATTAATATCAATCCTGACCCAGCCTACTGTAATTGGATCTAATTTTTCCATTACCTGCTTTTGCCAACCTGCTACTGTAAGGGGGTGCCTAGTACTACAGTTTTTTTGATGAGGCTGCTCCTCCCCTTCAATTCAAATATTTCGGCAACCACCACATAATACCCAGGACTGAGCCTTTGGCCTAATTCATCGGTACCCGACCAAGAAAAGAGTCCCTCTGTACCTAATAACAGGTTTTCTCCCAATACATAGACCAAATGCCCTATAGCTGAATATATGCGAAAACTACCCACCCAGCCATTTTGATCTAGGCTGTACCGAATCGTGGTGAATCTAGGTCCTTGACTTCCCTCAGGATCAAAGACCTCCGGCTCTATGACCAGGCGATTATCTTCTCTCTCCCCTTCAAACGCCACAGAATTTTTTCTTCCTGGGGTCGCATATTCTTCGGTGCTAGAAGCCGATTGCCAATTGCTGGCATAGTTGCCGGGACTTTTACTAGAAACTCTCTCCAAGGATACCCCCTTGGTTTGTTGCAATAGGGGATGGTGCCAGGAAGGAGAATAGGGAATGGACTCCATGACCTTACCCTCAGGGGAAAGCAAGAGCAAGGTAGCCCCAGAGATAGGATAACTTGGCATACTCGAAAGGGAAAGAAATGCGCCATCGGCAGATTTGGAATAGGACAAACGAAGTCGAGCAGGATCTTCGCTAATGGCTAAAAATCCCTTAGGAGGAATCATCAATCCCTTGGTTTCAAAAACCCTAACTTGCTGAGCAGGCAGTGCAACCTCCTCTTGACGGGCCAAGGCCCAACCTTCGAGGCTCAGGTAGCTGCTGTCGGTGGTATTGTGGATTTCTACAAACTTGGGATCACCAGGCTTGGGATCCATCAAAAGTTCATTGATCACCAATTCTCCAGCCTCTGCCAACTCAGGCAGGATGACCTGTGCCCTAAATCCATCTTCCGAAGACTTACCCAAGCAGGTTTCCATCTTGGGGAGAGAAAGGATATACACTTTGCTAGGCGTAGCAGGGGAAGCCAAGGAAATACCCACCTTTCTTCCAGAAGAAAATATCCATAAGGAGTCAATTTTTAGTTCTGGAGAAAAGGCATACGAAGCCAAGGCTCCTGGAGAAGCCACGGGCTGATTAAATAGCAGCTCCACCTGAGTAGAATTCCTGAAAAAGGCGGAATCGAGTTGAAGTTTTCCAAAGTCTTGATCAGGATAAAAATGAGAATTTTGAACTCCTGGAGTTCCCCTTTTTGGATCATTTGAAGGGAGCAGGTAGTCAGAGGCCTCGCAGCGAAAAAAGGGATTGGGCACCTCTAAGCTGTAGCCCCCATTGGCAAAGGTACCTCCTCCCCAAGAGGCACTCCTATAGCTGAGGTAATCTATGTCCTTCCCTGATGCCGTATGTAAGCGCAACAACTCTCCCGAATTTGATAATCCAGGCCAATTCATTAAAGGAATTACCGTCCCAAATCCCTCCAATAGCTTGGCCTGATTAGCTGGACAGAGAAGCACATAAGCCCCTGGCTGAATCCAAAATTCTTGAAGCAGCGTACTTTTTGTTGAGGTAGAAAGAGAAATCTCTACTATCCTGAGTTCCTTTTTCAAAGGGTTCATCACTTCTACATATTCCACAAATGGCAAGTCTTGATCTTGCCTAGGGGAAGGCATGATTTCATTGATGACTAGGGACTTGGGACCAAAGCGCAAGCCCCTGGCTGAATCCAAAATTCTTGAAGCGGCGTACTTTTTGTTGAGGTAGAAAGAGAAATCCCTACTATCCTGAGTTCCTTTTTCAAAGGGTTCATCACTTCTACATATTCCACAAATGGCAAGTCTTGATCTTGCCTAGGGGAAGGCATGATTTCATTGATGACTAGGGACTTGGGACCAAAGCGCGTGGGATCCGTGTAGGTAAACTTAAGTAGGGTGTCTTGAAGAAAATTACCGCTGAGATCAGGTAAAGACTGAAGAAAAAGCGAATACTCCTGATCCTCTTGCAAATCCTGATCTGCCCTGATGACCACCACCGAGTCACTAGGCATCTTGATTTCAGAGGGTATGCGCCCTTCAATACCGTAAGCCAAAGAAAGCTTCGCAAAAATCGGATCCAAGGGCTCAGAAAACGTGATCATTATTTCTTTGGGTCCATAGCCTTTCACCGAATATACCCTTGGGGAAAGGGTGTCGACCATTCGATTTTCTACACCGAACTCGTCCATCACCCAACGGGCGGCAGAGCCAGTACCGGGTCCCACCCCAATTTCTAAAAGCAGGAAAACTTCTTCCTGATCTTCAAATGCTTCGGGGACTTTCAGCTCTACCTTTCTAAATTCCTGATTTGCATTGGGAAATTGGGTGATAGGACCTAAGGCATTTCTCTCCACAAAGGGTCCCTCTAGGCTATTTGACCAAGAAGCATGAACAAGTGCAGGCCGTGTCCCGGTTCCATTTCGCAAGGATTTGGCCCAAAACACTACCCAAGGATGATCCATTCCTTTGGTGGAAAGTTGGACCCAAATCTTCCCAGAAAAGGTAGTCAAGGGCTGTACAGCCAAGGCTCCAGATCCATTCAAGCCGGATGTAGCCAATCGAAACACTCGCGCCCCTGTACTTCTCAGCTCATTGGCATACCATCCAGGCAAAAAAGCTTGCGGATAGGAAACGACGAAAAAAGGGGTTTCGAAACTTTGCTTTTGCGCCCAAACTAGCGTAGGCATAAACCATGGGAAAACTCCCAAAAAGAGCAGCATCCCTGCTCGATAAAAAAATGGAGACATAGCTTATCGTAAAAAAGTATGTTGAAGATACTCAAAAAATTTGAAAACCTAAGCCTAGCTAATCTGTTTCTTTATTACCAAAGATTAGTAAGGAATACGTATTTTTGTGCCCTTATTTGTTCATTTCAATTGTCACCCATGAAACTTGCCGTTGTAGGAGCTACAGGATTAGTAGGCTCCGAAATTCTTGAAGTCCTCCAAGAACACCAATTCCCCTACGATGAATTACTTCTGGTAGCCTCAGAACGATCCAAAGGCAAACAGATCTCTTTCAATGGCCATGGCTACCAAGTCATCGGTCTAGCGGAAGCCGTAGCGGCCAAACCCCATATTGCAATCTTTTCTGCTGGAGGGAGTACTTCTTTGGAATGGGCTCCAGCATTTGCGGCTATGGGTACCGTGGTCATAGACAATTCCTCAGCCTGGAGAATGGATCCTAGCAAAAAATTAGTTGTGCCTGAAATCAATGCCAAAACCCTAAGCCCAGAGGACAAAATCATAGCTAATCCCAACTGCTCCACCATCCAGATGGTATTGGCCCTTGAGCCTCTTCGGCAGCGCTATGGCATCAAGCGTATCGTAGTTTCTACCTACCAGTCAGTCACGGGTACTGGAAAAGCAGCGGTGGATCAGATGATGGCCGAGCGGGCCGGTGAGGTAAACCCTCCAAAAGTATACCCCCATAAAATTGACCTCAATGTTCTTCCTCACATCGATGTATTCCAACCCAATGGATACACCAAGGAAGAGATGAAAATGATCCTTGAAACCAAAAAGATCTTTGGGGACGATTCCATACAAGTCACCTCCACCACTGTGCGAATCCCCACTATGGGTGGACACTCTGAGGCGGTCAATGTAGAGTTTAAACAAGATTTTGACTTAGCCGAAGTAAGAAGTTTGCTTGAAAATGCACCTGGAATTATTGTCCAAGACGATCCAGCAAACTTCATTTACCCTATGCCCATCACTTCACACAAAAAAGATGAAGTGTTTGTAGGACGCTTGCGCAGAGACGAATCTCAGCCCAATACACTCAATATGTGGATTGTGGCCGATAACCTACGAAAAGGCGCGGCCACCAATGCAGTACAAATAGCAGAATACCTTCTGGAAAATAAACTGATCTGATGGATTTCAAGGAATTCAATAGCGATGAATTCAAACATTTTGTGCAGGATCATCTTCATGAAGATCCTGCACTTTTACTTTTTAAGTACCAAGGGAAAGTAGCATTTGACCTAAAATTAGCCGTGCAGCAGATCGCCGCCAGGCAGAAAGCAGCAAAAAAACTTCCCGAGTGGTCCAAAAACTTGGACTTGATTTTTCCTCCTAGTCTTTCGCTAGAGCAATCTTCCTCGGAGCAAACGGCCAAATTCAAGGCCAAGGGCCTTTCTGGGAAATGCATGGTAGATCTTACAGGGGGATTTGGAGTAGATTCCTATTACTTGAGTCAGGGATTTGAAAAGGCCGTGTATTGCGAGCAGCAGGCTGAACTAGTTCGACTTGCCCGCTACAACCTAAATCACCTACAAGCAGATAGATTCGAGTTTGTAGAAGGAGATGGCTTGGAGTTTTTAAGAAAAACAGAACATCCTGTTGACCTCATTTATGCAGATCCAGCCCGAAGGGGAGCAAACAACCAAAAATTTTTCAAATTAAAAGATGGTGAACCTGACCTGGTGAAAGTCTGGTCTCTCCTCCAACAAAAGACCCAACGCATCTTACTCAAAGTTTCTCCCATGATTGACCTCACCCAAGCATGGATGGAGCTTCCCGACATACAAAAAATCCAAATCGTATCGGTCAAAAATGAGGTCAAGGAGGTGTTGCTCCACTGGGAAAAAGACAAGGCAGAAAGGTCAAGAACGATTGAAGCAGTAGACTTGGAAAGCACACATCCTAACTTTGAATTTACTCCTTCAGAAGAGAGCGAAGCCCGGTCTCATGGGGAGGAGGTACAAAAATTTCTTGTAGAACCCACGACTGGAATTCTAAAGGCAGGCGCATTTAATTTGTTTGGACAGCGATTTGGACTCAAAAAATTGGAGAAGAATAGCCACCTCTATACCAGCGAGCTTTTTGAAGCAGGTATTCCGGGACGAGTTTTTGAAGTCTTGCAGGAAATCAGCCCTAAAAAACAAGAGATCAGAGCTCTTTTTCCATCAGGAAAAGTTAACGTGATCTGCCGCAACTACGTGACCGATGCAGAAGAACTCAAAAAAAGATTTAGCTTAAAAGACGGGGGTGAGGGCTATTTAATAGGAACCAAAACACGTTCTGGACCCAAGCTCTTTTTTTGCAAACGGAGACAATAAAGAGTTTCCAATTATTCTTTCACTTCTTCGTAGTCTACGTATTCCCCACCCTCCACTTTTTTGTTTCTTTTTTGCTCAAAATCTTTGGGCACAAAGTCTACCACCACAGCATCCTTGGGTTTTGAGGCCCGCTGCTGGGCCCGCTGTTGCTCCATGGCCGCTTCATTGAATTGCCTTGCCAACTGGGCCAATTTGGAGCGCAAAAAATAGCGGATGAGTTGGCCCAAAAGCCAGCCCACACCCAATAATATAAACAGTAGTTTGATCAAAACAGAGGTCGGTAGATGGAATTACCTGCTTAGGTAAATGTTTCGTTCGGCGTAAATTTTTAAGAAATAATCATCCATCAAATCATCAATGAAGTAAATGGCTTCCCCCGTAGATTTCATCTCTGGACCAAGTTCTTTGTTGACATTTGGGAATTTATGAAAGGAAAAAACAGGTTCCTTGATCGCGTAGCCTTTCTTTACAGGCTTAAAATTAAAATCACTCACTTTATTTTCCCCCAACATTACTTTAACGGCGTAGTTCACGTAAGGTTCTTGGTAGGCTTTGCAAATGAAGGGAACGGTACGTGAAGCCCGTGGATTGGCTTCAATCACATACACCTTGTCATTTTTGATGGCAAACTGAATGTTGATTAAGCCTACGGTCTTTAAAGCCAAGGCGATTTTTTTGGTGTAGGTTTCTATTTGCCTCATGACCAAATCTCCTAGGTTGTATGGAGGAAGTACGGCATAGGAATCTCCTGAGTGGATCCCTGCAGGTTCAATGTGCTGCATGATCCCGATGATGTAAATGTGCTCTCCATCGCAAATGGCATCTGCCTCCGCTTCAATCGCCCCTTCCAAAAAATGATCCAATAAAATTTCATTGTTAGGAATATCACGGAGCACATTGACCACATGCTCCTCCAACTCTTTTTCATTGATCACGATTTTCATTCCCTGTCCTCCTAGCACATAGCTGGGCCTAACCAAAAGCGGGAAGCCTATGGTCTTGCACAATTCCAAGGCCTCGTCTGTATTGTGAATGGTGCCAAACTCAGGATAAGGCACGTTGTTTTCTTTCAAAAGGGTGGAGAATAGCCCTCTATCTTCCGCCAAGTCCAAAGCTTCGTAACTAGTGCCGATGATGCGGACTCCGTACTTTGATAATTTTTCTGCCAACTTCAAGGCCGTTTGACCTCC
>Ga0194118_10004471_pt1 | contig 15255 bp, 10 predicted proteins | sample TA2MahsurfametaG_2_FD_148662 | JGI IMG/M metagenome (GOLD analysis project Ga0194118, IMG submission 148662) | Freshwater microbial communities from Lake Tanganyika, Tanzania - TA2015013 Mahale N5 surface | ecosystem: Environmental > Aquatic > Freshwater > Lake | place: Tanzania: Lake...
GATGTCTCGCCTGATGAACAGCTACGAGGTGACCGTGGCCAACGCCGTGTCTACCACGGGCAACTACGAGCCTGGCGTGATTTCCGCCGGCGGTACCCTGGGTCTCGGCTATGCTGACTGGTCCGCCTATGACTCCGACGCTACGACCGTTGGTGTGACCGCCGGCGCCGCCGACTGGGCTGCTGCTGGCAATAACCCGATCATCGACGTGCTGAACTGGAAGCGCGCCGTCTCCAACCAGATCGGCATCCGCCCCAACAGCGCCGTGATCGGCACCGCTGTGTTCGACAGCCTGCTGACCAACCCCGCGATCCTGGACCGCATCCAGTTCACCACGGCCGACTCGATCGACGTGGACGTGCTGGCCCGCTACTTCGGCCTCGAGCGCGGCATCCGCGTCGCTGAGGGCCGCCAGCTCGACACTGACGGCACCCTGACCCCGGTGTTCCCCGAGAACGGAGTGCTGCTGTTCTACAGCCCGCTGTCCGCCTCCGAGTCCGTGATGCCCGCCGGCGGCGCCAACGCCGCCACCCCCGCGTTCGCCTACACGTACCAGCTGACCGGCACCCCCGCCGTCCGCCCCGAGTACTACATCCGCGAGCGCCGCGTGGTGCGTGCTGAGATCACCGTCGAGCGCGCAGTGAACATCACTGGCCTCGGCGCGACTGGCGCCTTCGGTTCTGGCTTCTACATCAACAACGTATTCGCCTGATCCTTCTTTACACTCAACCCCTAAAGGAGGATCCCGATGCCCATTCTCGTACCCATTCCAAAGTCTGCCTTCATCGTCACCATCTCCGGGATGGAGACGATCTGGACGACATTCTCCGGGATCTCGGATACGGCTGAGAGCGGCCAGTACGCCAACGCCACCGGCAACAGGATCTACAAGGTCGTCGGCCCACGTTCCGTGGACGACGTCACCCTCTCGGCTCCATACGACCCCGCACTCGCCTCTGCGATCGAGCAGATCTGGCTCAACTACAACTGCGCCTTCATCACGATCACGATCCAGCCCACGACCTGTAACGGAACCAACAACAACGGCTCCGCCTACACGCTCAACGGCTGTCAGCTCCAACAGCTGACCGTGGCCGAGATGGACCGCGAGTCCGGCGACGTCGGCACCATCGAACTGGTGTTCACCGTCAACTCCTGGACCCGCTCCTGATCCGTCAGAGACTACCCCACACCGCCCCGCTCGCGCGGGGCTTTTTTATTGCCCTCTCCCCGGGGGTAAGACACCCCGAGAGATACAGCCTACGACCGCACATGGCCAAGACCCTGTTTGGGCCCGGAGTTATCGTCACCTCGCAGTGGCTCAACGGCGCGAGGGACATCAAGTTCGACGGTGCGGACCTCGACTGGCACTACCCGCCGCTGAGCGCTAGTGACATCCAGCGCGGCGGCGAGGGCGGTCTGGACAACGTGTACGTCACGCTCAACACCGACCAGACTTACGGCTCGACCCCCATCGTCGGGCCCAAGAGCTTCATGGGCCCCGTCGCCTTCGGCGACCAGGCAAACGTCAACCCGCGCTACGCGCCGCTGTCCTGGAACACCAACGCCAAGTTCAACCAGGGCGGCACGGAGCAGAACTTCCTGACCAAGTACTCGCAGCTCACCGACGCCGACGTCGTCACCAAAGCCGTCCTCACCGAGCGCATCGCTAACTTCCCGATCGTAGACGAAGGCTCCTTCTGATGCCACAGTACGCCCCGCTTCCGAACATCGAGCTCGACCCGCGTAACGAGACCGAGCTCGTGGCCGCCGCGGCGCAGAGGGTCTTCCAGGCGTCGGGCTCGACCATCAACGACTTCTCCGCCGGGTCGCCCATCGCCGCCCTGCTCGAGGGCCAGGCCTTCGCCCAGGCCGAGTTCCTGCAGTTCGCGAACCAGTTCCCCGAGTCCGTGCTCGTCGAGTGGATCGGGCCGTTCCTCGGCGCCCAGCGCCGAGCCGGCGCCGGCGCCACCGTCTCGCTCGAGTTCTCCATCGCGCCGCGCGACCGCGACTTCGTCATCTTCGCCGGATTCGAGGTCTCCACCGACTCCAACCTGACCGGCGGCCAGGCGATCACGTTCATCACCAGCGAGCAGGTGACCATCCCCGCCGGCGAGAGCACGGGGCGCGGCGTCGCCGTGTCCCTGCTGAAGGGCGAGGCGTCCAACGTGGCGCCGAGGACGATCACGCGGGTGCTGACGAGCCTCGACGGCGTCGACGGCGTAACCAACCCCGAGGCGGCCTTCGGCGGCGAGGACCCCGAGCTCCTGGACGAGGTCAAGCAGCGCTTCTTCACGCTCATCCGCCGCCGCAACCCCGTCTCGGCCGAGGACTGGCAGAGCTTCTTCGAGGACGCCCTGGGCGCCGGGGTTGCCGTGAACGTGCTGCCGCGCCGCTCCGAGAAGGAGGTCTACCGCTACGAGGCGGACTACGTCACGTCGAACCCCTCGGTCTCGTTCTTCGCACTCAATCCGGACGGCACGCCGCTGACGCTGGCCCAGCGCAACGGCCTGCAGAACCTGATCAAGTTCAGCCTCCCGATCGAGTTCACCGGCAACGTGTACTCCATGGAGGTCGATGACGTCGACATCGAGCTGACGGTCGCCTACGATCCGGCCAAGAACTACGCGACGGACCTGCGCAACTTCAGCCGCACCATCCGCGACAGCCTGTTCGGGATCCTGACGCCCAACGCGGTGTTCCCCATCAGCTACGCGCCGTCCGTATCCGACGTCGAGGGCGCCCTGACGACGAGCTTCCCCGCGGTGCTCGGCTCTGGGAACCAGTTCGTCGACCCGGACATCGAGGCGATCTACGCCTACTACACGCCGCGGAACATGTCCTCCGCGACGTTCACGCGGATCGTCCCCAAGCCTTTCGTCACCGACTATTCGCTCAACCAGAACGACCTGGTCGTCGACGCGACTGGCGTCGAGCAGCGCTTCTTCGCCGTGGCCAACAGCTTCAATCCGGTCACGGGCTCAAAGGTCTACCACAACAACCTGGGCGACCTCACGCTGGTACTGATCAAGGACCTGACGGCCTCGACGTACAGCGCTGGGGACGTCGTGTCCATCGGCATCGAGCGCGAAGCGGCCCTGCACGTCGTGCTGGCCCCGTTCACGTACAACGCGCGCAAGACCATCCCCCAGCTGATCTCCGAGGGGCTGCTAAGCGAGGCCAAGGAGTTCACCGAGTTCCTCGTCAATACTTCGTACACGCCCGTCGACGAGCTGGGTCGGTACAACCCCCAGCTGATCGAGTTCGAGCGGGGCGACACCGACTTTGAGACCTTCGAACCGCGCACGCCGGCAGGCGTCCCGCCGTCCAAGCGTGCGGGCTGGCCCGTCTGGGTGGTGGCCCGCGGGTTCACGCGGGTGACCAACACGACCAACCTCGCCACGGCGCAGGCTGATGGTTTCGTTTCGACCAACTCCGAGGAGGTGCTCCTCCTCACGCCGGGGGTCGAGTACCTCTCCGGGCAGTACGTGTCGACGCCGTCCCCGGAGGAGGCGCTCCTGCGTACTATCTTGGCCGAGGTCTGCTACACCGACGTCCTGCGGGGCGCCTCCAAGGTCTACGCCAAGGTGCTCAACTCCTTCACCTTCACGCTCGGCACCGACCAGACGTACAAGGAGGAGATCGACGGCCTCGTCGCGCAGGGGATCATCGAGATCATCGACGTTGTGGACTTCGTCGACTGCGCCGGCCGCTCATCGTTCAAGGACAGGCCCTTCAGGTACGAGGCCCGCTTCCGCACCGGCGAGTACCTCAGGTACAGGCCAGAGGGCGGCTTCGACGCGAAGCAGCTCGAGGAGTGCTTCCGCGAGTCGGTGACGTGCCCGAACCTGTCTTCCGGCTGCAAGCGCCTGATCGAGCAGAACCTGCCGCTGCCGGCATACTACTACGTGCTCAAGGACTTCACGCCCAACACTCAGAGCATCGGGGACCTCGTGGGCCAGAACCTGATAGAGGAGGTCCCGTCGAACTACTTTTTCACGAAGTACGCGGCGATCGTGCAGACGCCGACCGAGCTCGTAGGCCCGGAGACCATCACGTCCCTGATGGTCTCCCAGGGGCTAATCGCCGGGACGTCCGAGTTGTCCATCGGCGACTCCGTCACGCTGCAAGACGCCGCGGGCCGCGACATCCAGATATACTACTGGACTGGGGAGACCTGGGCGGTGGATGTCGGCGGGATCCCCACGTACCGCGACCTGTTCCGCTTCGCTCCCAGGGACGCCGCGTCGTTCAGGAGCGGGAGCGTCATCCGCCAGTACGAGGCGACGCAGCACGTCACGCCGATCCTCGACCTCGAGACGTACTACGACAACGGCGTCTTCGTCGCCTCTGAGCGCACCGAGAACGTGAAGTACACGGACCCGCTCTACCACTACGAGGACGTCATCGCCGACGTGTCGGACCGCCAGGCGCGATTCTACAGAGCCATCCGCTCGTTCACGCCGCCGTCGATCGTCACCACGTGGATCGGGCCCGACCAGGCCAACTCCGAGCGGGCCGAGGAGGTTTTCGGCAACCTCCTCAAGTTCGTCGTCAGGGCCGAGGGCCAGGACGACATCTACTCGCGCCTCGGGCAGCAGGTGTCGGCGATCAAGCTGGGCGTGGCCAACATAAAACTCCGCTCCCAGGCGAACAAGAACCCCGAGAACAACTTCGTGTGGGAGTCTACCGACGCCGTGCTCGCGTCGCCGCAGCTCTCCTACTTCACCGGCACGCAATTCCAGTTCCGGCCAGTCAACTACGGTAACGGCACCCTCGCCCTATGACCGACGCACCAGCGCTCCCGCAGTCGCAGCTGGGGCCAATGCGGACCACGCTGTTCGCCGAAACCCAGCCGACGGTCAAATTTTTCAACCCGGCGGCCGCGGCGGTCATCGGCTTCCTGCCGACGCCGACGGTCTGGGGGCGCCCCAGCGGCCGTCCGATATACGACCGGCTGCCCGCCATAGGCGGCGCCTACGTCACGGACTTCACCACCGAGGACCGGATCCGCATCTACATCGAGAACCAGAACCGGGCGACCGGAGCCGGGACGCTGCAGGTCGGCCGCTGGCAGGAGGACGCCGGCATCCTAGTGGTGCAGAGCGGGACCATCGTGTGGCGCTACGGGCCCGTCGACGTGCAGGCCCTGGCGATCAAGCTGGCCAACCTGAACGATCGCGGAGGGCTGCAGGACGGCGAGTACCAGGTCGGGTACCTCCTCAGGTACGAGCCCGACACCAGCGACCGGTACAAGGAGTACAAGGTCGAGGACTACTCGCTCGCCGCGAGCGCGACAGTCTACGGCGCGACCGCCGCGGCCGAGCAGTTCCCGGTCGACGTCGCCTTCACAGACGAGCTCGATACGAGTTGGAGGCCGACGGACTCGGGCTACGTCGGCGGGTACGACGAGGGCCAGGCGCTGATCCTGGACTTCACGCAGCCGTGCAAGGCCGAGCGCTTCAGGCTCACCGCCTCAGCGGTCGAGCTCGCCACGGCCAAGTGCACCGTCTACTGGTCCGACGACGGCATCATCTGGCACCTCGACGACCGCACCTGGGAGCCCAAGGGCGGCGCGTGGGACATGCTGGTCTCAGAGCAAACGAAGCGCAGGTACTGGAAGCTGTTCTTCTGGTCCGGCCTGGTCGACGTGCAGACGGTGGAGTACACCGGCACCGCGTTCTACGCCGACCAGCGGCGCACGGGCTCCGTGTCAGTGGCGGAGCCGTACCTCGACGAGCTCTACGAGGACATCGCCACCCCGCACATACAGCTCGCCACGCTCGAGGTCCGCGACAACCAGGTTGTGAGGGTCGAGGACTATAGGCTCAGCCAGCTGACGTACGAGAAGTTCCAGCCGGTCGCGTCGTGGCTGACGACCTTCCAGGACGAGTCGATCAGGAAGTACTTCACCGACGTCGAGAGGTACGCCGAGAGGTGGATGGCTCCCCCGACCGCGGCCTACGGCATCTACGACGAGCTGCTGCAGGAGGACACGTTCGAGATCGGCTCGGAGCTCGACTACCCGCGACTGGAGCTGCCGGTCAGGGTCGAGCTCGAGGAGGGCTACTACTTCACGTACGACGACATCGACATCCAGGTCGACGGCGAGCAGAACTTCTACCGCGCTCCGGTCCTGCTCGACATCCCGACGCCTGAGATCGCGACCGAGACCGGGATCGTCATCAGTACGCAGGCCACGCAGGCCATAGCGACGGACAGGCCACAGTCGACGATGATGTACTCGCTCAAGGGTAAGAGTGATGCGCTCGGCTTGGCGGCCAACCCCAGCGGTGATCAGATCCAGGGCGACGAGGTGACGGTGTACCTGTCGTCCAACAAGGTCGAGCCGTACCATGTGATCAGAGTCGGGGCGCCGGTGGACGAGAGCGACCTGTCCACTAAGGCCTACGCCGACTCGGCCCTCATCGTGAATATGGACAATGGCGCATACGACTGAGACTGTATCCCCAGACGTCCAGGTGACGGGGATCCTCGACATGCGCACGAACCGCATCACGGGCCTGGACCTGGACCTGGACTTCTACCCCGCCCTCCCTGAGGACGGCGCGAGCAAGAAGTACGTGGACTTCAAGAAGAACGAGATAATCCAAGCGCTGCCGACCCTCGTCAACAACGGGACGTTCTGAGAAGATGCCGCGCCAGATATTTGACGTCGAGCAGTACGAACTCAGGGGCTCGCTGCCCCAGACTTACACCGAGAGCCAGAAGAAGGTCCTCAACAGGGTCATCTCGCGCGTAAACGGGCAGCTCGACTGGACGGCGCAGCTCCTGGGCTTCAACGGCCCGCGGTACTGGGGGAACTCGACAGCCGACACGGCGGGGAACTACCAGTTCGTCGGCCTCCCGCAGACCGTCTCCGAGAAGCGCGCGCTGCTGGCCGGCACCTTCGGCGTCTACAACAAGGACAAGCCCTACGAGTCCTGGCCCGCCCCGTTCAACAGGGGGGCGGTGGGCGCGTCGGCCGACCTGACCTTCTCGGTCGAGGACCGCGGCGGCAAGGTGGCCGTGTGGCCCTTCGCCCAGGACAGGAACTTCACCCTCGACAAGTCCCCGTACCTCATCGTCGGTGGCGCGTACACGTTCGACCAGCTCATCGACGTCGACGTGTTCAACGCGGACCCCGACACGGTGGAGGTGATCCAGGACATCGACCAGAGGGTCTCCAGGCTGCGCGTGCTGGACTCCGACGTCCAGTTTGTGGCCGTGAGCCTCGTTGGCAGCGACGCCAAGCCCTTCACCTTCACGGTGCGCGGGTGGGCCGACCCGTCCGACTGGGACGACGAGGACGTCAAGCAGCAGTTCCTCGGCGCGTGGGGCAACAAGGGCAACCAGCTGTCGATGCACTTCGCGTTCGACGCGCTGGACCTCCATGGGTTCAACGAGGTCGAGGGCCTGTCGCTCGACAAGGTCACCGGCTCGCTGCGCGTCGAGCAGCTCCTGGGCCTGATCGGGCTCAAGCCCGGCCCGATGTCGGCGCTCGTCAGCGCGCCGTATTCGTTCGAGGTCGAGGGGTGCGAGGTCGAGGGCCCATTTTCCCCGTCGGTGGACTGGGAGTCGACGTCGGCCACGCTGATGACGAACGACTTCATCGACATCGCGGCCGAGGACGGGCGGGTGATCGCGACCGACGAGGGCTCGTGCGCGACGCTGGAGTACATATTCATGCTGACCGACGGCGAGGACGGGACCGGCGACGCCCCCGACTTCGACAACGGCTTCTTCCCCGACGAGGGCCTGACCGCCTGCTTCACGGACAACGGCACGCTGGAGCTGCCCGGCTCGGTGACCGGCGTCATGAGCAACGGCGAGTACGAACTGATCGGGGACTTCCCGATCCAGGCGAACGGCATATACGACCAGAACCCGCTCTCGATCTGCGAGAACGACCCGGGCACCACGCCGACGAGCACGCTGTCCAACGGCGAGTTCCCTGGCGATTACTACCCGTACCCGGGCGGCACGGTCGACAACGAGGGCACCTACGACATCAGCATCGAGCAGCTGATGGCCGAGGACGGCAAGTTCATCTCCGCCAATAACGAGTCCTTCGACTACAGTGGCTGCTATGCCGAGCCGGCCGAGGCCTACGGCGTGTGCGACACCTGCGACTACACTCTCACGCTCAGGCAGACTTACGACGACACGCCCAACGACCTCGCGATCGACCCGGGCCCCGAGGCGAGCATCCCGATCGGGCTCAACGGCTTCATGCGCGACTTCCCGGTCGACTGCGGGATCAACAACGGCCTGTTTGAGGACATGTTCTTCCGCAACTTCTTCCTTGACCGCGCGCAGACGGTCAAGTGGGAGGACATCGTCCCGGTCAATTCCTTCACGGTTATCACGCGGGACCTCGGAACGTTCACCATCACCGAGCAAGGCGGCCTGTTCGAGTTTCTCGCGCGCGACCGCTTCGTGGCCATCCCGCCCCCGAGCAACTCCGCCAACGGCGGCCTGGTCGACGACGGCTCCTATGGCGACTTCAACCCCAACGCCCTGACCAGGTACGATCTCGACCTGGCGTCCCAGGGGCTGTTCAACGGGTACAACGACCTCGGCCTCCTCGGCAACCAGACCGTCTGCTACACCGACGGCGGCCTGTTCGAGGACCCGGCGTGGTTCGTCAACGCCCAGCTCAACGACGGCTCCTACGACGTCATCACCGGCTCGACGTCCACGGAGGACAACGGCGAGTTCGACCAGGATCCCGGGTCCATCTGCCCGCCGCCCGACCCGCCGTTCGGCCAGTCCTACGACTGGGGCGTGGTCTACCAGGTGCCCTTCAACGGCGTCGTGGACCAGCAGGAGGCGGACTACCGTATCTACGACGGCATCTACGACCAGGACCCCGCGCTCAACTGCGACGAGCCGCAGGCTCCGGAGGTCGACATTAACTTTTTCGACCTCGTCACCGACGTCTTCGGCGAGCCAGGCCCGATCCTGGTCTCCGACTCCGGAGTGGGCAACGAGATCACCCTGACGGCCGGGGATGACGAGTTCCCGGGCTACGACGGCTTCACGATCGCCTTCGACGGGCTCGAGCTTGCGGAGCTCGCCTTCGATTACGAGGCGAAGACGCCGTTCGCCATGACGGAGTTTCCCACGGTCGAGTGGGTCGTCGACCTGCAGCTGGACAACGGCTCGTTCTACCCGGTCTCCGACCAGGGCGCCTGGATGGGCACCGACGATGGCCTGTTCGAGGACCGCGGCGAGTTCGTTCGCGTCGGCACCATCGCGTCCGTCTTCGACTCCGAGCTCGAGGCCGTGGGCCTGCCGTTTAAGGGTGGCCTCCTCACGTTCGATGACGGCGAGTTTGACGAGCTGGTCGAGCCGAACTGCGACTTCGAGGGCGGCAGCCCGTGCGCGCTGGTCGACGGCGGCACGTTCGTCGAGGGCCTCGACGCTACGGTCCCGACCACAAATTGCCTCGAGGAGTGCGGGAAGATCGACAGCGGCGACTACGTCTTCTACGGCTTCGTCCCGCCCGCCGCGCCGGTCATCGATGGCCAGGGATCGCGCACCATCCCGGACTCCTGCGTCCTGTATGATAACTCGGAGTACGACCGCGTGCCGCGCCCCGACGTCGACGGCCAGGGCTACTACAGCTGCACCACGTACGACAATTCGGTCTACCCATTCACCGGGATCTACGACTGCAACCTCGAGGAATGGGGCGAGTTCGACTTCGTCACCGGCGGCCCGATCGTCGACCAGGGCGAGTACACCGAGACGACCTTCCCCACGGCGTGCGCGCCGTGCGGCCCCGTGCCCGACGGCACCGACTGCTACGTCAACAACGGCCTCATGGAAGACCCTGGCTCCAGCGAGGGAGTCGACGAGGGCTTCTACGACAACGCCTTCGAGATCTGCGAGCCGTGCGTCACGGAGGTCGAGCCGACGGTGCCGTGCTACGTGCCCCCCGTGCGCATCCGCCTGGACCGCGTCATCTACGCAAACCCGCTCTGGAAGTTCAGCCCGTCCGTCATGAACTCCGTGACGCCCCTGCGCACGTGGAAGAACCACGTGCTCGAGGTGGCCGACGACAGCTCCGACGGGATCACCAGCGAGAACGCCGCGGAGTACCTCGACGCCAAGACGTACCGCAACGCGCTCGTCGCCGACCGCAACACGGGCACGGAGCCCGAGAACACCTACAGGCACTTCGTGCGCCTGCCGGCCGAGTACTCGCGCAACAGCCGGCAGTGGAACAAGGCTGCGAACATAGTCAGCTCCTACAGTTACTTCTCCTCGGTCTACCCGCTCGCCGACACCGCCGTCCGCCCCTACAGCCTGCGACCGCTGCTGTACGACGACGTGTACTGCGGCTGCGCCGAGGACATCCCCGACTACGCCGTCTTCTACCAGGAGGACTTCCTCGTCTCCAGCATTAAGGGCGCGCGCATCAACGCCGAGGCGGGCTTCGCCGACTCGAAGATCGAGTACGAGGACGCCGCGGAGGTGTTTCCGTTCCAAGCCGGTACCATCGTCGACTACGACCCGTACGACGAGCGGGAGATCCTCGGCAGCGACGGCGAGTGGGCCGGCACGTACTTCAAGTGGCAGCGCAGGGGCCCGCTGACGGGCTATCTCATTACGGACGTCGTCGATCACAGGCTGCGCGCCGTCGAGTACGCGGAGCAGCCTGAGGGCGATTACTCGTTCATCAAGGCGCCGAACACCGAATTCCCGGACGATACGGACGTCGCCAACTTCGCCAACTACGTCGTTAGCTACGCGTACTTCACCGCCGACCTGTCCGCGGCGGACGAACCCGTGTTCGACCCGGCCGTCAAGTACAGCTGGCGCGAGTGCAACATCCCGAGGTGCGAGGACGGCACGCCCGTGTTCGTCACCGACATCACAGGCCTCGAGATCGTCACCGAGGAGGGCTTCAGCATCGGCATCGGCGGCGGCCCTGTGTTCGTCGAGAGCGCCGTGGAGTCCAACACCGCCTACCTGCTCAACAGGTGCGAGAAGTTCGAGGCGCCGGAGGTCAACGTCAAGGCTCTGATCGAGGAGCCCTTCGCCGGCGGCAAGCCCGGGCGCCAGGGTCCCCCACCGCAGCCCACCAGCCCGCCCACGGTCACGATCGACGCCGTCCCCGGCGACGAGATCACCGGCCCGGTGACGCTAACCGGCACGGTCTCGAACGCGGGCACCGTCGACCTGTTCATAGGCAACTCCGTCCAGGCCCAGATCACCGGCGGGACGTGGTCCTACCAGATGACCAACGAGGACTTCAACGCCATGCTGGCGGTTGGGCAGGGCAACCCGGCACAGTTCACCATCTCGGCGACTGCCACGTCCCCCACAGACGCAAGGAATACGATCGCTAGGTACAGGGTGACCGTCAAGCAGCCGGCGGCCCAGGCGGACTTCTTCGTGATCACGTACGGCTTCACCAACGGCTCCGACCTCGACACCCGCACCGGCTTCTTCGACCCCGCGATCCCGGGTTACGTCGGGTGGGGACAGAATAACGGCATCGCCCAGCTGCAATGGGGAGGGGACAACACCGGCACCGGCGTGGAGAGTGTGCTGTTCGACCGGCAGGCGTTCGCGGCCGCGAACCCGGGCCGCACATCCGTCTCCATCGACCTGAGGGCTATGTGGTACGGCTCCGTCGGCACGGATCCCGTCACGATCAACGTCACGTCCTACAAGGGCGGCCAGATGGTCCCGAGCGGCTACACCTGGACGAACCCGACCGCCGAGGCGACGTACACCAACTTCACGTCCACCGAGAAGGTCATCAACCTGTTCTCGCGCCAGGCCAGCAACATCGGCCAGCGGGTCGCCATAATCGACCTGGACTACGTGGCCGGCACGGTCAACTACAGGGAGTCGTAGGATGGGGAGGAACGTCGAGCTGTTCGGCAAGTTGCTGAACAACTACAACCAGGCGGCGCAGTACGCGCGCGACAACGCCGGCACACTCAAGGAAACGGCCGGTCGCGTCATCGACGTGGAGGACCCCAAGGAGATGGGCCGGGTCCGGGTCGTGCTGCGCGAGGTCGACCCCAAGTACCTCGAGGCCAACGGGCTCCCGCAGGGTGACGCCAAGGAGACCGAGAGCGACTGGATCAACCCGTTCCCAGCGTTCAAGGGCAAGCAGCCCAAGTCCCTGCTCGAGAAGCGCGTGAAGATCATGCCCTCGCAGGGCGACCCCAACAAGATGGTCTTCGGCGACGTCCTGTTCGACAAGGATGACGACCCGACGATCAAGGAGATGCCGAACACCTCGAACATGACGAGGCTGCCCGTGTACAAGGCGGGCGAGCTCCCGCCGGCGACGAAGGAGAACGTGGGTTGCGTCATCGTCGAGGAGGGAGGGCCGCAGGGCTACGATTGGCTCATGGTGTGCCTCAACCGCGGCGGCTACAAGTGGGTCAGGCACATCGACAGGCTGCACTACCACGACGGCCAGCTACCCGATGCGGACAACGATTCCGAGAAGCGCACGTACGACGCCGTCACAGCGACGACCGGCTCGCCGAACGAGGGCTCGGACTGACCGTCCGGGTAAATCCAAGGGGACAGACCGTCCGACCGTGACGTGCGCAACCAGTACGCGGTAGACCCGGACGACGTCGCCTCGGCCGCCCGGGCCAAGTGGTGGGAGACCATCCCCATCGCGGAAGCCGAGCCGTACGAGGCCGCCGCCTGGAGGTACATCCAGACGAGCGTGGAGGTCGAGGAGGGCTCCGACCAGCCCTCAGGGCTGGGCGACCAGGACGACCTCGATATTGAAGACACCCCGTGGTGGGAGACCGTCGGCGGCGAGGGCCCCAGGCCCTACGAGGTCGCGGCCTGGACGTACGCGTCCACGGTCGTGTACGAGGTCGAGGACGCCTGCCCGGAACCGGCCCTTGCCGACGGCACCCCGATCGACCTCGGCCTGGAGTGCGCGCCGGACGAGTGGTGGGCCAGCATCGGCGGCGAGGGACCCAAGCCCTACGCCTCCGCGACCTGGCAGTACCTCTACGGCTCGGACTTCATCCTCGAGATCGTCGCGGTGTCCACCACCGAGCTGGCGAGCTTCGACGAGGGCGTCCTCGGGTATGTCGACGACCGGGTCGATTACGACGCGGGCCTGTTCGGGTCGGCGCTCGGCGTGCTCATCGACGGGATCTTCTACACCGCAACCGGCGTTGGAATAGAGGTGAAGCGCACTTTTTCCGAGATCAAGGTATACGACTCCCTCGCCTCCTCGCCCGGCGACCTGCCCCTCATCGAGCAGCCGCTGGGGAACCTGGCGACCGAGCCCAACGGCGGGGGCGACGTGGTCCTGCTCGACCCGGGCACCCTCGGCGACACCGAACTCAGCACGGACCCGCTCGAGATCCAGCTCGAGACCGACGTCCCGCCGCTCGAGTCCCAGGAGATCCTGGTCAACGGCGGCGGCTTCGACGGCTTCGCGATAGAGTTCGCGCGCACGTCCACCCGCAACGACGACGTCCCGCCCGGCCAGCTCCTCGGGCAGCTGAACTACGAGACGTTCGGCTCCGTCGTCACGGTAACGTCCTGGGACCACTACAACTGGGAGGACGACGCGCCTATAAGGAAGGCGGTCGAGGCCATGCTCAACAGCATCCCGGCCGGGATCGTGGAGGTCAGGGTGCTCGACGACCCGACGGCCTTCTGGCAGTCCCTAGGCTTCTCCAGGGCGTACAAGGGCGACCCCTACATCCACTACTTCCCAGGCTGACGAATGGCGGCTCCCCAACTCTCAGAAGCTATCGTCAGGGACCAGACCAAGCTCCGTCTGGTGTTCGACCAGGCCCTCGACGGCACCATCGCGGTGCCGGTCACCTGCTTCCAGATCAACTACGGGAAGATCCCGATCGTCGACCGGAAGTACGTCGACACCAACGAGATCGAGCTGGTGCTCGGCCGCAACCTGACGCCCGGCGACAAGGTATTCCTCAACTACACGCCGCCCGAGGACGTGAACCTGGCGCTGAGGGCGCCGGTCAAGTCCGGGGCCAGCGTGGCCACCATCAGGCGCAACGTCGTCAGGGCGCTCTTCAAGTTCCCCTGCCGCAACCTGCTGAAGATTAGCGAGCGCGGGATCGGCTGGGAGGCCGACTCCAACCTCGGCGCGTACGCCGACGGCGCCCCGTACTCCAGGCGCGACAGGCCGGCCAACCCGCGCACGGCCGGCATGGACGACTTCGTCATGGCCTACGGCCTGAAGGAGGCGATCCAGATTACCAACATCGACGACGCCGACGCGACGCAGCCCAACGAGGTGCGGCTGATGATGGCGATCCAGGACGCGAACGCGCTGATCGACTCCTACATCAACCAGTCCACCAAGGCCGGCAAGCTCCTCGTGAGCTCCAACCGCCGCCGGACCTCGCTGATCATCGCCAGGTACTACCTCGACACGGTCCGCCGCCGCGAGGACGTCCTCAAGGACTACGAGCGCTGCATCAAGGAGCTCGAGGCCGCCACGACCTACAACATGGCCGTGCGCCCGGACTCCGAGATGGCGATCAACTCGCTGGCCGGCCTGCTCCGGTCCTGGCGCGTGCCGCAGTACTACAACGGCGTCAGCGGCAAGGGCCTCAGCGGCTGGTGGACCGACTCCGCCGGGGATCTCACGAGGGACTGGCGCTACAACCGGATCAACGCCGAGGTCAACAACAACGACCAGAACTGGCGCGCCTCGTCCACCAACGAGGGCCGCACGCCTCAGCAGCCCGCGGACGACGCGGCGACGATCGTGTCCGGCAACTCCCAGACCTCCTGACGCAAGATGGCACTCAACTTCCCGTCCAGCCCCACCAACGGCCAGATCTACACTGTCGGCGACCAGTCGTGGCGGTGGGACTCGTCGATCACCAGCTGGATAGCGATCTCCGCGGCCGACGCCGTCGGACCCGTCTACATCGGCTCCCTGCCGCCCACTGCCCCAGTCGAAGGGGCCCTGTGGTGGAACTCGAACCTCGGCCAGCTGTTCATCCGCTACGTGGACGCCGACGGCGCCCAGTGGGTCAGCGCGACCGTGGCACCGCCCGTGGCCAACCTGGACTCCGACGCCGTCGTCGACGCGCTCGTGAGCGAGCTCACACAGTACTCGGACCAGGCCGCGGCGCTTGCCGGCGGCGTGCCGATGGGTGGGCTTTACAAGGTGTCGGGCACCGGCGTGTCCTGCATCCGGGCCGTGGTGTGATGGGAGGCCGGCGATGACCCTCGCGACGATCCAGAACCTACGAACGTTCAACG
>Ga0194118_10004478_pt1 | contig 15240 bp, 14 predicted proteins | sample TA2MahsurfametaG_2_FD_148662 | JGI IMG/M metagenome (GOLD analysis project Ga0194118, IMG submission 148662) | Freshwater microbial communities from Lake Tanganyika, Tanzania - TA2015013 Mahale N5 surface | ecosystem: Environmental > Aquatic > Freshwater > Lake | place: Tanzania: Lake...
CACCGACGGATCGTTGGTGGGGCACCCTTTGTCGTCCAGCCACCAGGCATGGCGGCCGCGCTCGCCGCCGTCGCGAAGTCGGGCTGTCATGCCATTGGTGGTCACCGAGGCTGAAATATCGATCATCACGGGATCGCCGCCGGTCGGAAACCCGGCCGCAATGGGATTTGGCGTGAACACCGCAGTGGTTCCGCCAAAAGGCGCCACGCTGGCTACCGCAGGGTCGGAGCTCGACACCAGGACGACCAGCCCAGCGCGGGCAGGGTGCTCGAGATAGGCGGCAAGGCATGCGATGTGATGGCTGCGCCGAATGACCACGCTGGCCTGGCCATGCAGCTTTGCGCGCGGTGTTGCCCACTGAATGGCTTCGTGAACCAGCCAGGGGCCGGGAAGCCGCTCGCCATCCCAGGTGGCGACGACGCTGCGCTCGGCGATGACGCGGGGCGTGCCAGCGCGTTTCATTGACCCGGCGTCAAGCTCGCGCAGGTAACCACCCAGAAGTTGCAGGCCATGCGTGTCATGGCCAAGCAGGTCGCCTTCGAGAAGCGTCTGGGCTACCGTGGCTGCAATGTCGGGTGCCAGCGCTGCCGCTTCTAGGAGGGTGCGGGCGAACACCAGGAGCTCGCCCGCATCAAAGCGCAGCCGATCGTTGAGCGTTGAAGGCGATTGAAACGGACCTGCACCGCGCGCATAAGCAGGTGAATCATTCAAGGCAGGCCTCGCAGGGCAAACTTCAAGGCTGCAGATGGTAGCGCACCCGGCCGGCGGCCGTCGGTATGCGCCGCAGGTGCAGGGCGTATGGGGGGCACACTGAACTGCCCCGCGTAAGCGTGCCGATCTAACCTAAGGCAGTGACCGGACCGATCGGCTTCCCAGTGGACTTCAGGTGCGCCGCCTCTGCGATATTGACGGCGTGATCGGCGATTCGCTCGGCGTTCTTCACGCAAAAGAGCAGGTGTACGAAATCGGCCACCTCGCCACGCGATTCACCCATCAGCCCCACGATCTGGTCCACCAGACTGTGGTGCTCTTGGTCAATGCCATCGTCAAGCATCTTCACGTCACGTGCCTGGCCTGCATTGCGGTGCATGAAGGCCTCGACCGCGTTGCGCACCTGCGCGATGCAGCGCTGAGACATCTCGTCAAAGCCGGTCAGAATTTCCTGCGGGAATGCGCCTGCCGACAGCGACCGCACGCGGCGGGCAATATTTTTCGACAGATCACCGACCCGCTCCAGGTCTTCAACGATTCGCAGATCGGCCAACACTTCATCGAGGTCGCTGGCCAGGGGCTGTCGCTTGACGATGACCAGGGCCGCCGAGGCGGAAAGATCACGCCTCAGTGCATCGATCATCCTGTCCTGGTCGACCACGCGGGTTGCGAGCTCGGAATCCCGGTCCATGAGCGCGCGAATCGCATCGCTGAACTGCGAGATCGCAAAGTCGCCCATGGCGCCGATACTCGATGTCAGTCTCTCGAGTTGTTCGTCGAAGTGGCGGTCGGTATGTGCTGGAGCCATCGTGTGCTGCCCGATTGCTGAAGGGAGGGTCTTAGCCGAAGCGGCCGGTGATGTAGTCCTCGGTCTGCTTGCTCTTGGGCTTCAAAAAGATCTCGTCGGTTCGGCCATACTCGATCATTTCGCCCAGATACATGTAGACCGTGAAGTCAGAAACGCGCGCCGCCTGCTGCATGTTGTGCGTGACGATGGCAACCGTGTATTCGGACTTGAGCTCATGCACCAGCTGCTCAACCTTGGCGGTCGAAATCGGATCGAGCGCCGAGGTGGGCTCGTCAAGCAGGATCACCGACGGCTTGACCGCAACGCTTCGCGCAATGCAAAGCCGCTGCTGCTGGCCGCCCGAGAGTGACAGCCCGCTCTGACGCAGCTTATCTTTCACCTCGCCCCAGAGCGCAGCCTTGGTAAGCGCCCATTCAACCCGCTCGTCCATCTCGGTACGATTCAGGCGTTCGTACAGATTCACGCCAAATGCAATGTTGTCGTAGATCGACATCGGAAAAGGCGTGGGCTTCTGGAACACCATGCCGATTCGCGCGCGCAGCAGATTCAGATCCTGCCCCGGGTCAAGGATGTTGCGGCCCTCGAACATGATGGAGCCTTCCGCGCGCTGGCCCGGGTACAGGCTGTACATTCGATTAAGCGTTCGAAGCAGGGTGGACTTGCCGCATCCCGAGGGACCGATGAATGCGGTCACCTTGTGCTCGACCACGTCGAGATTGATGTTGCGCAGTCCCTGAAATCTTCCGTAAAAGAAATTGAGGTTACGGGTTTCGATGGCGTTTACCGCGGGCACGCTCTGTGGCCCGGCAGACGTTTGTCCGGCGGCCTTTGGAGAAATCGATGGCGTCACGACTGCACCTTATCGCGGAAGAAAATCCGGGCCACGATGTTGAGTACCAGCACGGCGGCGGTAATCAAGAGCGCGCCGGTCCAAGCCAGCCGAATCCAGTTGTCGTACGGGCTCATGGCGAACTGAAAAATGACAACGGGAAGATTGGCCATCGGTTTGGCCATATCCGTGGAAAAGAACTGATTGTTCAGCGCCGTAAAGAGAAGTGGCGCGGTTTCGCCGCTGATGCGGGCAAGCGCGAGCAGAACCCCGGTGACCACGCCCGAGCGGGCAGCCCGCAGCGTCACCATCGTGGCAACGCGCCAGCGGGGCGCTCCCAGTGCGAACGCTGCTTCACGCAGGCTGCCAGGCACCAGCCTCAGCATGTTCTCGGTAGTGCGAAGAATGACAGGTACTGCGATCAGCGATAGCGCGAGTGAACCCGCCCAGCCAGAGAAATGATTCACTGGGTCGACCGCAATCGCGTATACAAACAAGCCGATGACGATCGAGGGCGCTGACAACATGATGTCGGTAACAAATCGCGTCGTCTCGCCAAACCATCCGGATTGCCCGTACTCGGCAAGATAGACCCCTGCCAGGATTCCGAGGGGTGTAGCCACCAGCGTCGTGAAGCCGAGCATCATCAGGCTGCCGACAATCGCATTGGCAAGCCCGCCGCCGTCCGACCCAGGGGCAGGCGTTGACTGTGTAAACACATTCAGGTCGAGTCCGCCGATCCCCTTGCCGACCAGGACCGCCAGAATCCAGAGCAGTGCGGCAAGGCCGATCGCCATGGCGAGCATCGAGGCGCCGATGCCGATCTGGTTGATGAGTTTTCGGCGACGGTAGAGGGAAGCGTCCATGGAGAGTCGCAGCGATAAATGGGGTCAGATGCCCTTGGCGCGTTCTGATCGAATGATCAGAATTTTCGCCAGACTGAGCACGACGAAGGTGATGACAAACAGCAGTAAACCCAGCGCAAAAAGCGTGCTCATGTGGAAGTCATCCGCCTCGCCAAATTCATTGGCAAGCGTCGACGCGATCGAGGTCCCGGGCGCGAACAGTGAAGCGGCCAGACGGTTTGAATTGCCGATCACAAAAGTGACAGCCATGGTTTCGCCCAGCGCCCGGCCCAGGCCCAGCATGACGCCGCCGACCACGCCCTTCTGCGTGTAGGGCAGCACGGGTTTCGCCCAGCGCCCGGCCCAGGCCCAGCATGACGCCGCCGACCACGCCCTTCTGCGTGTAGGGCAGCACGATGCTGCGAACCACCTCCCAGGTCGTGCAGCCCAGACCGTAGGCCGACTCGCGAAGAATGGGTGGCACGATTTCAAACACGTCGCGCATCACCGCTGCGATGAACGGCAAAATCATGAACGACAAAATGATTCCGGCAGCGAGAATGCCGATGCCGTTCATGGCGCCGCCAAACAACGGCCCAATCAAGGGCATCTGGCCAAGCGTCGACTGAAGCGCTGGCTGCCCATACTCGGCAAATAGCGGCGCGAAAATGAAAAGTCCGAACATGCCGTAAATGATCGACGGCACCGCCGCAAGCAACTCCACTGCGGTTCCAAGCGGACGACGCAGCCCGACCGGGCACGATTCGGTGAGAAACAGGGCAACGCCGAAGGCGAGCGGAACGGCAATCAGCAGCGCGATGCAGGCACTTAGCAAAGTTCCGACAATGGCGATTGCCGCGCCGAATTCCTCGTTGATGATGTCCCACTCCACACGCCACAGAAATTCGAGCCCGAATTTCTTGAAGGTGGGGGCAGAACTCCAGGCAAGCGCGGCGATGATGCCAATGAGCGCGGCGAGCACTGCCAGTGCGAACATCAGTGTCAGTTTGTGAAAGACAAAGTCTTCAACCCGCTGCCGTCGGGCGATTGCGTAAAGTTTTTCCTGCTGAGCGCTAGCGGGGGCTTGCACGGCCACGGCTGAATCCGGTTAGGGGGAAGCGGCGCGAAAGATACCGTACCGCTCCCCAATCGTCACATTTACTTGATCTGCGACCACACCCGGGCGCGGATCTGCTCGACCAGCGTGTCCGGTAGGGGCACGTAGTCAAGGTCAGCGGCCATCTGCTTGCCGTTCTTGAAGGACCAGTCAAAAAACTTCAGCACTTCGCCCGACGCTTTCTTGTCGCCAGGTGCCTTGTACATGAGAATGAACGAGGCGGTGGAGATCGGCCACGAATTGGCGCCGGGCTGGTTGACAATCGAGACGCCCATTCCCGGCACGGAGAACCAATCGGCCCCGGCTGCCGAGGCTGCAAAGGTCAAATCGTCAGCCTTGACGAACTGCCCATCTTTGTTCTGCATGGCCATCACGGGGATTTTGTTCCGCTTGGCGTAAGCATATTCAACGTATCCAATGCCACCCTTGACCCGCCGGACGTTGGCTGCAACGCCTTCATTACCTTTGCCCCCCACCGAGGAGGCGGCTGGCCATTTCACCGCCATTTCACCGCCGCGCCTTTGCCTACCTTCGATGCCCACGCGGGACTGACTTCGCTCAGGTAGTCAGTGAAATTAAACGTGGTGCCCGAGCCGTCGGCACGGTGAACCACCGTGATCGCCATGTCAGGCAGCTTGAGGCCACTGTTGATGGCCAAGAGCTTGGGATCGTTCCACTTGGAAATCGTGCCCATGAAAATGTCGGCCAGCAGCGCGCCTGTGATCCGGAACGCACCGTCTTCGAAGCCTTCCAGGTTGAACACCGGCACGGTGCCGCCGATGATCGCGGGAAACTGAACCATGCCATCACGGTCAAGATCTTCACCCTTGACCGGAGCGTCGGTGGCGCCGAAGGTAACCGTCTTGGAGCGAATCTGTTTGATGCCGCCCGACGAGCCAATCGACTGATAGTTGAGACCGACACCGGTGGCTGCCTTGTAAGCCTCTGCCCACTTGGCGTAGATCGGATACGGAAAGGTTGCGCCCGCGCCGGTGATGTCGGCGGCGAGGGCAGGCGTGGCAACTGCGATCGCAGCGCCCGCGATCATCGCGGAGAAAAGCTTTTTGATCATGGCGGAGTATGGAGTGGAAGGTTGCTGGAAGCCCGGCGTCGATCGTTGACACCGGGGCAGAACTGCACGCTAAGGCGCTTTTGTGACAGCTTTGTGACGAACCGCCCGGTGGCGTCCGAATTCCCCTCCAGCGGGCCGGACAACCGGGCCGATGGCCTCGGCGCAGCCGACCTCAGTACACCGCCCGCCCACCCGACAGATCAAACACCGCGCCCGTCGTAAACGAGCATTCCTCGCTCGCCATCCAGGCCACCATCGCGGCGATTTCGCTGATCTGCCCAAAGCGTCCCATCGGGATCTTGGACAGCATGAAATCAATGTGCTGCTGGGTCATCTGGTCGAACATGGGTGTCTTGACTGCCGCCGGCGTGATGCAGTTGGCGCGTAGGCCGGTTTTGGCGGTTTCCTTTCCCAGCGACTTGGTCAGGCCGATGACTGCCGCCTTGGAGGCGCTGTAGGCGGGCGCGTTGGGGTTGCCGTCTTTACCGGCAATTGAGGCGATATTGATGATGCGGCCATAGTCGTTCTTCAGCATTTCGCGCACCACCGCCCGGTTGCACAGAAAAACGCCATTCACGTTCACGTCCATCACCTGCCGCCACGCGGCGGGCTCGTACTGCCAGGTTGTGGCGTTGGGTCCGGTGATGCCGGCGCTGCAAACCAGGATATCGATGCGACCAAAGCCTGCGATCGTGGCGTCGCACGCGCGCTGCACGCTGGCTTCATCGGTGACGTCGGTGGCAAGCGCCAGGTGCGAGCCGCCGATGGCAGGCAACGTGGCGGCGAGCTGCGCGGCAGCACGCTGGTCCAGATCCCACAGGGCGATCCGTGCACCGCTCGCCGACAAGCGGCGGGCGATTTCCGCCCCGATTCCGGAGGCCCCGCCGGTGATCACCGCACAGCGGCCGTTCAGGTCGATGGTATTCATAGTGTCTCCAGCCCCAGGAAGGCATGACGTGGACGGTCGAAAAGCCCGCAACCTTAGCAGCGCTGCCGCAGGGGCGCCAGTCGGGCAGGTGGCCCGCGATTGGACGAGGCCCGCGGCCACAATACTTACGGCCTGCGTGGCTACGCGATAATCGCGCTGTGCGTCGCTCGCGAAGTGGCGGCGTGCGCATACTCAGGAGCCCCGGATGAAAGTTCTCTTTACCGATTACGACATGAAAAGCGTCGAGCTCGAGCGCGAGATTTTTCGTGAGGCCGGCATCGATCTGATCGAGGCGCAGTGTCGATCCGAGGACGAGGTGATTCGGGCAGCCCAAGGCTGCAGCGCGCTCCTGATCCAATACGCGCCGGTGGGCGATAAGGTGTTCGCAGCCTGCCCGGGTATCGGGCTGGCCTCACGAATCGGTGCGGGCTATGACACGATCGATGCGGTTGCCGCAGCGCGTCACGGCGTGTGGGTGTCCAATTCGCCAGACTATGGCGTGGGCGAAGTATCGCTGCATGCGCTTGCCATGCTGCTCGACCTGATCCGCTCGATCAGCCGCTACAACCAGGCGATTGCACAGGGCACCTGGCATTACACCAGCGTGCCGCCGATACCGCGTGCGCAGAACCTGACCGTGGGCGTGTTGGGCCTGGGTCGCATCGGCAAGCGGTTTGCACATTACGCCCAGCCGATTTTTCGCCGGGTGATCGCGCATGACCCGTTTCTGATCGATGGTGATTTTCCGCAGTACGTCGAACGAGTCAGCCTCGAGACGCTCTTCGAGCAGGCCGACGCCCTATCGATTCACTGCCTGCTTAACGATGGGACGCGGGGCCTGGTCAATGAGGCGCTGCTGTCGCGAATGAAACCCGGGTCGTATCTGGTCAACACAGCACGGGGTGCGGTCATCGATATCGACGGGCTGGTGCGTGTGTTGGCCACCAACCGACTGGCAGGCGTGGGGCTCGACGTGTTGCCGGTTGAGCCGATTGCCTCAGGGCATCCGCTGCTCGCGGATCCGCGGGTCCTGCTGTCTCCGCACTCGGCGTTTTACTCGGTGCAATCCGAGGTGGAGCTGCGCCGCAAGGCGGCGCTCAACATCGTGAGCTGGATGCGGTCCGGCCGCCCCGACTATCCGGTGGTCACCGGCACACGACGGCCGCCTGCGCGCTGAGGTCGCTGACAGGGGCTAAGCGACGGGGAGGATCCCGGCGCCCGCCGCGCTGGGCGACGGGCGACCGGGCTGGCGCTTACTTGGCTGCCTTGTACTTGACGATCTTCTGACGCTGGTCACCGAGACCGGCGATGCCCAGCGTGACGATGTCGCCCGCCTTCAGGAAGTTCTTGGTGGCAAGGCCCACGCCCGCTGGCGTGCCGGTGGTGATGATGTCGCCGGGGTAGAGCGTGAAAAACTGGCTGCAATACGAGACCAGCGTTGCGCAATCAAAAATCATGTTCTTGGTGTTGCCGCGCTGCTTGGACTGGCCATTCACATCGAGCCACATGTCGAGTTTTTGCGGATTGCTGATTTCATCGGTGGTGACCAGCCAGGGGCCGATGGGGCCGAAGGTGTCGCAGCCCTTGCCCTTGGTCCACTGCCCGCCGCGCTCGATCTGAAACGCGCGCTCGGAGACGTCGTTACAGAGCACATAGCCCGCCACATGGTTGAGCGCTTCCTTCTTGCTGACGTTGCAGGCGCGTGTGCCGATCACGATGCCAAGCTCGATCTCCCAGTCGGTCTTGGTGGAGCCCTTGGGCATCATCACGTCGTCGTTCGGACCCTGCATGCAGGTGAGCGTCTTGTGGAAAATGATGGGCTCTTTGGGCAACGCGTTACCGGTTTCAGCAGCGTGGTCGGTGTAGTTCAAACCGATTGCCACAAACTTGGTGGCCCCGGTAAACGGTACGCCATAGCGCGGATTGCCGCGAACCAGCGGGAGCTTGGCGGTCTTAACCTTTGCAAGCTTGGCAAGCGCCTTCTGTGACAGCTGATCGGGGCCCAGGTTGGCGATCACGCCGGACAGGTCGCGAAGCTTGCCGTCGGCATCGATCAGGCCGGGCTTTTCTTTACCAGGTTTACCGTAGCGTACGAGTTTCATGCGTTCTCCTTGGTGAGGTCGGGTGAGTGAATTGCCGGTAAATCGGAGTGCAGCCAGAGGCCAGCCAGAGGCCAGGTCATTCATCAGATCGTCATGCCGCCATCAATGCTGAACGCTTGGCCGGTGGCGAATGCGCTTTCATCGCTCGCCAGATAGACGACGATGGGCACCACCTCTTCGGCGCTGGCGAGTCGTCCCATCGGCTGACGGGCTGTGAACATTTTGCGGGCTGCTTCGATATCGCCGAGTTGCGCCATCCGCTGGTGAAGGCTGGGCGTATCGACCGTTCCAGGGCAGATTGCATTGCAGCGGATACGCTGACTGACATAGTCGGCGGCGATTGCCTTGGTAAGCCCGATGACCGCCGCTTTGGTCGTGCCGTAGACCGCCCGGTTCGGCACCCCTTTAATTGACGAGCAGACCGACGCCATGTTGATGATCGAGCCCCCGCCGTTTTCGATCATGGCGGGAAGTGCCGAGCGTATTGTGCGCACCATTGAACGGAGGTTCAGGGTAAGGCTGAAGTCCCAGTCATCATCGCTCGCCTGCAGGATCGTTCCCTGGTGAACAAAGCCTGCGCAGTTGAACAGCACATCAATGGGTGCGATTGAGGCGATCATGGATTCGATCGCGCCCGGCTCTGTGACGTCGAGTTTGCGGACAGTCGGTGCACGGCCGCCCTCAGCGAGCACCTCCTGCCTTAATGAATCGAGCAGATCCTCGCGGACGTCGGTTGCGAGGATGGTTGCGCCTTCGCGTGCCATGGCAATCACCGCAGCGCGGCCCATGCCCTGCGCAGCGGCGGTGACGAACACATGCTTACCTTCGAGTCTGTGAGCCATTTGAGCCAACCAATAAAGGGTCGCTGAGGGGGGTCGAGAAACGCGCGCTAGCGTAGCGCAAATTCCTGATGAGCGTCGAACTGCATTGCAGCAAGGCGCGCGTAAAGCCCACCTGCTGCGGCAAGCGACGCATGCGTTCCCTGCTCGGCGATCCGTCCCCGATCGAGCACCAGGATCCGGCTGGCGCGCCGGACAGTGGCCAATCGGTGCGCAATGACCAGCGTGGTGCGACCGCTGGTGGCGGCCTCGAGCGCAGCCTGCACCTCGCGTTCGCTTTCCGCATCGAGCGCGCTGGTTGCCTCGTCAAGCAGCAGCAGCGCCGGATTGCGAAGCAAGGCGCGTGCGATGGCAATTCGCTGACGCTGCCCGCCTGAGAGGCGCACACCGCGTTCGCCCAGCGGGGTGCGCCAGCGTTCAGGCAGCCGTTCGATGAACTCGAGGGCATGGGCTGCGCGTGCCGCCTCGAAGACCTCGTCATCGGTTGCGTCCAGCCTGCCGTATCGGATGTTGTCCATCACGGTTGCCGAAAAAACCGCGCTGTCCTGCGAGACCAGTCCGATCTGTGATCGCAGCAGAGCAGGCTCGATTCCCCGCAGGTCAAGGCCGTTCAGACGAATGCATCCAGCCTGCGGGTCGCGAAAGCGAAGCAACAACTGCAGCACCGTACTTTTTCCAGACCCAGAGGGACCCACCAACGCGACGGTTTCGCCTGGATCAATTGCAAAGCTCACCGACTCGAGGGCTGGGTGCTGTCGGGTAAGGTAGGTGAAACTGACCTGCTCGAATTCGATTGCGAGTGGCGCTGGGCGAGCCTGACCGTTGCCAGCCGCGGCGGATTCGGTGCGAGCCGTCTGGGTAAGGATCGCAGGTTGAGCGTCGAGCAGTTGCGCCAGTCGCTCGGCGGCGCCCGCGGCCCGCTGCACATCGCCAATCACTTCGGCCAGCGCGCCGATGGCGCCCGCCAGCAACGCAGCGTAAAGGATGAATTGCGCGAGCAGTCCGCCGCTTAAGGTGCCTGCCAGTACCGCACCCGCCCCGGAGCGCAACACAAACACGCGCAACACAAACACGATCACCCCGAAACTGAGCACGATCGCGAGCGCGGTAAGCGCGGCGCGGGCTCTCACCCGTCGCGTTGCCGCTTCGAATGCAAGCTGAGCCGCTTGAGTGAACCGGTTGGCTTCCCAGGTGGTGCGATTGAAGGCCTGAACGATCTGGATCGCCCCCAGTGTTTCGCCCGCCATCGCTGAGGCGTCCGCAATGCGGTCCTGGCTGACCCTGGAAAGCTTTCGGATGCGTCGGCCGATCACAATCACCGGAACCAGCGTGACGGCGAGCAGCCCAATCATGGTGAGCGCGAGCCAGGCCTCGGTGATCAGCATCATGACAAGCGCGCCGGTTCCCAGCACCGCATTGCGCAAACCAAGCGAGATGCTGGTACCGACCAGCGTCTGGATCAGGGCGGTGTCGGTGGTAAGCCGCGATAACACTTCGCCGCTTCGAATCTCATCAAAGAATGCCGCGTCTTGCGAGAGCACCTGGCGAAAGACCGCAGCCCTCAGGTCGGCAGTGACGCGCTCGCCGAGCCACGACACGCTGTAGAAGCGCAGCGCAGTGGCGAACGCGAGCAGCACCGCCACGGCAAACAACGCGATGAAAGGCCCATCGACTGCTTGCCTGCTACCGAACCCCGAGTCAATCAGATGGCGAAAGGCCAGGGGAACCGATAGCGTGGCACAGGCGGCCAGCAAAAGGGCGGCGGCCGCTACCGCGATTCGGCCTCGGTAGGGCGTGACAAACCGAAGTAACTTTCCAAGACCGGAAAAGGAGGGTCGCGTAGCCATTGAATCCTGTGCGCTGGAGCGATTGCTTGTTAGCGCGTATGCGGTTGCCGCGAGTGCGCTCAGGCGCGGGCAAGATAGCACGGTGTGGTTGGCACACTGCAGACGCCACGCAACCAGATTCCGTTCGTACCCAATGTGGTGCTATGTTTGCCGGGCTCAACCCACTCTTTACCGACTTCAGGTGAACTGATGAATCAGCCCGTTACGTTGATCCGCCGGCCGACCCTGCGCTTGAATCCGCACGATGATGTCGTGATCGCCATCCGTCCGGTAGCGGTCGGTACTCGCGTCGACGACGAGGGCATCACCTGCACCGATACGATACCCGCAGGCCATAAGCTCGCCGTGCGGGCGATTGCGCAGGGCGAGCCGGTTCGGCGTTACAACCAGATCATCGGATTCGCCACGCAGGCCATTGCGCCCGGTCAGCACGTGCACGTGCACAACCTGGGCTTTGAAATGTTTGAGCGGCAGTACGCGGTGGGCATTGATCGTAAGCCACTCGAGCGCCCCGCCGAACAGGCAACGTTTTTGGGTTTCCGAAGGCCGGATGGACGCGTCGCGACGCGCAATTACATCGGCGTCATTGCCACCGTGAACTGCTCGGCATCGGTGTCGCGGTTTGTGGCCCAGCACTTCACGCCAGAGGTGCTCGCGCAGTATCCCAACGTTGACGGTGTGGTGCCGATTTCGCATTCCTCAGGATGCGGGATGGACACGCAAGGCGCGGGCATCGATGTTCTACGCCGAACCATCGCCGGGTATAGCCGGCACGTCAATTTCGCAGGCGTCGTGATCATCGGGCTGGGTTGTGAATCGAATCAGATGGATGCGCTTTTTCACGCCCAGGGTCTGGGCGAAACCGAGCAACTCAAGCCCCTGATCATCCAGACCAGTGGTGGTACCCGGAAGACCGTCGAAGCGGGGATTGCGGCGGTCCATGCCATGCTCCCCGCAGCCAATGCGCTGCAGCGCGAACGACTGCCCGCCAGTCACCTCACAGTCGGGTTGCAGTGCGGCGGTTCGGACGGCTATTCGGGCATTACCGCCAATCCGGCGCTGGGCGCCGCCTGCGATCTGCTGGTTGCCCATGGCGGCACGGTCATTCTTTCCGAGACGCCCGAAATTTATGGTGCCGAGCACCTTCTGACCCGCCGCGCAGTCTCTGAGCAGGTGGCCAACAAGCTGATTGAGCGAATTCGCTGGTGGGAGGCGTACACGGCGCGCAATGAGGGCAGCATGGACAACAACCCGTCACCCGGCAATAAAGCGGGCGGGCTCACCACGATCCTGGAAAAGTCATTGGGTGCTGTCGCCAAGGCGGGCACCACCGATCTGGTCGACGTCTACGAATATGCGCAGGCGGTAACCGCGCGCGGTTTCGTATTCATGGACACGCCCGGCTATGACCCGGTCTCAGCCACCGGGCAGGTTGCAGGGGGCGCCAATCTGATTACGTTCACCACAGGTCGCGGGTCGGTGTATGGCTGCAAGCCTGCGCCGTCGATCAAGCTTGCCACCAACACGGCGCTTTACGAGCGCATGCGCGAGGACATGGACATCAACTGCGGACCGATCATCGACGGGTCGGTCAGCGTGGCGCAGAAGGGGCGAGAGATTTTCGATCTCATGCTCAGGGTGGCCAGTGGCGAGCACAGTTGCAGCGAGGCGCTTGGCATCGGAAACGATGAATTCGTTCCCTGGCAGCTGGGCGCCGTGATGTAGGCCGCTTGCCCGCGTGGATGCCCGGTGCACTGGGCCAGCGGGCGCGACATTTTTCCGCTTTCGCCTGACTTGAGTCAGTCATGGTCGCTCAGGGTGTGACGAAAGCCGCAGCGGCGCGCGTTGTCGCTGTCGATACTGGGGGCTTGCCGATTCACTCAACGGGAGCCCCTCATGACCCACGACACGACGCTTGTCTCCGGTGTTACAGACACAGCAGAGCCCGCGCTTGGCTTTGGCGGTGATGCGTTCGATCCGCTGCGTTTGATTGTCGACCCAGCCCTGGCGCTCGAGGCCGCCCGAAGGATGGAGGCGAGCTGCCGAAGCGGCCTTCGATTCTTCAGCGACTTCCGCCGCGTTCGCCCGCTCGATGAGCTTGATGCAGCCGAACTTGAGGGCGATGCCGAAATTGTCGAAGACGATGGCTATTCGGCCTTCGACTCAAGCTTTGATCCGCGCTTTGCCCGCCGCCTGTAAGCCGATCAGTTCACGTTTTCGAAGCCGTACAGTTCGGCCGGATTGTCCACCAGAATCTTTCTGATCAGCGTGTCGTTGCCCGCCCACTGGCACATCAGGTTGTATAGCGTGATCGTGCCGGTTTCGTGGGCAAACGACAGGTGCGGATCGTCGCTTCCCCAGATCAGCCGATTGGGGGCAACCGATGCCAGTGCCTGCATCATGGGTGCAACGTTTTCGTAATGAGGCGGGTTGCGCGAAATCCGGTAAAAGCCCGTCAGCTTTATCCAGCAGCGCCCCGAGCCCGTTTCAAGTAGCTTGAGAAGCTTTTGAAAGCCCGGCTGACCCGGGCCTTCTGCGGCCTGAAACATACCGAGGTGGGCCAGACTGCAATCCGTTTCAAGCTCTGAAATTCGGGGCAGCAGCGCCTCGGTCAGCCAGCCGGGCAGCAAAAAGTCCAAATGCCAGCCGAACTCGAGGCAGCGCTTTTCAAGCAGATTGATTCGCGGCAGCAGCCGCTCGACAAGGCCTTCCTCGCGCGGGTAAATCGGGGAAACGTTGATACGTACCCCGCGTACGTTCTGCCGGCGCAACGACTCGAACAGAGCATCGGGCGCGTCTTCATCGATATCGACGATGCCGCGGCAGGCCGAACCCATTTGCGCCATCGCCTCGAGCTGGAAACTGTTGTCGCGCAGGTAGGCGCTCGGCTGCACAAACACAAACCGCTCGATTCCAATGCGTCTTGCGCGCACCAGATAGTCCTCAAGCGGCGCAAACGGCGGTTGATAGCGCAATTTCGGATCGCGATAGGGAAATCGAGCAGGACCGCCAAAGACGTGGAAATGGCTGTCGCAGGCGAGCGCAGGCGCGGGTGTGGCAGGGTCGATCGTTTCGTTCACGAGATTTACCCGACGACGGTTATTCGGCTTTCACGCCCGCTCGCTCGATCACCTGCTTCCACATGGCGAGCTCGCGGCGGATAAGGTCAGTGAACTCGGCGCCATCGATTCGCACCGCGCGCGCGCCCTGCGAGTCGAGAAACGCTTTCACCTTGGGCTGCTCCATCGCCTTGGCGATTTCCTGTTGCAGGCGTGTAATCACCGGGGCCGGCGTTCCGGCTGGCGCAAGGAATCCAAACCGATACACCACGTCATATGTCGGGTAGCCGGCTTGAGCAAAGGTGGGCAGTTCGGGGAAAGCGGGCGAGCGTTGGGTGCCCGTTACCGCGAGCGGTACGACCCGGTTGCCACGAATATGCCCTGACGCACCACCAAGGCTCGAGACCGTGACGTCGATCTGATTGCCGGCCGTATCGGTGAGCGCCGCCGCCACGCCCCGGAACGGTACATGCGTCATCTCGATGCCTGCCTGCATCAGAAACAGTTCGGTGGCCAGATGCGCCGACGACCCCTGACCCCCTGACCCGAAGGTGAGGCCCTTGGGTTTTGTTCTCGTGAGCGCGATAAGTTCAGCGACGGTCTTTACGCCGAGACCGGTGCGGGCGACCATGACCGCGGGCGCTTCAACGGCAATGGTGACTGGCGTGAAGTCGCGCAGAACATCGTAGGGCAGGGTGCGATAGAGCCCCGGCGAGATGGTGAGCGAGCTGTCGGTAAAGACCAGCGTCTGCCCATCGGGTCGAGCCTTGGCCACTTCGGCTGTACCAATCGTCCCTGCGGCGCCGCCCTTGTTTTCGACCACGAACTGCTGGCCGATCTGGTTAGAAAGCTCTGCGGCGATATTGCGCGCGGCCAGGTCGGTGAGCGCGCCCGGAGCGAAGGGCACCATGATCCGAACCGGTGCCGAGGGCCATTGCGCCGCCGCCAGGGTCGGCAGGGCAAGCAATGAAAGCGCAGCGATCTTTTTACGAAGTGTTGACCAACCGTTCATTCGATGTCTCCTTGCGATTCTGTTTTTGTCAGAGTAATCAGCGATAGCTCCATTGCGCGGCCACTGCACCG
>Ga0194118_10004488_pt1 | contig 15206 bp, 16 predicted proteins | sample TA2MahsurfametaG_2_FD_148662 | JGI IMG/M metagenome (GOLD analysis project Ga0194118, IMG submission 148662) | Freshwater microbial communities from Lake Tanganyika, Tanzania - TA2015013 Mahale N5 surface | ecosystem: Environmental > Aquatic > Freshwater > Lake | place: Tanzania: Lake...
TCAACTTCAACCAGTCGATCCTGGATTCCCAGGGCCGTGTGCTGAACACCTGGGCCGACGTGCTGAACCGTGCTGGTCTGGGTATGGAAGTGATGCATGAGCGCAATGCTCACAACTTCCCCCTCGACCTGGCTGCTGCGGAAGCCACCCCTGTGGCGCTGACCGCCCCCGCCATCGGCTGAGGCCAATAGTCCGGCTGAGGCCAACAGCCCCGGCTGAGCCAAGCAGCACGCGAGTGTTGACAAGGGCTCCAGAGCGGAGCCCTGACGGAATCCCGAGAGCCCCCTCCGCAAGGTGGGGGCTTTTTGTTGCGCAGGGCGCACTCAGCAACCCGGGCGACAGCGGAACCGCAAGGCCAATGGCATCGTGAACGGAGCGCTTTCTGATCCCGGCCCTTCGCCATGGCCCAGCCCGCAGCCCCCGCCGATCCGAACCAGCGCCGCTGCGGCCCGGTCGCTCTCCCCCGAGCAACTGCTGCAGGGCCAGCAGGAGATCCTGGAGATGGTCGCCGGGGGAGAAAGTCTGCAGTCCAGCCTGCAGGCGATCGCCCAGTTCTCCGAAACCTGCCTGCCGGAGATGCTGGCCTCGATCCTCTACTACGACCCCTACGAGCAACGGCTGCGGCGGGGTGGGTACGGCCGGCTGCCCGACAGCTTCCAGGCCAGCGTGGATGGCCTGGTGCCGGGGCCGAAGGCGGGCAGCTGCGGCACCTGCGCGTTCCGGGCCGAGCGGGTGGTGAGCGAGGACGTGTTCACCGACCCCCTCTGGGACGATTTCCACGACTTCTGCAGCAGCTACGGCATCCGCTCCGCCTGGTCGTCGCCGCTGATCTCCCCCACCGACCAGAGCCTGCTCGGGGTGTTCGGCATGTACTACCCGGACACGCGCCTGCCCTCGGCAGAGGATCTGGAGCTGGTGGATCACATGACCCACCTGGCCACCCTGGCGGCCGAGCAGCACCGGCGCGATGAGGAGCGGCGGCGCCAAACCCTCGAGGATGCGCTCACCGGCCTGGGGAACCGCCACCTGCTGCAGAGCCACGGCGGCGAGATCGTGGCGGAGGCCCAGCGCAGCCAGGCGGCCCACTGCCTGCTGTTCCTCGATCTCGACCACTTCAAGCTGTTCAACGACAACTTCGGCCACCTACTCGGCGACAAGCTGCTGCTGCAGTTCAGCCAGAAACTGCGCGATTGCCTGCCGGATGCCGCCCTGCTGGCCCGCTTCGGCGGCGATGAGTTCGTGGCGATCGTGGCGGGCTCCATGGAGCAGGTGCGCGAGCAGCTGCAGACGCTGCTGCGCCAGCTGGATCAGGACACCCTGCTGATCGATCACGTGCGCGCGCGCCTGAGCTTCTCCAGCGGTGTGGTGAACCTGGCGGATGTGCAGTGGAACCTCGCCCAGGCGATCATCCAGGCGGACACCGCCGCCCGCCAGGCCAAGGAGAGCGGCCGGCACCGGGTGCAGGTGGTGGATCGCGAGCAGCTCACCGCCGTGCAGCACCGCCTGCAGGTGGGCCAGGAGCTGGAGAACGCCCTGCGCCTCGGCCTGGTGCATCCCCATGCCCAGCCGATCGTCGACCTGTGCACCGGGGCGCCCCTGGGGATGGAGCTGCTGTTCCGCACCCGCACCGCCGTGCTGGAGGGGGTGAGTCCGCAGCTGTGCATCAACGTGGCCGAGGAGGCGGGGCTGATCGATGCGATCGGCTTCACGATGTTGCGGGGGGCCTGCAAGCTGCTCAAGGAACCGGCGATCGCCGGCAGCGATCTAGTGATCAACGTCAACCTCTCGGTGCACCAGCTGCTGCGGGAGGGCTTCGCCGATGAGGTGGCCCAGCTGCTGAGCGCCGAAGGGGTGGAGGCACGGCGCCTCTGCCTGGAGATCACCGAGAGCCGCTGGCTCGATCCCGACGGCCCCTCGCGCGAGATGCTGCATCGCCTGGTGGAGCAGGGATTTGCCCTGGCGCTCGACGACTTCGGCACCGGCTACGCCTCCCTGGTGCTGCTGCGCAGCGCCCCCTTCCGCCACGTGAAAGTGGACAAGACCTTCGTGCAGGAGCTGGAGCGCTCCGAGGAGGCCCTCGCCCTCTGCCGCGCCATGCTCGACATGGCCAAGGCCTATGGCATCCAGGTGACCGCCGAGGGGGTGGAGACCGACGCCCAGCGCCGCATCCTCGAAGGGCTGGGCTACATCCGCGCCCAGGGCTATCTGTTCTCGCGGCCGATCCCCCTCGAGCAGACCGCCCGCCAGCTGCTGCAGCTGCAGCGCCAGGCCCGGCGCCAGGCCCTGATCGAGGGGGCCTAGGGCTTGCGCCAGATCACCGGCGTGCGGCGCCGGGGGTAGAGCTCCCGGCAGAGGCCGCACACGGTGCCATCGCAGCCGCGGGCGGTGCAGAACTCGCGCCCGTAGAAGATGATCTGCAGGTGCAGGCGGTTCCAGGCCTCGCGCGGGAACAGGGCCTTGAGATCGCGCTCGGTCTGCTCCACGCTGCGGCCGTCGCTGAACCCCCAGCGCTGGGCCAGCCGGTGGATGTGGGTGTCCACCGGGAAGGCGGGCACGCCGAAGGCTTGGGCCATCACCACGCTGGCGGTCTTGTGGCCCACGCCTGGCAGGGCCTCGAGGGCCTCGAAGCTGCAGGGCACCTCACCGCCATGGCGCTCCAGCAGTAGCTCCGCCAGGCGGCGCACGTTGCGGGCCTTGATGCGGGCCAGCCCCAGCTGGCGGATATGGCCCAGGATCTCGGCCTCCTCCAAGGCCGCCATGGCCGCCGGGGTGGGCCCCGCGGCGAACAGGGCCGGCGTGACCTCGTTCACCTTCTTATCGGTGCACTGGGCGCTGAGCAGCACGGCCACCAGCAGGGTGAAGGGATCGCTGTGGTCGAGCGGCACGGGGGTCTGCGGGTAGTGCTCCTGCAGCCGCTGCAGGATCAAGGCCGCACGCTCCTTCTTGATCACCACCGCCCCCTGCACTGAACTCCGGCTGCGGCCGCACCGCCGGCCGAACCTAGGCAGCCACGGCCCGCGGTACGGGCCCACACTGGCTGCACCGGCGCACGGACGACTCTTTACGCTCGGCTCAGCACCGCAACGTCATGGGCAGCAGCTTCGGCCAGCTCTTCCGCATCAGCACCTTCGGCGAATCCCACGGCGGGGGTGTGGGGGTGATCGTGGACGGCTGCCCGCCGCGGCTGCCGCTCAATCTCGAGGCGATCCAGGCGGAACTGGACCGTCGCAAGCCCGGCCAGAGCAAGATCACCACCCCCCGCAAGGAGGACGACCGGGTCGAGATTCTCAGCGGCCTGCTCGATGGCGTGACCCTGGGCACGCCGATCGCGATGGTGGTACGCAACAAGGACCAGCGTCCCCAGGACTACAAGGAGATGGAGGTGGCCTTCCGCCCCTCCCACGCCGATGCCACTTACCAGGCGAAGTACGGCATCCAGGCCCGCAGCGGCGGTGGCCGGGCCTCCGCCCGCGAAACGATCGGCCGGGTGGCAGCAGGGGCCATCGCCAAGCAAATGCTCGCCAAGGCCCACGGCACCGAGGTGCTGGCCTGGGTGCAGCGCATCCACACGATCGAGGCGCAGGTGGATCCCGCAGCAGTGACGCTGGAGGCGATCGAAAGCAACATCGTGCGCTGCCCCGATACAGCCAGCGCCGAGCGCATGATCGAGCGGATCGAGGCCATCGGCCGCGAGGGCGACTCCTGCGGCGGCCTGATCACCTGTGTGGTGCGCCGGCCGCCGGTGGGGCTGGGCATGCCGGTGTTCGACAAGCTCGAAGCCGACCTGGCCAAGGCCGTGATGTCACTGCCGGCCACCAAGGGCTTTGAGATCGGCTCGGGCTTCGGCGGCACCCTGCTCAAGGGCAGTGAGCACAACGACGCCTTTCTGCCCACCGCCGATGGCTCCCTGCACACCGCCACCAACAATTCCGGGGGCATCCAGGGGGGCATCAGCAACGGCGAGGAGATCGTGATCCGGGTGGCCTTCAAGCCCACCGCCACGATTCGCAAGGAGCAGGCAACGATCAACGCCGCCGGCGAGGCCACCACCCTGGCCGCCAAGGGCCGGCACGACCCCTGCGTGCTGCCGCGGGCGGTGCCGATGGTGGAGGCGATGGTGGCCCTGGTGCTGGCCGATCACCTGCTGCGCCAGCAGGGTCAGTGCAGTCTCTGGTGACGGGCGAGGCGCGCCACCAGGGCGGCGAGCGCCTCCCAATCGGCCGCGCTGGCGAGACTGCCGCCGAGGGCCACGGCATCCACCCCTGCGGCCAGCCAGGGCTCCACATCTGCCACCCCCAGCCCCCCAGCGGCAATACAGCCAGGAAGGGGCCCCAGCGGTTCGCGCAGGCGCCGCCAGTAGGGCGTGCCCAGCTGCACGGCCGGGAAGAGCTTCACCAGCGGGCAACCCAGGGCGCGGGCCTGATGCACTTCTGAGGGCGTCATCACGCCCGGCACAAGGGCCAGGCCGTGGCGGCGCGCCTGCTCCACCAGGGCGCTATCGAGAATGGGCGATACCCCATAGGCCAGGCCGGAGCGCACGGCCGCCTCAAGGGCTGCGGCGGTGCAGAGGGAGGCAGCCCCCAGATGCAACGTCGGAAAACGACCCACGAGCGAGGCCACCTGCTCGGCCCAGTGCGGGTGGGGCGACCAGGCCAGCTCCACATGGCGAACCCCCAGCTGGGCCAGGTGGGCCAGCTGGGGTTGAAGCTCCAGGGGCTGCTCAGCACGAAGCACAACCAGCAGGGGCTGGTGGTGCAGGGAGCTGAGCAGATTCAGGGCAGGCTCAGACGTATTCGGCCACCCGCACATCGCGGCGGATCAGCAGCTCCTGCAGATCCTCGGCATCCACGGTTTCCTTCTCCACCAGCATCTCGGCCAGCTCATCCAGCACGCTGCGGTTCTGGCTGAGCACCTCGGTGGCCCGGCGGTAGGCCTCCTCCACCAGCTGGCTCACCTCCTCATCGATGGTGGCTGCGGTGTCTTCCGAGAAGTCGCGCTCAGCGGCGATGTCACGACCGAGGAACATGCCGCCCTGGCTGCGACCGAGGGCCACCGGGCCGAGTTTCTCACTCATGCCGAAGCGGGTGACCATCTGCCGGGCAACACGAGCCACCTGCTGCAGGTCGTTGGAGGCACCGGTGGTGACCTCATCTTCGCCGTAGACGATCTCTTCGGCGACCCGACCGCCCAGGGCGACGGCCATCTGGTTCTGCAGGTAGGCCCGTGAATACAGACCCGATTCCATCCGCTCCTCGGAAGGGGTGAAGAAGGTGAGACCGCCGGCGTTGCCGCGGGGAATGATCGAGATCTTCTGCACCGGGTCGTAGTCGGGCATCAGGGCGCCCACCAGGGCGTGGCCGGCCTCGTGATAGGCCACCAGGCGCTTGCGCTTCTCGCTCATCACCCGGTCCTTCTTCTCCGGGCCTGCCATCACCCGCTCGATGGCGTCGTTCACCTCATCCATCGAGACTTCGGTGAGCTGGCGGCGGGCGGCCAGAATCGCCGCCTCGTTGAGCAGGTTGGCGAGGTCGGCACCGGTGAAGCCGGGGGTGCGGCGTGCGACCTTGTCGAGGTCGACATCCTTGGCGAGGGTCTTGCCCCGGGCATGCACCCCGAGGATCTGCAGACGGCCGCTGTAGTCGGGACGATCCACCACCACTTGGCGGTCGAAGCGGCCGGGACGCATCAGGGCCGCATCAAGCACATCGGGACGGTTGGTGGCCGCCACGATGATGATGCCGGTGTTGCCCTCAAAGCCGTCCATCTCGGTGAGCAGCTGGTTGAGGGTCTGCTCGCGCTCATCGTTGCCGCCGCCCAGACCGGCGCCGCGCTGACGGCCCACCGCGTCGATCTCGTCAATGAACACGATGCAGGGAGCATTCTTCTTGGCGTTCTCGAAGAGGTCGCGAACGCGGCTGGCCCCCACGCCAACGAACATCTCCACGAACTCCGAACCGGAGATCGAGAAGAAGGGCACGCCAGCTTCACCGGCCACGGCCTTGGCAAGCAGGGTCTTGCCGGTGCCGGGAGGGCCCACCAGCAACACACCCTTGGGGATCTTGGCGCCGACGGCGGTGAAGCGATCGGGGTTCTTGAGGAAGTCGACCACCTCGGTGAGCTCGAGCTTGGCGCCCTCGATGCCGGCCACATCCCCGAAGGTGACCTGGGTCTGGGGCTCCATCTGCACCCGGGCCTTGCTCTTGCCGAAGCTCATGGCGGGGTTGCCGCCGCCGCCCTGGGCGCGGCGCAGCAGGAAGAACAGGCCACCGAGCAGGAGCAGGGGGAAGATCAGGCTGCCCACGGCCTGCTGCCAGGCCGCCGGCTCGCGACTGGGCTGCACGGCGATGTCGACGTCGTGGTCGGTGAGCAGCTTGAGCAGGTCCTTGTCGGGGGCGAGGTTGACCACGGCCCGGCGGCCGTCGCTCTCCACCACCTGGGCCGTACCGCGGTCAGGGGAGATCAGCACCCGGCTCACCTCGTTGGCCTGCACGGCCTCAACGAAGTCGCTGTAGCGCAGGGTGCGCGGCGCATTCGCCGGATCGGGACGGTCGAGGAAGGCGGTGCCCACGGCGATCATCACGATCACCAGGAGCACGTACAACCCCGCGTTGCGCCAGCGCTTCTTCACAGGCCTCGCCTCTGGTGAGTATCTAGTAACGGAATGTTAACCGGCTCAGGCGGCGGCCCGGAGCACTTCAACCACACTACGGAAGGCGAACCACTCCGGGATCTCCTCGCCGCCGCGCAGCATCTGGCGGAACTGGGTGCCGCTGAGCTTCTTCACGTGCAGGCCGCGGGCCTCGGCATGCTCGGCCGTCACGTAGCCCTCCTCCTCGGTGTAGACGAGGTTGAGCGAGGGCACGGTCTCCATGCCCAGCTCCGGGGCGTTGTCGCGGGCGAAATCCTGGGCCTGGTAGGGGCCGTAGAAGTCGTCACCCGTGAGCGAGCTCTTGCAGCCCGCCATGTCGCGGCCAATGATGAAGTGGGTGCAGCCGTAGTTCTTGCGGATGATCATGTGCTGGAGCGCCTCACGCGGCCCGGCCATGTGCATCGAGTAGGGCAGATAGGCCCAGCGGATGCGGGGGTTGGCCACCTCGGCGGCCAGACGCTCGTAGGTCTGGAAGCGCACCTCGCCGGCGATGTCATCGTCCTGGGTGGGACCGCAGGTGGGGTGCACCAGCACCACGCCGTCCTCGCTCACGTTGGTGGCATGCAGGGCCCGGGTGAAGAGTTCGTAGTGGGCCCGGTGGATCGGGTTGCGGCACTGGAAGGCCACCACGCTCTCGCCAGCCGGCAGGGTGGCGCGCACCTCGGCCGGCGTCTTGCAGGGGAAGACGCGCTGGGGCAGCTCCAGCCCCTGCACGCTGCCGCCCAGATAGAAGCGGCCGCGCTCGGTGGCGATCATGCGCACCGCCGGGTGCTCCAGGGAGGTGGTGCCGTAGCAGCCCTTGGCCTCGCGCACCTTGTCGGGCTCCCAGCGGCTCTCCACCGTGAACACCGCCAGCTCCTGCCCCCGGTAGGTGAGCAGCAGGCGATCGCCGATGGCGATCGAGGCGTCGTGGGTGTCAAGCACGATCGGCAGGCCGAACAGCAGGCCGCTGGTGGTGCGATGGGTCTCCACCACCGAGTCGTAGTCGGCCTGGTGCATGAAACCGCGCAGGGGCGAGAAGCCGCCCACCACCAGCAGTTCCACGTCGCAGGCGTTGCGGTCGCTGCACTCCAGCGTCCTGGTGGCGCTGGCGCGCACCGCCTCGCGCTCCGCCGCCGGCGCCATCAGATCCACCAGGCTGCCGCCGTGGGGCGCGATCAGCCCCTGGGCGGCGGTCTCGAGGCTGGTGGGTACGGCGGTCATCGAGGCGACGGGAGGGAGATGGCCTGGATTCTCCCAGACGAGTCTCCCGGACCCCGCGGGTCCACCCCTGGCGCCAGCGACGCCTGTGGAGAAGGGCGCCCACAAAAAAGGGGCCCTCAGGCCCCTCAACAAACACGTGATCTGACCGATCAGACGGCCTCCAGACGGCCGTAGAGCTGACCGGTGATCTTCACATCGACGGGATCCTTGGAGCCCATGTCGGTGTCGGAGGGTTGGATGGCGGTGAAGACGCCGGCGAATTCACCGGTGCTGCCGTCCACCTTGGTGATCGAGAACTCCATGGTGCCGGTGCCATCGACGTAGCGCTTGATGTTCTCGCGCTCCAGGCCATCGCTGTCAGCCCCCAGACCCACCAGCCCCTGTGTGTACTCCACGCCGGTGGTCAGACCACGGCCCTTGGGATCCAGGAAGTTGGAGGTGCGGTAGCTGGGAACCCGATAGCTGCCGTTGAAGTCGGTGCTGGTGCTGATGGCCGACCCTTCAGCAGTGGCGAGCAGTTCCTTGCTGGAGAAGGTGAACGGCACTTCCTCACCACCCGGCAGCAGCACGGTGATGATCTGGAAGTCAATACCGCCTTCTTCCTTGAACTGGAGGCCGTCGGAGGTGACGGTGAGGTCCCCGTAGACCTGATCCAGGCTGGTGGTGAAGCGGGTGAGGATCTTGCCCGCGACAAACTGAGCTTCCTGGCGCTTGTTGGCCGGCTCGCCCTTCACATACACCTCGGCGGGATGCATGCAGATCTCGCGCAGCTGGTACTGACGACCTCCATCAAGGGCGATGGAGCCCCGGGCGGAGTCGGGCAGGGTCGGGCAATCGTTGGCCAGACCGGTGTTGTGGATGTCGTCGTAGGTGAGCTGGGAGCGATCCACGGCCTTGGCCCCACCGCTGCACGCGGTCACCAGGGTCAGACACAGCGCCAGCACGAGGGCCAGCAGAGGACGAAAACGCATGGGAGAACGCCGCAGAGGGGGGTCGGATACTGGGCTGGGGCGGATCCTACCGGTGCAAAACCCGGATTCCCCGTACGATGACGCCGCTCTCAACAACCTGTATGCGAGAGCGGTCAACCCAGCAGACGAGTCATAGACGATGGGCCTGAACGCGAGCGAACTGAACGAGGTTCAGCAGCGCCAACTCACCCATCTGCTGAGCGAGCTCGACCAGCTGGCCGGCGAGCTGGCCGGCGACCCGGCGGGGCTGCTGGCGTTGCTGCGGCAGCTTGAGCAGCTCCACCGCCGCATCCAGGATGGGCCGTTCCGCAGCAGCCTGCCCGCCGATCGCAATCACCTCTTCACCCTGCTGCAGGGCATGGAACGCAGCGGCGGCTGGCCCTACATCCCCAGGCTGCAGCTCCGCACCTTCATGGATCTTCTACAGGTGGATGCGGCTGGGGACGACCATCCCCTGGCGGCCTGAGCAGCCCCCCCAGGGCGGTGAGCAGCCGGTGGGCCAGCGCCAGCTTGCCCATGGGCTCCAGATGCTCCAACGCCTCCCCAGGACCCAGCAGCCAACCCTCGTTCCCGGCGGCCGCGAATCCCGCCCCGGGCTGATCGATCGGATTGGCGAACAGCAGGTCGCAGCCCTTGCGCCGCCACTTGGCCCGCGCCTCGGACAACACATCCCCTGACTGGGCCGCGAAGCCCAGGATGGGCTGCCCGGCCGGCCGGGCGCGCACCAGGGCCGCCAGCAGATCGGGCACGGTCTCCCAGCCCTGCTGGAGGGCCTGCTCCAGCTCCGCCTTGGTGAGCTTGTGGGGGAGGGGTTGGGCCCGCCGGTGATCGGCGACGGCTGCCGCCATGGCGATGGCATCGGCCCGGGACTGCGCGGCCATCAGGGCCTGCTCCATGGCTGCGGCGGTGGAGGCGGGATGGCAGTGCAGCCCCTCCAGCCAGCTGGCGGGCACATTGAGAGGGCCATGCACCAGCTCCACCTCCGCCCCACGCAGGCGCGCTGCCTGGGCCAACAGCACCCCCATGCGGCCGGTGCTGGGGTTGGTGATGCAGCGGGCCGGATCGAGCGGTTCGCGGGTGGGCCCCGCACTCACCAGCAGCCGACGCCCCTGCCAATCCCGCCGCCATCCCTGCAGGGCCAGGCTCTCGAGTGCCAGCAGCTGCAGCTCAGGCTCCGCCATACGGCCATCCCCGCGCCGATCACAGGCCAGGAGCCCCGCAGCGGGCCCGAGGGGGAGCAGCCGCGGCCAGCCCTGCAGCTGCTGCCAGTTGGCCTGAACGGCCGGGGCCCCCCACATCGAGGTGTTCATGGCGGCCGCCACCAACACCGGGGCCTCACAGGCCAGCAGGGTGCTGGCCAGCAGGGTGTCCGCCAGCCCATGCACCCAGCGCGCCAGGCTGCTTGCGCTCAGCGGAGCCATCAGCACCAGCTCGGCCCACTCCGCCAATTCCACATGCAGGGGACGCGGCGCCTGGTGGCTCCACTGATCGGCGTCGAGGTAGCAGCGGTGACGACTGAGACAGGCCAGAGCCTCGGCGCTCACCAGGCGGGCTGCGCTGGGGGTGAGCACGCAGCGCACCTCAGCACCCCGCTGCACCAGGGCGCTCACCACCAGCGGCAATTTCACCGCAGCGATGCTGCCGCTGATCCCGACCAGGATCCGGCGACCGCTGAGCGGGTCGAGCACCGGCTCAATCCTCATCAAAGGGTTCCTGGTCGACCAGATGCAGATAGGGGCGGGCCAGCTCGGGACGGTGGATGGCCAGGGCGCGCATCAGGTGCCAGTCGGCCAGGCCGTCGAAGGGGGTGGGGTAGTCGTCCTCGTCGAGGCGACGGGCCAGTTCGGCGGTGCGGGCCTCATCGAAGGCGAACAGCTGCTCCGAAGTGATCGAGGGGCTCATGGGCGAGACGGCCTGCACATCAGGAATAATGAACGGGCTGGTGGCAGCCTGCCTCCCGCCCCCGTCCTGCAGGCAACGCCAGGGCACCTGGGGAATTAGCTCAGCTGGTAGAGCGCTGCGATCGCACCGCAGAGGTCAGGGGTTCGAGTCCCCTATTCTCCACTACCCTCTTGCCGCTGGTGTCCTGGCCCAGCCGCCACGGCGCTCCGTGCGAATCTCGGGCGACGGTCTTGGAGGCGCGGCGGCGATGAACTGGACGGCAGCGGCCCAGTCCCGGCTCAAGGAGGTGCCCTTTTTTGTGAGGCCTGCGGTGCGCAAGCGCATCGAGAGCATGGCCAGTGCAGCCGGGCGGAACGAGATCGACGAGAGCTTCTATGAGGAGGCCAAGGCCCAGTTCGGCCAGAGCTAGGCGGGCGATGCGGTAAAAGAGACGAATTCTCGAGCCCCTTCATGTCGCAGTCGAAACGCGAACAGGTGGTGAGCCACCTTCGCTACATCCGCCAGGAACTCCGCGAGATGCACCAGGGCGTGATGGAGGACGGCTTGCTGCCCGAGGCGGGCGAAGTGCGTGGTGTGATGGCCCAGATGGAAGCCCTGCTCGAATTGCTCGAAGGGAAGACCAGCCGCAAGAAGGACAGCGACGCCTGAGACCCAGGCCGCAAAGCGGAGCCACGGGCGTCAAGCCCCGGGCAGGACGCTCCGGCAAACGGCTACCCGCCCTCTTGTCTGCTGCCGGCATCAGCGCTTTCCTGGCGGCGTCCCCATCACCCGGCCCGGGCCTCTGGATCCGGGCTTTTTATTGGAATCCCCTATCTATGGCGTCTGGACACTGTCAGAACGCCAGGTTTGGTGTAAACCATGGTTGGCAGGGCCGGGCCGGGTGATGGGGATCACCATCTTTCCGACCCTGCCAACCTCTGACAGGAGTCGCGACCGCCATCCATGACCCGGTCGGATCCACTGGCGCCCACCCGGCCTCTGCAACAGACCCGCTTCCAGCGCCGCCTGGTGCAGGCCGGAGACGAGCTGGTGCGTTGGGCGGCCAATCCCTGGCGGCGCTGGTCGCTGCGGCTGATCACGCTGCTGATGAGCTTTGCCATCGGCGGGGCGGTGGCCTCCATCAGCGGCCAGCTCGGCCACAGCGACCCGATCGGCGCCCTGCTCTGCGTGCTCACCCTGGAATGGGCGGTGCGCCTGCGCGGCCCCCTGCGGCGGCGCCCCGGCGATCGCCTGCCCCTCCAGCTGGTCGACATGGCCCGGATGGGGCTGCTGTATGGGCTGCTGCTCGACGGCTTCAAGCTGCTGTGACCCCGGCGAGCAGATAGAGCAGGGCCATGCGCACTGGGATCCCATTGCGCACTTGCTCCTCCACCAGGGAGACGGTCTGGTCATCGAGGAGCTCTCCGGTCATCTCCACCCCCCGGTTCACCGGGCCGGGATGGAGCACGGGCACGGGCCGCCCGCAGAGCTCCAGGCGCTGGTGGCTGAGCCCGTAACGGGCGTGATAGCTCTCGAGGCCGGTGAGCAGATGCTGATGCATCCGCTCCTGCTGCAGCCGCAGGGTCATCACCGCATCGGCGCCCGGCAGCGCCTCCTCGAGGCTGCGCACCAGCTCCACCCGGCCGCGCTCGGGAACCGGGTCGAGCACCTGGCCGGGCGGCGGCGCGGCGACGAAGACGGCAAAGGCCTCGGGGAGCAGGGTTGGGGGGCCGCAGAGCACCACCCGAGCCCCGCAGGCCGTGAGGGCCCAGAGATTGGAGCGGGCCACCCGGGAATGGAGGATGTCGCCCACGATCACGATGCGCTTGCCCCGCAGGGCCTCGGGGGAGGGTGCTTCAGGGGCGAAATGCCGGGCCAGGGTGAACAGATCCAGCAGCCCCTGGCTGGGATGGCTGTGCAGGCCATCGCCGGCATTGAGCACCGCCACCCGCTCTCCAGCCTGGTCGAGCTGCTCCGCCAGGCTCTGGGGCACACCGGCGCAGCGGTGACGCACCACCAGCAGATCAGCGCCCATCGCCACATAGGTGCGGGCCGTATCCAGCAGGCTCTCCCCCTTGGAGAGCGAACTGGACGAGGGCGCGAAGTTCTGCACATCGGCTGACAAGCGCTTGGCGGCCAGCTCGAAACTGCTGCGGGTGCGCGTGCTCGGCTCAAAGAACAGACTGGTCATCAGCCGGCCCTGCAGGGCGGGCAGCTTGCGAGCCCCCGCCACGGGCATCACCCGGAAGCGCTGGGCCAGCTCCAGCACGGTGGCGTAGTCCTCGAGCGAGAAAGCCGCCAGATCGAGCACATGGCGGTGAGTCCAGGGGCCCAAGGCTTGCGGTGGCACACCCCTGCAAGCTAGTGGCCGGCGTTGATCCAGCCCAGGCCCCCCTCGCAGGCCGGCCGGCGATCCCCCCGCGCCCGGCGACTGACGCTGCGGCTGCTGCGCAGGTACCAGCGCCAGGGCCAGTCCTGACCCTGGCTGATGCCAATCCGCTCGGTCTGCACGAGGTCGGCCGCCGCCAGAGCAGCCAGCGCAGGCGGGCGGGGGGCCAGCCACACCCCTTGGGCCGCATCGACGGGCTGACCATCGTGACGCCGGTCCAGGCCGAAGCGCCGGGCCAGCAGCGCCGGCCCGGCGGCGACCCGCTCGGCTTCACCGGGCAGCGCCACGGCCCGCAGCAAGACACCGTTGGCCCAGTCGGCCCGCCCGGTGACCACATTCACGCAGTGGTGAATGCCATAGCTCACATAGACATAGAAACGCCCAGGCTCACCAAACAGCGTTTCGTTGCTTGGAGTGCGGCGGCGGTAGCCGTGGCAGGCGGGCTCCTCCTGGGAATACGCCTCCGTTTCCACAATCACGCCCCACAGAAGCTCGCCACCTTCTTGGCGTTTCACCAGCAGGCACCCGATCAGCTCGGGGGCGACCACCTCGGCGGGACGGGCGAAGAAGCTCTGGGGGAGGTGCTGGGAGAGGGTGGTGGCTATGGGGGTGGCTTTTCGGGGTGGGATGCAGGCACTGAGCAGGTCTAGGATTAACCTTAACCGCCCGCAAAAGGTGATGCCACAACTTAATGTCCTCCATAAAGTAGCTGCAGCACTATTGGTCATAGGCAATATTTCTTCAGTCTATGCGATGAGCTCTTCAGATGACTATGACGGCATCAACCCTAACCAGCCTGATAATACGACACGAGTTAGCTTCGGATGCGCCCCTGGATACACATCACCACCTGAGGGCGGCAATATTTGCATGCCATCAACCGATAAACGAAAAAAAGCACAGGAGGAGTGCGCAAAGAGCATTGAAAATAGATACGATACGGTCAATATAAATACGCAGCTTTACAGAGAAATTTTGTATCTATACACAGAAAGCAAAATGAAATAACATTGTCCGTCTCTCAAAAAAGTTATGCCAGTATTGTACAGATGCTGCACTATTGCATCCAGGAGGAAGCTACTCTGGTTGTTAAACGAAGAAGGGGGTGGGTTTATGGACTGCTAGCTTCGGCTTTTTAAGTTGACGCTTGACCCTCTGGCGTCTTCTGATACTCCTGCTGGATTTGACTGAGGAGAAGACCTTGAAGGTCTCTATAAGCTCTATTTCTCTTCTGAACCTCCACCAGCATCGCTGCCTCTACATCAGGTAGCCGAATGGTGATGGTCTTCACTTGACCGCCTCCAGTCGCTCCAACTTCTCAGCAATCGCCTCTCTACAGAAGGCTGAGATATTCAGACAACGGCTTCTCTTCAGTTGGAGCAGTGTCTGGTGGAGTTGCTGGGCGTCACCTTCTGGGTAGGTGATGGTGAGTTGATTTCTTCTCATTTCTTTTTTAGTGACAGGTCGCTGTTGAATGGGTCAAGGGCAATCAGCTCCAGGCTGGTCTGTTTTCCCAAGTAGCTGCTGATGCGTCTGTAGTCGGGCTCATCTGGGTTGATGCGTTGAATATCTATGGATTTCCACTTGGATAATGCCCTGACCTTATGGGGTAATCGCTGATGAAACAGGGCTTCCATCGCATATTGGGTATTTAGTCTCTCTGGCATCTTCTCCGCAATCAGGTGCGTATGAAACTGACCCGTGCCTTGGTGGCTGATTTCGTGGAAAAACAGCATTCGTGGATAGGGGTATCCACCAGCACCCTTAATGGTCTTATCACGGCTCTTGTAAATAATGCGGTGGAGTTTTCTCTTCAGGTCAGCCACATCTTGGAGTAACTCATCTTCCTTGCTGTGATGGTCTCGGTAGTGAAAGCTGATGAGCCACCAAGGGTTGATGCTGTAGAGCTGGTCGTGGATGAGGCGTTTAATATTCCGTTTCAGCTGCTGGGCTTGTTGGCGGTCTTGTTGCAGTATTGATTTCATTTAGGTTTCTCCTTTTCCTTCTCACGCTGAGTGACTGACGCCAATCGCTTGACATCCAGCACATCTCTTCTGTTGTATGGCTTGCAGACGTCGCTTCTCAATCCACCGAGTAAGCACTGCAGGCGATA
>Ga0194118_10004490_pt1 | contig 15203 bp, 19 predicted proteins | sample TA2MahsurfametaG_2_FD_148662 | JGI IMG/M metagenome (GOLD analysis project Ga0194118, IMG submission 148662) | Freshwater microbial communities from Lake Tanganyika, Tanzania - TA2015013 Mahale N5 surface | ecosystem: Environmental > Aquatic > Freshwater > Lake | place: Tanzania: Lake...
ACCCCATTATTAACAAGAGTGGCTGTTGGATTAAAACTAACAGAAAGTTGTGCAAAAGCATTTGGGTTGGTTCTATTGATACCAACCGCTCCCCCACTCGTGATGCGTGCGCGTTCTCCCATCGTGCCGCCAGAATCCAAAGTAGAAAATTGCATATACCCGGCATAGTTGCCAGAAGTGGAATTTACCTTTCGTCCGGCAATTTGAGCAAAAGATACAAAGTCTGGGCCTGTGGTTGCCGCGCCACCAAGACCGATTGCTCCTCCTACATCAGCGGCTTGAGTTGCCGTTGTGTACGACCTTATGACATTGAGTCCTTGCCCGTTATCGTTTCCGGGATTTGTCCCAAACCGAACATCTAAATTTGACCCCGGCGTTGATGTGGCAATACCCAGTCGTCCATCACTCGTGATGCGTGCGCGTTCGGTGTTGTTGGTCAGAAACGTCATAGCGGCGTTGGAAAACTGATTGAACTCCACCGTTCCGCTGTTGCCGTTCTTTTGAATATAAAAGTAATCGCCGCCGGAGGCATTTGCTCCGTCAGCATCCCATACAAGTGATACGTTCCTATTAACGGCAGTTGAAGAAGGCGTGGCGAAAATTTGTATTCCGGCGTTATTGGCGGCAGTTGAATCGGCGGTTCTAAAGTTGGCAATAGATTGCTGTCCTGATGTTCCAACTGCAACTTCAAGTCTATAAGCAGGCGAACTCGTCCCGATGCCGAGGTTGCCGGAGGAGTCAAGGCGCATCTGCTCTGTGCTTGGGCCAATGCCGCCGTTGCCAAACATGATTGGGCCACTTGACCCAACGCTTCGCCCAATCCAAACACCGCCGGGATATGTTGCATGACTGTGGCCGTACATCACAACGCCGCCGCCAAAACCGGCAGAGCCGCCACCTGCCTGTAGTGCTAATGCGCCTGTATATGCATCTGTTTCGTTTAACGTTCCGATGTAGCGAAGACCGCCAGAAACACCAGTAGCCGAGATGTTTCCAGCAACTTCTAACTTCTGACCCGGACTGCTCGTCCCGATGCCGAGGCCGGTGGAGGTGAGGCGCATACCTTCGGTCGTGTTGTTGTACTTAAAAACAAGTTCACTCTGCGATGCAAGAAATGTAATTCCACTTGGAAGAGCAGAAAAAGTAACTGCACCTGATACGCCGTCGGTAAGACGAAAGCCACCGTCACCATCAATTCCAAGCGCCCAGTCACGCGCAGTCGCGCTAGTGCGGGAAAATAAAACAGAACTTGGGCTGGCATTATTGACGAATGTTGCTGTCGTGCCGTTATACGTCAGCGCACTCCCACTCGTCGCCACCTTGCTGCCGTTCAAGAACAACACGCCGTTGGCGGTGCCGCCGTTCATTGTGACGGTGCTTGAGGAGGTCAAGGTCGTGAACGATCCTGCCGCTGCCGTAGAGCCGCCGATCGGCGTGCCGTCAATCGTGCCGCCGTTGATGTCGACAAAGTCATCCATGAAAATGACATTTGTGCCGTCAACATAAAGATGCGCTTTGCGACCACTTGAAACCGTGATGCCAGTGCCAGCAGAGGTCTTGACCGTAATGCTCTGAGATCCAGTCGTGTTGTTCTGGACGATGTACTGCTTTTGGATCGTCGGGACGACGAGCTCGCGCGTGGCCGTGAGGCTCAAGCTCGAGGTGACGTTTAGCACCAGCGCACGCGCGGCCTGCGCAGCGTTAGTGTCCGTATAGGTCAGCGTCAGGTTGGCATCCGACGTGTAATTCGGATTGCCGTAGCCGACGATGGCTTGCTCGAGCGCGGTGCCGAGATTGGTATTGGTGATCGTGCCCCAGGTGCCGGAGTTTTCGCCGGTCGCCTGTAACTCAATCTTTAGGTTTGTAGAGTACGTACTAGCCATAACATCTTTCCTCTAAGTAACCACCTGCGTCCACGTTACTGTATTGCCATCGTTGACTATGACCCAATTTTGTGTTTGCGAGTCGTCAACATTCTGCCAGTTAGGTGTTTGATTGTCATTAATCACGCTCCAGATGAGCACGGAGCCTACCTGACCCGTGGCCGAAACGCCGGTAAGTGTGACATCTGCATTAGAAGTAGTAGTGACCGAGCCTACTTGGCCGGTCGCAGAAACCCCAACAACAAGTACATTTTGCTCTGTGGTAACAGAGACAGTGCCCACAGGCGCGCTGGCGCTAACCCCCGTGAGGCTAATACTGGCCGTGCCTGTTGCTTGCACAAGGCCAACGGTGCTCGTTGCCTGTAGGCCTGTGACAAGAACATCGGTGCCTTCTTCAACGGTAACGGAACCGACCTGCCCCGTGCCAGCAACCCCCGTAAGCGAAACACTGCCGGTGCCTGTAATAGTTGCAGTGCCAACCGCACCCGCTGCCTGCACCCCCGTTAGAGAAACAGTTACATTAGCTACAACGGTGACAGAGCCAATAGAGGCTGTGGCTTCAAGCCCGGAAACTGGGACATTGGCTTCAGCGTTTACCGTGACAGTGCCAACAACGCCTGTGGCCGAAACGCCGACAGGACTGACATCTGCGGTGCCGGTGACTTGAACAGGGTTTACAGATCCTGTGGCCCCAAGACCTGTAACCGAAACATCCGCCCCTGCCGCGGCAGTGACCGTGCCTACCGTCCCAGTAGCTGAAACGCCCGTGAGGCTGACATTTGCATCAGCCGTCGTAGTAACGGAGCCGACTTGGCCGATCCCCGTCGGAAGTGCCGCGAGGCTTTCACCCCAAGGATCGTCCCCCCAGCCTACGCCAGAGGCATCCCATCCTTGGAAAGCAATAACAACATCGGCCACTTATCGCCTCAAGTTAGGCGATACGAATAATAGCGTTGGTCGAATCTGCCGTTGGAAAAATAATAGTGAACGTGCCGCTTGTTGAAGTCTTTGATCCACCAAAGTCCAACACGCACACCGTAGGATCCCCAGCCGCAGAATCGTTATAAATCAACGCTCCAAAAGCAGTGATCGTAGCACTTGTAAACGACAAATCTGCAAAATCCGTAAACGCGGTGGTGCTTGAACTTGTTGGAGTAACATTGGTTAATGCCCCTCCCCCCGCTGAATACGTGCCGGAGTTGGCTACCTCGTTAGTAGCTGTGTACGCCGTAGTCGCAGCCGTAAAAGACGCGCTATTGTCGTATAGGGCTAACTTAAAGGTGTTGCCCGTGCTTGTCGTAAAATTATGCACCGCCTTCATCAGCTCTACTTTGAAGCTGGTGCACATAAAGTTGCCTGTGAATGCCATCTTACTCTCCTAACAAATGAACCAGCTCTGAATGTCCCGCCTCACGAAGCCGATTAGCGATCGTTAGACGGTCCTGCTCAACGGCCTCCCTTAAATAGAAGGCGACCACATGCTCAACCTGCGCTTTAAATGCTCGCGCCTGCGCCTGAACAGTCGGATGCGACTGATCCCCGACGAAAATAATCTTGTCCGATGCCCGTTGCGCAAGTTCTTCGGTTGTCCACCCCCTGTTTTGGGTGGTAGCAACTGAAACACCGCTCATCACAATAGGCATTTCTACCGTAATCATGGACCAGGTGACTCCGATTTTAAAGGTACGCGGATCATACCATCGCGATACTCGTCACGGCGGCGGCGACCCTGCTGCTCGATGCCGAGGGCTTGGATAGATTGTTTGTAGGTGTTGTTAAAGTATTGAAGCATGTCAGGGGGGCCTTTAGTGTAGCTGTACGCCTGGAGTAAACAAGCATAAAGAAGTGCCTCTGGGGCATTAACACTTATCCAAGTTGTGGTGTTGGTCGACGAAAGCTGCGCTGGTCTATAGATATAACCAAGCTCGACAACAAAATTAGCGTTTGGAGTCGGCGCAACATAAAAAGTATCTTGATCCCATACAGAGTAATACCTTGGCACGCCCGTAGTGGCCCCATTAGGCCAGTACTCTTTCATAAAAGACGTATCGCGAAAGTCTAAAAAGATTTGATTGTTATCAGAAGTAATCATGATGTACCGATGCGTTAAAATATCGCTCGGTGCAGCCAGGAATTTATTTCCAGAGGTCATCGTGCCACTGACTTCAAGCTTAAACACGTCTAAATCAATGTCACGAAGGATTTGACTCTCTGCCATTGTAATAAACGTATTAATTACCGCGTTAGTAAACACGTTAGCGTCTACTTCAGTATAGTTACGAATATTTGTGACTAGTTCGTCGTATGTCATGACGTATTAACCGTAACAGAACCAACAACGCCTTGTGCAATAAGAGACTGCCCTACTATATAAGGACGCATGTCGTTGGTGTTTCGTGCTGAACCAAAACTCTGGAACGCAGAAAACCCAGGTGCCCCTACAAACACTGAAACGGGTTCAATGCGATCGGGTCGCGGATCTCTTAAAGCAATTGCATCGCTTGTATAACGAAGCGGCTCGAGTTGTGGTTCTTTTGGCTCGTAATCATCTGGGCAAACCATATAGCCTTGCCACTGTTTACGCAGGACTGTATACGGGTAACGCTGACCACAAAAGTCACACAGCGCGTAAGAAAACTTGCCAGTTGCGTAAGCCACTTAATACCCCATATCAGGCACAAATTGCACACTTGCTGTGTCTCGATCTTCGGATGCGGCCCGATTAAAATCTTCGTCATAAATCATTTTTAATGCCTGGGTGCGCTCAGGCGCAAACTTTAAAGAAAGTTGATAGGAAAGCCCCGAGACTAGGCAAGGCAAAAAACGGAAGTTAACGTCCGTGTCATTTGTGTATATACCAGCGTCTTGGATTCGACGAATTCGATAGTACACAAAGGTGTAGGTCTTATCAGCCGCTGGATATAAAAAAACTTTTGGCGTGTTAGTGCGCTCTACATAAAACTGTGAAGGACGTGCTTCAGAAGCTTTGTCTGGCACATTTAAATAGTCTTCGCGGCTGATACGCTCAATGTAGGTGTCGGTGATTGTGCCTTGAATGTTTTGACGAATAACCGCCTCAAGCACATTAACCGTATCAGTCGGAAGATTAACCTCGTTATCGCCTTGGCTTAAAGAAAGAGTAGCTTTTTCAATAGTCCAGAGGTTTAAGCCCCTGTTAGCCCAATCCAGAAACAACAAACCGAGTGAGCGGCGCGCGGTGTTTAAGTGATAGCCACTCGTTGGTCGCATGCCGCAACGCTCAAATGATTCTTCAACCAAATCATCAATAGACAGGTTGAAGTTTGTAGTGCCAGAAGTAGCCATTTATCAACCGCAAGAACCGCCATCCCGAAACTTCTTAACCTTCTTCTTTTTAGACATGCCGCCTCCACGCATGGGCATAGGCATAGGCATACCACCACCACGCATACGCATTGGTTCGCCGCCATGCATCATGCCCATGGCCATTTCTTTATGCTGATTCATAGCGCCACCGCCACGCATCCTGACGACTTTAGGAGTTTTTTTACTAGGCTTAGAAACTACTTTGTTTCGTGGGCCACTGCTTACTGCACCACCACCACGAGTGGCTATACCCATTCCACGTCCGGCCATGTCACTACCCTCGCATTGCGCGACCACGCGCACTTTTACTGGTTTTTTTCATAGCACGTCCAAACTTGTCGGGCGTGCCCCCTTTTTTCGTTTTACCAACACCATCAGCAACAAAAAACGGAACTCGTTTACCGCCTTTTACTACCATCTTTAGTTTACTAGACATTTTTAAATCCTCGAGCCCCTGAGCTCATCAAGTTTAAACTCTAGACGATTGAATCTTTGATCAACGTGTGCAACAAATTTCTCAATCCGATCATCTACCTCTTTACGTGTAATGTGATCCCTTGCAATTTCTTCACGAGTCTTGTTTAACAAGATATTTAATCTAGCAATCTCATCAAACTTACCCTTTAACACAAAACCCATTCCTGTCATCACTGCTGACAAAATAATATTCCAGACCATGATCTCCATGTGTTAACACTTCCATCTTCTGCGTGCTTGTCGGATGCGGCTATTAGGATCCCTTGCCGCCTCTGGGTACATCCTCATCTGCCCGGCCGAACGCGCACAAAAAGATTTGCGGCGTTTAGCGCGAGCAGGGCCAGGGTTGCTTTCGGTAACTGCGGTTTGAAGTTTGCTACCAGGATTAGCGCGACGATAAGCCGCCACGCCTTGCTTGGTCATACCCGCACCTTGCTTAGTAGGACGAAAATTGCCACTTTTAACAGAAGTAGCGATACCCATGCCTTTTCGCACGGCACCCCCGCCTCGAAGAGCAACCCCCATCCCAGCACGTTTCACTAGGCTGGCGCTCCACCCACAAACAACACCATGACGCTCAGTACTTCTGCCGAAGACAACGTGGCATGCACGCCGTCCGTGGCCAAAATACCGTCGTCCGGGATGATGATGTCATAAGCACCGGCAGCGGCCGGAGTCTTGATTTCCATCACCGTCGTGCCACCAGATCCTCCCGTTTTTAGGGTGATCGCAGCAGCCGTCCCCGTGCAGGTGTAGTAGACGCCTTGAATACGCGTACGGCCATTCACCATGTCGCCCGTGGCAACCACGGTTTTGGCTTTGACGTCACTTGCGAAGCTCATTGCGAGCCTCCTATTAAGTTACTTTGACGACAACAACTTTGAAAGAACCAGAAGCCGGATCGATTGACGAACCCGTTACGTTAGCAGCACGTACCTTAACGGAGTTGGCGGCTGAAACATAACCAGTAATAACCAATCCAGATTCGATGGCGGCAGGGGGTCCTACCATCACAACGTCGTTGACGGCAGCACCAGTAACAGTGATGGCCGATGAGTCGGAAGTCGTATTAGCGGCGATCGCAGCAAAATTGATTGTAGAAGTAACGGTCAAAACACTAGTGACCGTGTTGCCAGTGCCGGCGACAAAACCGTTGGTAGAGGTTACCGGGCCACTGAAGGTTGTACTAGCCATTGAGCTATCCTCACATGCGAGTTAGGCACGTCTGTCTGCATGTCGTCAGCCGGACCTGTCAGACGTACCGGATTTTCCGGGAATTTAACTATACGTAAAACGATAACATAGAGAAAGGGGGCCACAAGGGCCCCCTTTCGTTTTTGCCTCTTAGGCGCCAGGCGATCCAAAGATGCCGCGCGGGTCGCTAAAGCCAAAGCTATAACGCTCGCGAGCCTTGTACCGCACGTTGCCGGTGTCGAAGTCACCCTCGAAACCAGTCTTGATGGCAACACGCTGGAACATCTTCATGCCGTTTGGAGCGTCCGTCTTGATGAAGTACGCATCCGGGTCAGTCAAGAAGTGGTTAATCGTGTAGCCCTGCGGCACCATGCCCATGTTCTTCACGGCGTTAATATCATTATCCGCAGTACTGACTCGAAGCGTCGACTTAAGGATACGATCAGCCGTAAACATAAGCTCCTTTGGAATGATCAGCTTCAACCCTTGAACAGCGATCTTCAGGCCACGCTCATCAGTGAACGCAGCAATATCGATCAACGACTGCTCAAGTGAGGTCTCTGACAGATCAGCAGCGGTGGCCAGCTCGTTTTTAAGATCTGGACCGGACAGAGTCGGATGATCGTCAGCGCAAAGAGGCTTACCGTCACCACCGACAGAAGTCGTAAACGCGCCATTAAGCACGTTTGCCGCCTTGATCTGCTTAGTTTGAGCCATAGAGCGGGCCAGCGCCTTAGTGTAACGCGCCGAGAGACGGTCGTAGAGGTTGTCCTCAACGGCCTCCTCGGTGAGCGAAAACGCTAGAGCGATGGTTTCGTGGGTGTAGCGCGCGGTGTAGACTTCCTGCGCCTGGTCGTAGGACACGCCAGCGCCTTCCGTCTTAACCGGAGCTTCACCAAAGCCCGATTCCATGACCTCTTCCTCGAACGCACGATCTGAGGTTTCAACCGAGTAGATCTCGGCATGCTCATTCTCGTAGTTCTTGTACTCAAGCCCGAACAAGGCGTTCAAGCCCGGCTCGAGTTCCTTTACTAATTGTGCACGTGAAATTGCCATGTGTAGTTACCCCTTACTGGCCAGCCACACCGGCACTGCCGTACAGGTGCTCGTTGATTTTGACAACCACGATGGTGTAGTTCTCGTCCAAGGCATTGCCCGGAACGTCCCATTTGCCAATAAGCTTTAGGTTCAACGCCGCCGTTGTAGCGATTGTCGAAGAATCCAAAGTCATATTGGACACCCCAGTGACTGTTGAGCCCGTCGTGCTGGCAGTAACGTCGGCATTTTTGCCAAAATCTGCCTGCACAGCGTCCTCATCTCCCTGGATAATAAACAACTGACTCGGGTCGTCAATTACATCGGCAACAATCTTGCCTTCAGTGATGTTGATGCTGCCCGGGTAGAAGTTCTTAAAGGTTGGCTTACTGCTCGTGGGGTCAATGTAAAAAACCCCATTAAGCACACCAACGGCCGCCGTATGGGTGGCCGGAGCAAATTTAACGATAAAACCGTCTTTCAACGTAACCAAGTCGCCCTGGAAAATTGCGCCTGATTGGTTGTCCGCAATCTCGTAACCGTACTGCTTCTGAGATCCAGTCGCAGACAAGTTGCCGAGAGGACGGAGACCAAAAGGCTTATTTACATTAGCCATTTGAATGTGTCCTCAAAAAAAGTTATTCACTAGTTCCTTTTTTGGAACCGCCGAATGAAACACGAGACCGACGCGACGGACGCTCAATGATCATGCTCGAGTGAGCATTACTCTTCATTAATTCGTTGTCTGCGGCCTGCATTTGGTCGCTCGCTTTTGATTGATAATACGCACTGCGCTCTGCAACAGTTTCCTCGGGGATGCGAGCTAAAAGAAGGCCTCCCACACTGATCACTCCGGCGTGTCGGCCATCATCTACTGTTGGGGTCGGAAAGTCGGGATATTCATCCGCTCGAACCAACTCGTACCCCTCTCGGAGACGACCTGCAACATTCGTGCGATCTTCCATCCCACCCACCGAAGCCCGAATCCAACGATGCTTGTATCCCAAGGGTGCTGCTGGCGCATCCAAGCGTGAAGGCGGTGCCCATGGACGACGTCGCGCGGTCTTCTCTCGAGTTTCGGTCTCGCGAGAAGCGCGGGTAATTGGCAATTTAACGTCTGACATTTGCACTACTCCTTTACGTACTTGGCGTATTCCTCAAGAGGAACGCCCAGCTTTTTTGCAATTGCCACTTGACTAGGGGTCAATTTGACAGTGCGGCGTGCGGTGTTGTTGATCCCAGAGGATCGTGAGGCAGGAGCAACCGTCTGCACGTTACGGGTCCTGCTCTGCGTGCCCGAGCCGTTTTCCTGAAACTTGTGTGGAAAAGCGTCCCGGATACGTTTGTCAAGCTCATCATAGTACTCGTCTGAGTTGGGGTCAACGCCATCAACTGATATTAACTGACGGTGGATGCCCCAAGCGGCGTGGGTCATGACATTGTCTCGGCCATACCACTTGTTTTTCTCGGCCCATTCCTCGACTCGAGGGTCGACCTGCTGCACCTGCGGGGCGGGGGGCTGATAGGTCTGTTGCGGCTGCTGTTGCTGCTGCATGTAGGCTTCACGTTGGGCATTGGCTGCCTGGATTTGTGAGTTTTCCAGGGTTAGTGCCGCTAACCTCTGCTGGGCCTCGGTTTCGGTGTCAATGTCCCCCTCTTCACGGGCTTTACGAATAATCTGCTTAAGTGCCACCGCTTGGGTTTCAACCCGATTTTGCGCCTCAACCAAACGCTCCCCATCGGTCCTTACGTACCGCTGCTCGAGCTCTTGTGAACGCGCTTGAACTTGTTTGGCATAATCCAAAGCTGCCTGCTCACGGCGTTGCGTCTCTCGAAGACGAGCAGTCAGCTTGTCAATGCGTTTTTGAACCTTGTCGCTGTACTCGTCAAGCTCCCCCTTGTCCGATTGCACAGGAGCAGTTTCAACAACCTGTGGCAAGCTAGGGGTCTCTTCCTCTACTGGAACTTGAACAGTGGCAGGCTGTTCGTTCTCTCCGACACTAAACTCTAGTGATTGATTGACCATTTTAAATTCTCCTTACCACAGGTGAAGTACGTCCTCGGGATTTTTTACAATACCTAAGACCTCATCGTCATTAATTAACCGAATCTCTCCGCCATCAATAGGGATCCTAGATCCCGCATAACGGCCAAAAATAATCCAGTCGCCCTTCTTACACCATGCCCCGTCTGGGAATTTAACCTCGTCGGCATACGCCAACGGACCAATTTTTAAAACGTAACCGCAAACAGTAGCTAGCTGCTGCTTACGTTGCGTCTCTTCGGACAGGGCGATGCCCCCCTTGGTCTTCTCTGCTCCACGATACGGCAGGATTGCAATACGCCAACCTGTAGGGGTTGGAATACGATCAATTACCGTCTCGTCAAGTTTATCGGGCTTAAAACCCTCCGACGTGTAAGCGTCCTCTAGGCTTGGCACGTTTTTATTTGCCTCTTCCGCCCACTTTTTCTCAAGTGCGGTCGGCTCTGTTGCTACTGCGCTCATAAGTCTCCTGTTAGAGTAAAAAGCCATCGTCATCCGTTTGCGATTTCAAAAGCGCCTTCACGGATTCCTCTACAAGCTTCAAACCCTCCAGACGACCCATCATGAAGCGGTAACGCTCTATATCAACGATCGTGCCGTTTAAGACGATACCTTCCGATGACTCACGGAGATTTCTAATTTCTTTCAAAACTGCTTCTGCAAATTCAAGCATGGTAGGTTTCCATGAAAAGCAGGCGGTTTTGCGCACCACCCGAGGCGCTTATTTAAGCTAATAAATTTTGACTGGACGATTACCGTCTTTCTTCTTCACCGTCCGCACCGCGCCCATGACACCACCATTGCTCATGTTGCGCGCTTTACCCGCTTTGGCATACGAAATAGCCGCTGCTTGCTTTATCGCAGCGCCTTTGCTCTTTGGTCTGCTTGTGCCAATGCGACCCTTTTCTTTATACGCCCCAACAAGCTCCCCAATGTTGCGGCTAATAGTCCTTTGACTTGTTCCCTTTTTAAGCGGCATTTCGCCCTCCTTTTGATGCTTGTAACTGCAATCGCGCCTGATCAATCTGCAACGCCTGCTGCATCTTTTGCGTCTCTAATTGCAGCTTGGCTTGATCCAACTGCATCTTGGCCTGATCTGCCGCAGCCCGCTGATCAAGCTCTTGCTTCTTAAGCGCGACCAACGGGTCTTCGCCACCCGCGCTTTCGCCAGAGATCTGCGACTGCATGTTGCGCATCTCTTGCATGTACGTCGTTGCTTTAATTGCAATCATGCCTTCCTTCTGAATCGCTGAAACCATGCGGTCAGGATCCACACCGTACATGCGGAAAAGCTCTGCCTCAACGTCCTCTTCAGCCTTAAGACGCAAGTGATCCAAAATGTGCTGCTGAAGCTCAACAGCAGCCATCTGATTGCTCTGAAGCATCGGAGATAGCCCCATCATCAAATGCGCTGCAATGTGCGCATCGTGTTGTTGGCCAGCAAAAGCCTTGAGCTTCATGTTGTTTAACACAGCACTGTTCTCGGACAACTGATCACGGGGCATTTGGTTGTTTTGCGGGAGCAAAATACCGTCAATATCGCGAATGTTAAGTGCTGCGTAGACACGATAATACGCTTCGTAGATGTTGTGCATCTGTGGCGCGCTCTGCGCCATCTGCAACTGCATCTGGGCAAGCTGAATGCGCTGCGCGCTGCTGAAGATGTTCGGATCGGCAACCGGCTGCACCGAAACCATATTGTCGAAGTCCGCACGCTTGATCTTGCGGCTCGCACCCGGCACATCGTACGGGTACTCATCTGGCAGATAGACGCCAAAGCCCTCAAAGAGCAGCCGGAACTCCAAAGACTGCGCATAGTGCAACCGCTTGTGGATCGCGGACATGACCATCGCGCCGCGCTCGAGCAACGCGAGTGTCGTGCCGACCTGCGCATACTGGTTGCCGTCGCCAACTTGCATGTTAGCCGTGCTCGAGAGCCGTTTGCCGGCGTCCACGACAAATCCAAGCAGCGCAAACAGCACTTGGCTTGGTTCTTTGTACGGAAGTGGCAAGAGAGAGGCCGAAAGTTCCGCGCCACCGGCGTCGATATCGCGCCACTCGCCTGGTTGAATAGGATCTGAGTCATCCGCGATGCGCGCGCCTCGAGCTTTGAAACCCGCAGGCAAATTTGCAAGCGTTCCAGCGTCAATTAGCTGCCGTAACGCACTTGAAGCAGCCTTAGAAAGGCCGCCAATGAGGTGCACAAAGCCCAAACCATACGCGCCAGGGCCTTCGACAAGAACATAATGCACAAAATAATTGCGCCGACGCTTTTTCTCGTCCTCTTCGCGCCAATTTCGACGAATCCCAATGACTTTTAGCGTGTCTTCGGCTAGCGTGACAACGTACGGGAGCTTAATTCCCGTCGGTTCGCCGTTTTCGCCCTTCTCTTCAAAGCCCGGCAGGTCTAAATCGACCAGCATCTCAAGCAAAAAGACCTCGCCCGCCTGATCGGTCGGCTGTACGCCTGTCACTTTGTCAATCGCAGCTTGAATTTGGCTCGGATCCGCGGGCGTTGGCTCAAGATCTACCGCAATATCCAGGTATTCGCCGACCAAAACGCGCTTGCGGTACTCGTTCGCGTCCATCGCAATGCGATGGGTCAGCCGCGAACACTGCGACACGACGCTCGAACCGTTATACGGGATGTACACATCGTCCGCGAGGCATAGTTTTGACACCATGCGACCGAGTTGCATGTCGTAATAGACCTTCTTGAAGGTCGATCCACCGTATCCGGTGTAGTACAGGAGCTGATCAAACTCCGGTGTGTACTCTTCCATCACCGTCGTGATCTGGTAATTCATGAAGTCCTGCACGCGCGAAGCCTGCTGGAACTTGTCAACGGTCTCTTTGCCTAAAATCTGCGTGCGTACCGGGCCGCCCGCGGGCATCAACTCTTTAAAAGCCTGCGCCTGGAACTGAATAATGGCCTCTTGCAACATCGGATGGGTCACGCCCGCCGCGCCACGAAAGGGTTTCGTACGCTCTTCCATGCGCAAACCCAAGAGATCGAGCCCCTTGGCGTACATCTGCTCCCAGTCCGATCGCGAGCCCTTGTCCGCCTCGAACATTGCGGATACGTTTAGGGCAATCCTGCCTAACTCATCAGAGTCCACGACCTCTGCAAGATTCGCATAGAAGTCGACTTCCTGCGCTTCGCTTTCGCCAATCTCAATCGTCGCACCGCCCTCGTCGTCAATAACAATCTCAACGTCCGGCATCTCGGGTGCTTCCTCGGCAATGACCAGAATTCCGCCGTCGGGTGCCGGGTTGATAGCTTTGTCAATTGGCATGTTGTGATCCTAATACGGTTAGTACGACTTTGCCAGCGTTTTGACTTCGCCACCTTGGGCAAAGGGAATACCTTTTTGCGTGACGCGCGTTGCTGCCTCGGGTCCCCAAACCACTGCGGGATGCGTAAAAGGTTCGCCTTTCGCGCCAGGAAGCGTGATCATCCTAACATCAAAGCCTGGGCCAAGATCCTTAACCGCCTGCTTAAGGTTGTTTGGTAGGTTTTTATAAAGCTGCGGTTGTTTTGATTGCACGCCGGGGAACGCAACAAAACTATCGCCACGTCGTGCCGCTGCGCCAATCACATTCTTAATAAGTAATTGCTGTAAGACAGCAGGAGAGGTCTCCATCCCCGCAAAGGGCTCTGGCAGTTGATACATACTAGTGTACCGACCCAATCGACTAGAGAAGGACGATGGATTGGCTTTTGTCAGTCGTTTTCCTAGTATCTCTTGTCGTTTAATGTTCCGTTTAAGTTCGCTTTTAAGGCTTTCCAAGTCCTCTGGATCTGTAAAGTCTTCGCCCCTAATTCCCTGATTAATACGGTTACGTAGAGCGCTTTGTTCTCTGATTAATCGACTCAATTCAATTTGATCCATCTCCTGTGTTCTGCCCTTGGCTCCAAGTTGACGGACGTCTTGCAACAGATCCGATTGGAGCTCATTGACATAGATTCCTCGTACTCCTGTGCCCAGTCCGGGGATATCCGCGGTGTGTTCTGAGAATCGACTAAATGCAACGGGATTTATTCCCCCTTCAAGTGTAGGGTGTTGACCTTTATACAACGAGGGCCCGCGCTCTTTCGCCAACTCTGATAGCCCACGTAACGTCGATGCCGTTTCAGCCACGCGTTGTTGGTAAGAACCGAGTCTCCAAGCCTGAGCGGCTTTGGACAACGAACTAATTGTGTCATACAACGGATCGGTAGCTTTCATTCCAAAACCATTTCCCTCGTACACTCTAATTGATTTTCCTAATTTAATTAAATCTTGGGTGTCTTGAGCTGTAGCGGCATAAAGATAGTCTGGATCACGCGCCCAGTCTGGATTCCTCTTTATAAGGTCTTGCACATTTTTTAGTTGATTAAATGCCTGTAACGACCCGTTGTTTGTTGTTTGTTTAATGTACGGCTCTACCTGCCGCAAAAATCCATTCAGAGAATCCATGAATACGATTTTTGTCGCAAGACGATTAGCTTTACCGTAGTTGTCAGAAATAGTTACAAATTCCCCTTTGTCCTTTTGCGCCTTGTCGTACCCACGCAGCAGCGTTAAACTAAGCTTGTGATACGGTGGATAGTCTTGTCCAGGCAACCGTGCTGTCAACGCTCCGGGTATAGTAAGAGCGGTGCTGTAGCCCTCAAATATGTCGAAGTAACGCTTGGCCTCATCGTACAGGCTGACTACTTGATCTAACTGCCCAGAAAGCCTTTCTACAGTTGATTGCGTTGTCGCAGTGTCCGCTCCCGAATCACGAACAGCTTTTAAAACATCTTGTTTAAAGTTAGGTCCCATGACACCAAACAAACTAGTGGGGGTTTCACTAGCGGCCTTGTCAAGCCGATCAAGCCCCTCACGCCGGGTTATCTCTTCGGGAGAGAGGTTTTCTTGCTTGTTAAGATGAATAATGCCTAACGGGCGCTCGGGATACGGATTGTCATAGAGTCGGTAAAACCCTCCCTCTCGCGGAGGAATGATCTTGGTGGTCAAATCCGTCGGACTTAGCGTTGCCGCAAGTTTTCCCGCTAACTCTTGTGGGGCTAGGCGAGCGTTGTCCGGTAAATCAGCAAGTGCTTGTTTTGCACGATCTACATCGTACGAACGGAATCTGTTTGAAATCTGCCCAAGAAATTGATCTTTCTGTACAGGCCCTTTGAGCTTGGACACAAAGTCATCAAGCCGACCGGCAAACTGTTGCGCAACCATTTGCTG
>Ga0194118_10004498_pt1 | contig 15188 bp, 9 predicted proteins | sample TA2MahsurfametaG_2_FD_148662 | JGI IMG/M metagenome (GOLD analysis project Ga0194118, IMG submission 148662) | Freshwater microbial communities from Lake Tanganyika, Tanzania - TA2015013 Mahale N5 surface | ecosystem: Environmental > Aquatic > Freshwater > Lake | place: Tanzania: Lake Tanganyika...
AAAGCAGAATTATGAAGACTGGCTTTCTGATTACAGGCTTATTGCTCCTACTAGTAGCCAATCTAGTAATGGTATATTTTGGCAGTGAAGGTTTTGCAGATGCTGCTGGTGCTGATGCTAAGAAGCCTGAGGCTCCTAAGGCAGAGGCAAAGAAGGAAGGCTTTGAAAGCTATTTCCTAGAAAACGCAGGTGGTGTAGGTAAGGGTTATGAACCCATTGGTGCATTTGATAACGTTAAGCTGCAGACTGGTAACTCAGTCAGCACTTGGCGTTATACGGCACCTAATGAGCCTCTGCTAGGCCCTGAGTTCCAGCCCGGTCCTAACAGCCTGTTTATCTTCAAGAACAATGAAGCTAAACCTGAATGCTGCTCTGCATCTTATGCCACTGATACTGGCTGTGTATGCACAACTCCTCAACAGCGTAACTACATCAACATGCGTGGTGGTAACCGCACTATGGAAGATGGTGTCTAAGCAAATAATTACTTTATGAGTCTAAATACCTATAAAATGAATAACAATTATTTATTTTATAGTATTGATTAATCTTAGATAGTGATGGACACCTTAACTAAGAATCTTCCAAAGACAAATGGATTAGCTGCTGCAATCCCTGAGTTTCCATCAATGATTGGTAATGTAGGTAATAATGCAACAAAAGCTGTAGTCAACGCTGCAAATGAAGTTGCAGAAGTAGCACAAAATGGTGTTGTAAATGTGGCAAATAATGTTGCAAATGGTATTGCTGGAGCAGCAAATCAAGTTGCAGAAGTAGCTACAAATGTTGTTAAGAACACACCTATTATTGGTAATGCCCTATTTAATATTGGTAATGCAGTAAAGAATAATACTAAAAATCTAGGAAATGCAGCTCTAAATGTTATGCCTGGTGTAATCTCCGCTCCTATCAATCAATCTATTAATGCTGTACCTGAACCTGAATCTCTTTGGGTTACACTTCCTCTAATTATTGGTATTGGTGCTTTAGTTATTGCATTTATTCTAATTGTAAAGTTCCGTGATCAGATCAATGAAACTTTACAGAATGGTTGGAATTCTATTAAGAACTTCTTCTCAGGTGAACCTCAGACAGATGATTCTGAATCTAGCACTGAACAACCTGATATGAGTTCAAGCCAGAAAATTGTTGAAACAATCCTACCAGGCAAGAAAGAAGTGTTCAATGTAGCAGATAATCACTACACCTTTTCTGATGCAGAACCTCTATGCAAGGCTCTAGGTGCTGAACTGGCCACATATGATCAAGTAAAGGAAGCTTGGAACTCTGGTGCTGATTGGTGCAACTATGGCTGGGTAAAAGGCCAGGCAGCAATCTATCCCACACAACAGGAAACCTTTGATAAGCTACAAAACGAAGGCACTGAAGATGCAAGGCTACAATGCGGCCAAGTAGGTATTAATGGCGGCTATTTTGATAATCCTGAGTTACGTTTTGGTGTTAACTGCTATGGCGTAAAACCATCTGAATCAAAGAATAGTGCTGCACATATTCTAAGAAATGATGGTCAACCTCGTACTCCTGAAGTAATTGCATTTGATAAGAAAGTCGCTAACTACAGGGCAGAAGCTGGTGAAACTGTAGTTAACCCTTTTAAACCTGGTAATTGGTCTTCTTAAATTAATCTAGTAATAATAATCTTGCACGTATGGATCTAGATCCTTCTTCTTTGGCTCATCACTAATTGTTTCATCTTCTGCATCAGTACCAACTAGTAGATTATTTAGTTCTTCCGTTGCAGGTGAATTTCTAAAATCAATGTATTGAGCTACCCAAAATGGTAGCTCAATCCATACTCTTGATGCAAATTGATCACCGTCCGCAAACCATTCAATTGCATTATCTTTTGCAAGTTGCTTCCAAAATACATCAGGGAATTTTTTATTAAAGAAATATTCATAATCTTCATTCCTATGTGCTGATGTTTCATATGTTCTTGCAGGAATTCCTTGTAGATAATCTTTTTCAAATGAATATAGATGATTTAGAAGTTTACCAATAAACTCTCTATCTTGAATTGTTAGAATATACCCTTTATGATAAAGCTGTTCTAGCAAACCATCCTCTATCATATATGTCATCCATTGTGCTGTTGTTACAGGCTCATCAGATGTTTCATAATAAAATTCCCTATTAAGCCATAGTTTCCACTTCATCTCAACCGTTCTCATCACCCTACCTACACCTGCAGTTGCCATTATAATATCAATTTATATAGATATTAGTAATTTATATAATAAATCTATGTGATACGTCTTTATATTCAATCTAACTACCGCCAGGTCTAGGCAATGCTGGTAAAGCTGGCTGACCTAATCCTGTTTTCTTAAGTTTCTTACATACATCAATACCACGATGGCCACGTAGATATGTCATTACTTCTGTTGTTTCATCACGTCCACCTCTCTTTAAGAAATATGCATGTAATAACTCTTCAATACGTGTTAATGAAAGTGCTTTGGGATTCTTTTCTTCAACTACATTCAAATGACCACCATTAATTTGTATAATAGCATTCTCCATACCAGCTTGACGTAAATATGTTATAATTCTCTCTTCATATTCATCTCTCATTTGTCTGGCTTTATTGGCTTGTCTGTAAAGTGATGATGCTAAGTTATCATAATGTAACCAACTCCTTACAAGTGTACCTACTTGGCCGGAATCAGATGCACCTGCCATTCCTGTTATTTGTATATCAAGTTCTTTTATTTAGTTTAGATTCCACATACTACGTTACACCGACAAATGAACAGTTAGGACAAGGGCCAGGTTTTCTCATTAACAATAAAACAAATGTTAGAATAACAAATAAGAATATACCACCAAATATACAAAAAGCAATTAACATATATGGAAATGCTTGTTGAAAAATATACTTTAGAAATGGATCAATAACTAAGCCCTGTATGTATTGTTTTGTATCGGTATTTTGTAATAAATGTGCAAACTGATTAATCCAATGCTTCATCATTGCATTGAATTTTTCAGTCTCATTACGTTTTGTACTCATTGCTCAAATCAAATAAAAAAATCATAAACTTGTTTACACGTTGCTAAACGCTGCGTTAATAATAATAATAACATCTACGACATTTTGATCAGGAATGGCTACTCAGCAACGTATTCTTTTTCAAAAACCAGCCTACATGAAATACAATAAAGGTGATGGTAACGTTGTTCCTGCATATATATTTAATGCAACAATTGCTATTGATAGTATTACTGTATTTGCAGAACCTGGTAGAAATGAGATTACTGCACTAATGGATGGTATTAATGATAATAAAGACTGGTATATGGATATTTTACGTGGTTTTGTATCAGTTGCTAATCAATCATTTAATAAATCATATTCAGCTGATGCTCTAGCTAAACATATTAAGCACAGTGGTCTATCTAGTAGTGAAATTACTGTACCTACAGCTATTGAATATAAGCCTAAGCTTATAATGTTAGCTGAAAATGCATTTACACTTGTATGGGTTGTACAAAAAGAAGAGAAGATTGATGTTCCGGATTTAGAAGCAGTTACAAATACACTTGCTGAAGTTTCAGTTACAGAAGAAAAACCATCTGAGAGTGCTGTTGTTTCCAGTGATTCCTCCGGTTTAGATGAACTTGACGCTGATAGTTTACCTGCAGCTGAACCGATTGATTTTGGTACAGCTCATGGTGGTGCAGGTGCAACTAGTTTATATAGAAGCAGTCATAGTCATTCCCGACAGGAAGATAAAAGAAAAATTCATGAAGCTCATTTACGCCTAAAATTAGCTCAGTATAAGGCCGAAAAGGCGATAGCTAGATACATAGAAAAATACGGCGAAGAGGATTTGACTGATTTTGATTCCGACGAGTCAGATTTTTCCTCAGACGAAGAATCTGAGGATTAATTTGCTGACTTGCGGCCCAAAAGTATTCTACTATTTTAGATACTCAACGGTAGAGATGAAGAATACTGTAGTGACTGCCTTAATAGTTCTGGTTGCAATTTTTGTACTCTACCAGTACGACTCTACACTATTTGGTCTTCTAGGTCGTGAAGGCTTTGAGGATAAACCTACTGATCAGGCAATGGCCAAGTCTAATGATATGAATAATGGCCCTGCTGGTGGCCCTGCACCTGGTGCAAGCCCTGGTGCACCCCAGAAGAAGGCTGATGAAAAGCCTGCAGCCAAGCCCCTGCCTGGTAACCCCCATAGTGCAGGTGCAGCTGGCAATGACATGAAGGTGCAGCCTGGTGCAAAGAGTGAAAACTTTGCTGATCTTGCTTCCTATGAAGGTCCGGCCGACTTTGCTAGTGTAGATGCACCTGCAGGTTGCTACCCTCGTGACCAGCTAACTCCTAGTGAGCTGCTCCCTCTGGACCAGAACAGCATCTGGGCACAGCAGAACCCTATGGGTCCTGGCTCTCTGAAGGGCAAGAACTTCCTATCTGCTGGTGCACTGATTGGTGTAAACACTGTAGGCCAGAGCCTGCGTAACGCCAACCTGCAGATCCGCTCTGAACCCCCCAACCCTCAGATCCCTGTCAGCATTTTCCTGCAGTCCACTATTGGCCCTGATATCAGCCACAGGCCTCTGGAGATTGGTGCTTAAATTATATAATTTATGTAATAACTTTTATGCTATAATCGCATTATAACATAAGAGTATAGTATGGATTGGTTAAAGGGTATTTTTACTTCACAATATCCACTTGTAGAGGTTAAATCAACAGTTGATGGTCGCATCTACAAGGTTCGTGATATGGAAGATAAACAACAAGCAGCTGATTTATTAGCAACTATTCGTTTAAAGTTAACTCGTTTAACAGATGCTCTTGAACAAAAGTATCCTGATAAAAAACAAGTCAAACAAATTGTGAAGAATTTCAGATCTGATCCAAACAGATTTTTAGAAGCAACTCCTGATGCACAACATACATCTTATTCTGTAAACAAAGGTGAATCTATGCATCTATGTTTAAGACAACGTAGCACAGCGGATGAAAGTCTTGTAAATGAAAATGTTATGATGTTTGTTGCAATACATGAACTATCACATATTTGTACTGAATCTATTGGTCATGGTCCTGACTTTTGGAACAATATGGGTTTCTTGCTCAAAGAGGCAGAAGGAATGAGTTTATATACTTATACAGATTTCAAAGCACAACCTGTAAGTTATTGTGGTATGCAAATTACAGATTCTCCTCGTTATGATGTTAAAAAAGATGGCACTGATTTTAGTATTGGCAAGATGAAATCAAGTTAATCTTTCAAAACAGATAAAGTTATTCAAATAACTAGCACCAATAATTAGTGTTATACGATGAACTCTTGCATTATTTTGATCAGTTAGGATATATTGTGAATAATCACCTGCTGAAGGAAAAGCATATCCAAATAGTGATGTGCTTGGTGAAGTATTATATGTAACTGCTGTACTAGTAGCAGTACCACCATTACCAACAGTACTTCCTGCAAAATTACCTGCAACAAATAAACTTACTGTTCCTGTTACAGTTGATAAGCTTAAACCACGCTGGCCACTTGATGTCACAGTTGCTCTAATATTATCCATTGTAACAAATGAACCAGCATTTACAAATCCAGATATTCTATTGTTAAGTAAATAGCCTACAGCTGTAGGTGCTGTAGATAAATCAATATATGCTCCACGAGTTGATCCACCTTTTTCAAAAAATCTTAATCTATCTACATAACTATCAACAACTATGCCACCTGATAAAGTAGAATTTGATGCAATAGTTAAATTTATTTCACCACCTTCATTTAAGGCACCTACAGGTCCAACAGTTAATAAACCATTTGCTGAAACATCACCTACAAGTGTACTTGTACCACCTACACTTAAATTATTAGTTAAACTCATTGTACTAAGTGTATTTAATGCGAAAGCTGGGCTAATTTCTGTTATAATTATATGAGATTGGGCAAAATTTAATCCACCTGTTGAATTGCTAAATGTTGCTCTTAAATAAACTTGTGTGCTTGCATTTGTTGTTATAACAGCTTCTGAAACAGGCTGCCAAGCAGCTGGTAGTGAAGAATTATTTAATGTTAATAAGCCACCTGCACTGCCAATAGCTGTATTTCCTGCAGTAGAATTATACCACTGATAGTTAATTTCACTATTACCAGCTGTATTTGCTAAAGACAATATTGCCCTTAAATTATATGTTTTACCAGCAGCAATTGTATATATACCAGTACCAGTATCATAAGATACAGAACCATTAGAAGTTACTGTACCATTTAATACATATGTTCCATTTGTTGCAGGTATACTGCCACTATTAGCATCAAGGAATAACCAGTCATTATCTACTTTACCTGTAGCGGTTGCTTGAACTGCTATTTGTGGATTTACTTGTGTAATTTCATAATAAGCATCTCCTCCTGTTACTGTAATATTATTAACAGTTGTTTGACGGAGTTCATATGTTGTATCCACATTTGGTGTTACATATGCAGTTGCAATAGGTGCAGATGCAATTGTAAGTGTAGATGCTGTTGTCTCACCAAATCCTTCTGCACCTATATATGAAGCATCTGTTACACTATACCATCTAAAAACACCCCAAGAACTACTTGATTCAAATCTACTAATAGTTGCTTTTAGCATATATGTATTATTTGCTTTTAGTGTTACTTGTGTGTTAGACGTTTTTGTAATTAAATTACCAGTACTATATGATGTAGTTGGAAATGATACAGCAACATTTTGTGTTACATTAGTTTGATTTGTAGTATTTATTGCAAATAGATAACTACCATTAACAACCCCATATGTTGTTGGTTGTCCATTCACCAATACATAATTATATGAACCAGTTGAACCACTTATTGTCCCTGTTGTAGTAATATCACCTGTAACACTTAGTGTAGAACCATTAAATGTTAGATTTGATTCTGCAACTGCTGCATTTACTGAGCCATCTGAAGTCAATATACGATCGTTAGCTGCATTACTAATTGTAGAAAAACCAGGACCAGTTGGACCTGTTATACCTGTAGGGCCTGTTCTACCTGTGGGACCAGTTGGTCCTGTTGAACCAAAGCCAGTTGGGCCTGTTGATCCAAACCCAGTTGGGCCTGTTGATCCAAACCCAGTTGGGCCTGTTGATCCAAACCCAGTTGGACCTGTTGATCCAAACCCAGTGGGACCTGTTGATCCAAACCCAGTTGGGCCTGTTGATCCAAACCCAGTTGGGCCTGTTGATCCAAACCCAGTTGGGCCAGTTGATCCAAACCCAGTTGGACCTGTTGATCCAAACCCAGTTGGGCCAGTTGAACCAAAACCTGTGGGACCAGTTGAACCAGTAGGACCAGTAGATCCAGCACCAGTAGGACCTGTTGTACCTGTTCTTCCATCATTAACAGTTAATACAACTTCATTATCAACACTTAATTTATTATTAACATTATCATACCATAATGTACCAGGATTACCAGGATAAGGATTTGTACTTTGACCAGTTAGTTGCACATAAATAGGATCAACGCCACCTGCTACATATAATTTACCCAACCCACCTTCAGCTGTTGGATCAAAATATAACCCAGATGCACCAGTGGCTGTATTGCCAGAAACAAAAAGTAGACTGCCTTGAGGTAGACCAGAAACATTTATACCAGATCCAGAACCAGCTGGACCAGTGGGACCAGTAGCACCATTACCAGTAGAACAAGGTGTCGGGCATCTACCATACGCAGCAACTATTTGCTTAATTAACGTTGCTGTATTAGAATCCATCTAATATGTAAACTTAATTAATCCAAGGTTCAAGTGTTGCAACCACGCATTTACCAAGTGCAACTGGATTATAACCCCCTTCAAGTACAAATAGTACAGGACAAGCTACAGATTTTAGAGTCTTAGACATTTCCCTATAGGTATCTTCTTCCAAATTCATTAGTTCCATTGGATCATCTTTATGTGCATCATACCCTGCACTTACCAGAATCAAATCTGGATTTCCTTCTTCGCATAGAAATGGAATAGCTCTTTCATGAAATGCTTCCAAATATTCCTTTGGTTCTGTTCCTCTATCCAAAGGAATATTTACTACACCTTCTAGTGTTTTTGATTTGTTACCTGTACCAGGATAAATACCAGGACCATATGCATGTATAGACACAAATTTAACACGTGGATCTTTTGCTGCTCTAACATGCTTTTCTGTACCATCTCCATGATGCACATCCCAGTCTAGAATTGCAATTTTTTTATAACCAATTTCCATTGCACATTGAGCTGCATACCAGATATTATTGAAATGACAGAAACCGCCAGGTTTAACTGGTGATGCGTGATGCCCAGGTGGCCTAATCAATACAAATCCTACTGGACTTTTTGATGTAATAGCATTAGCTATAATTTCTTTACCTCTTTCTACAAGAACTTTTGTATATTGAGTTTCATAAGTATCACCATCTATAAGTTTCCATGTACGGCCTTGTTTATACGATTCAGGTGTCTTAGGAAATTCAAACTCTTTACCTGGATACATAATAACTTTATCTGAAATTGTCATCAATGCATCAAGAATTCCAGCAACCCTCAAAGGGCTTTCTGGATGTGTTCGGTCGCCTGCGTGTAGAGCCTGTGCTCTATCAAACCAAATAGGGATTTTAAAAGACATTTTAATGTTAAACTATCTAACATTCTATGTGTCAATTTTTATAAATAAGCTAATTATCTTCTACAAATAGGGATAACTATGTCTGCCTTTGCAGATATTGAACAACTCATCAGGCCTACTGCCTTGACGAGTTTTCGTGAAAATATGCCTCCGGTCATATGTAATATATGGCAGGGAGGTGATAGTTTCACACAACTGACGTTAAATAAAGTATATCCATTTGATACAATTGAAAATGTGAAGCGAATGATTTGTACCATCTACAAGGATGATCCAGCATTTATACCACGTTTTGTATTTATGGGTATCAAAGTTGAAGATAGAACTTATCTATCAGCTGAGTATTATTTATATCCTATTGGTACTTTTGAAGCAAAAAATACAATGATCTTAAAAGATCCCAGAGATTCTATTGAATCACCAGATCCTAAATTTGTAACACCAGATGGTTCATTCCCAGCAATCAATGTTTCACATCATGAAAGAAGTACACTTGAAGATATTTATTTAAATGTACGTGGTGAAATGCCAGAATTTTATGTATTTACTTTACGTGATTTATTAAATGCATACAAAGGCCCTAAGCCTATTTCTGAAGCTGCTTGGAATAGTAGATTTTATCCATATTTCTTTGATCGTGATATTGAAGCACCCTATAAGCCATCTGAAAATGATTTAGCTTTTGCAAAAACTGTTCACAGATTTATTGAAGAAAGAGATAAACAAACAGAATTACTGAATTCTTATTTGGAAGATTTAGTGCCTGTACCAGAAGTTCAAGTAACTGGTGTAAGAATGCTTCGTCTTGAAATCCAGAAACCACCTGAAGGTTTTACTGGTGCAGAGACTCTATTCTACAATCTCAAAGTGAATGAACGCAGACCTTTTATGCGTCTACTTCCTTCTTCTGGTACACCAGTAAGTAAAGTTCATGTAAATGGTATAATTCCAATTCCAACTCTTGATAATCCAGAATTAATTCGTGATTGGGCAAAAGAAACAAGCCCTACAAGAGGTAATGATTATTTCTTCATTAAATATTTACATACACCACGTATAACTCATAATCAATGTTCTGTATATGGTACAGTTCGTGTTGGTTATAATGGTGTAATGGATGTAATGGTACAACCACCAAAAGATAGGAGAAAATTAGAACCTACAACTGATTTTAAAAACTTTAAACCTATTCTTTCACAAGCAATTGAAGGACTACCTCATAGTGTTGATTCTTTTAAACTTGGTGAAGCAGCAATTCTATTTAGTCTTAAAACTGGTATAAGAGAAAAGAAGTTTAATAGGAAACGTTTAGAATCTCGTCTTCCACTTTTCCAAACATTCTTCCAACCTATAACAGCCCTACCAGGCCAGAATCCTATTCTATCCATTCGCTATAAGGCTGTAAGTCAATATGCATCTGAAGATAGAATTTTCTCATTTATTACTCAATATGTGACTAAGCAAATGCTAGATGGTCAAACAGTACAAGATGTGATTATTCGTGAACTATCTTCTAATTTCCAAATGAGTGAAGTTGATGCAAAGAAAATATTAGCTAATTGGCTAGATAAAAAGAGTAAATATACTGTGATTGTACCAGATGAAAATGAATTTATGGAAAAATTTAATCCTGGTATTGATATCCATGTCTATGCTCAACATCCTATTTATACAGTACATGCAAATCGTATTGATAGTTTTGATAGTTTCCAACGCATCTTCACTCTTATAGGTTTACTTTTTATGGACGATGATGATCTATTTAAAGCTACTGTTGCAGATCTTGCTGGTAGTGAAGAGAAGTTAGAAGAAGAACAACTTGAAAGAGAAGGCGAGGAAGTTGGTGCAGAAGATGTTGCAGATTTAGCAGCTGTAGCTACTGCTGCTGAAAGTATGGGTCTTGGTGATGAATTTACTGGTATGTTTGATGATGATCTCGCACTTGAAGCATTAGATGAAGAGGCTGCACAAAAAGCTGCTGCAGTAAAAAATGCAGTAGATGGAACACTTGGTTTAACACCAACTGCAGCTCCTAAAGGAGTAGCAGCACCAGCACCAGCTGCAGGTGTACCAGTAAAAGATCGTGTTGTTAAACCGAAAGAAGAAGAGGAAGAAGGACCAATTGTGCCGAATAATTGGTTTATTAATAAACTAATAGATATTGATCCAGTTCTTTTCAAATATACACCTACTGTTGCAGGTAAAGGTTACAGCAGAATTTGTCAGGTACAAGATGATAAACAACCATCAGTATTAACACCAGAACAATATGAGAGAATGCGTGAAGAATATGCACCAGATGAAGAAAGGGGTGAAGTATTCTTTAAGGAATATCCACTTGAAGGTAAAGAAGATCCAAAAGTACCCAGAGGTGCAGAACTATACACTGTACTGAAATTTGGCTCAGATCCTGCAAGGCCAAATTATTTCTTCTGCCCTCCTCTGTATTGCCTACGTGATCAAATTATGATTCGTGAAAAAGATTTTGCAGCAACTGTTGATCGCAGAGGTAATCCTAAAGAAAAAGATTCTTGTCCATTCTGTGGTGGTAAAATTATTACAAGTAGGACTACTGCTATGGCTGGTAGAACTGTTATTCGTAAGAAAGCAAAAGAAGCTTCTGGTAATCAACCACAACATATTGGTTTCCATCAATGGGATACAAAGAAATTCTTAATTAAAGATACTGCACACCCTGCTGGTTTACCTCTTCCTTGCTGTGGTATCAAAGATCAAGTTCTTCGTCTCAAATATGATGTTTTTGAAAAATTCAGAGAACAGGCAGCAGCCGCCTCTGCAACTGCAGATCTACCTTCTAAAGATGAAGAAGTAACTACAACAAAAGTTGGTGAAATTGATTTTGCAGTTCTATTTGCATCTCTATATACAGAGTATATTATTGGTGCAGAGAAATTCCCTCTGTTAATGGGTAAGTTTGCTGTTGTGCCACCTACTTTTGAGAATTATTTTGCACAAGATTCAACTAAATTTATTAATCGCACAGCAATTCGTCAAGAAATCAAACCAAAAGGTTCTGGCTTCCTACGTGTAGGTGTTGAAAATTCTAATACAGAATCTGTTCTTGCAGTTGTAGCACCTTTACTAAATAGAAGTTATATTTCTGAAGTAAAAGAACTTATACTAGAAAAATGTATTCCACGTATTTTTGTTCATGCAAATTTTGGTAACTTAGTCCATGAATTTTATGCTCCATCTGATACACCTCCTACAGATAATGAATTACGTAAATGGGCCTCAAAATATCTACAAGTAGATGTTACATCAGATAATAATTTATCAGTTATGCGTGTCTATCTAGCACACAAGAGATTTGTAGAATTTATTCAAGACAGTAAAAAGCCAAAAGAGTTACGCCATATTGCACCTCTATTAGCTGAACCTGGTTTATTCTCTCCTCGTGGTATTCAACTTGTAGTATTAGATTGGGATGCAACCAGACCAAATGATCCAGTTATTGTAAGATGTCCTGCATATGGTTTATCATTTGAAAGACATAAACGTGCAGATTTTGCTTTTGTATCACGTAATGTAAGATCAACTGATAGTAAATGTTCTAGTGGATCATTAATTGTAAATTATGAACTATTTGTGCACACATTTAATCAGCCTGGTGGTGGTTCTGCACCAGATACACATATTACAACTACACAATGGCAGTACACAGAAAGAGCTACTTGGCCTACAATAGTACAAACACGTATAGATGAATTTTTAGAACAATGCAAAACTCGTTACGCATCTTTATACACACCTCAAAGTGGTATAAATCCTTTAACATTATTGCCTCTTTCAAGAGCAATTGGTATTATGGGAGCAGAGGGTGTAATTAGGGATTCATATAATCATGCAGTTGCACTAACATACAAGACTCGTGAAAAAGGTGCTTCACCATTAGTTGCTTTCCCAATAGTAGATGATGGTCATTTCTATGGTCTACAATTACGTATTCATATGGATTGGAATGATTTTACAAAAGCACCTCTTGATGAAGCACTTAAATTCTATAGGGAAACACTTGCAACAGTATTCAAGTTTGAATTAAACACAGGTTATACTCCTATACGTGCAGTTCGTTCAGAATCTGATGACTGGGCTTTACAATTAAGAAGTGGTATTTATATACCTGTAGGTCCTCCTACAAGCACAGATGATTTAGGAATTGAAATTGAAGAAGTTGATCATTTTGAATGGGATGTTAATCAAGCAATAGCAAATTCTGAAAAGTGTGGTTCTGATCCTTTATTAGCTGAATCAAATGAAGAGAAGTTAGAAGAGCTATATCAGCATTTCAGACTCACAGTTGCTAATTGGTTGACAAGTAGGTCTGGTGGTGCAGAATTAAGAAGATTAGCTGAAGGTGTTATTTTTAATTCTATTTTACCAGAATATGAAAAACGCAAACGTTTAGAAATTCTTCTATCTGGCTCTTTACAAAACTGGTTTGCAGCAGATGAAGGCCAGTGGGAACTTCCTACTTCTTTTGTACGCAAAGATTGCAGAGTCATAGGTTCACCAGATTCTTGTTCTGGTGCATGCAAATGGGTACCTGGTGCATCTGGTTCTGGTAAATGCAAACTTCATATTCCTACTCAATCATATATTGGTTCTAGATTAGTATCTACTTCTATGTTATTTACAAAGAGAGTAATAGATGAACTTGTTAGATTCCCTAATAAACGCATGCAGCTTTTACTAAGAAAAGTATCACAGATTTCTAGTTTAATTGAACCTATTAGGCAAGGAGACCAGTATATTATACCAGAAAAGATGCCAGATCCATTCTCACTACTCAGGTTAGATTGGGCAACAAAGGAACCAGAGAAGCCAAAGTTTTATGAGGAAATGACAGAGGCAGAGGAAGAGGCCAGAGAGACTGGCGAGATGCCAGAAGATCTGGCAGATTTTCTGGGACCAGATTCTGGCCTTCATTTCTGGCAACCAGAAGTCCAGAATGAAGATGATCCTCTGGCACCTTTTGCACCAGCTCTGGATCTGGATCTGGCAGATATTGGTGTTGCACCTGGTGCTTTAGATTTTACTAAATCTAATCTTACATCCTATGTCAAACAAATGGTACGTCCTATAGGTAAGGTTGATGTAAGAGGTGCTAAGCCAGAAATTTTATTAATTAGACCATTTAGGGGCGTATATGATAGAATGCTCCTATTTGTATTTAGTAGGGATGGAGTAGGTTTATTATCTGAATTTGAAGGAATGCCTGATGTTGGTATTAGTGCTTTACCACCTGTTCTAAAAGAATTCTGGGATGATCCTGAAAAAGTAACAATGGTACAAGTTAAGAAGAAAGATGTAGCTAGACAAGAAGCAATCAGGCAATTGCGTAAAGCAGAAGAAACTCAAGTTGAAATGCCTGCTCCTCAACCTGCTAATGAAGGTGTAAGTCTAGCAGCTGAAGCTCCTGTTACTTTTAGAAAAGTTAGAAGATCAGTTAAACCATCACAAGAAGTTCCTATGACAGCAGCACCTACAAGATTATCAACTGTTCCAGAAGAAAATATGTTTACTGTAGCATCTATGCCTGCTATTTCAACTGCAGCTGCAGTTGCAGCAGAAGAACAAGCTGCTGTCGCAGAAGCTGCAGTAGCTGAAGAGCAAGCTGCAGTAGCTGAAGAAGCTGTAGCAGCTGAAGAAGCTGTAGCAGCTGAAGAAGCTGTAGTAGCTGAAGAGCAAGCTGCTGTCGCAGAAGAAGCTGCTGTAGCTGAGGAGCAAGCTGCTGTGGCAGAACAAGTTGCTGTAGCTGAAGAAGCTGCAGTAGCAGAACAAAAAGCACCAGTTGAAGAATTGGTATTTGCAGATGAAGCAGTTGAAGAAGAGAAACCTACTGTAGAAGATGCGTTTAAAGCTGCTATCAGCAAACCTGTTATAGTAGAACAATCAGTACCAGCAAATATTAAACCTTATGACAGGGAAAATATTTGGATGTTTGTATACACAGTATATAATTTACTAAGTAAAGTTAGCAATATGTTATATGCAGGTGGTGCCGCAGGTGGAAACTTTAATTATACTGAAATAGCAAATGATTATGTCAAGATTCAAAGTTGGCTAAGGACTATTCCTAAAATACAAAATGCTGAAGTTAATAGAAATATTATGCTAGTACAAGGTAAATTATCAACACTAATAGGAAAGAAAACTAAGGAAACAATGGAACTTGCATTTAATAAACTATTTACAGATAATAATATTAGAGTACTACTAGAAAACATATTTAAATACGCAAAGAAAGCAAGTGATATTAAAAATACATTTGAAATACAACAACTATTAAATGTTAATGCAACTAGAATGAAAAATAGTGTAAGTGCCGCAGCTTCTGCTGCTTTAGAAATAAGCAAACCTATAAGTTTAGCACCTGCTGTAGTTTCTATGCAACAAACTGCTCAGCCTTTAGCAGCAGCACCTGCTCCTGCAGTTTCTATGCAACAAACTGCTAAGCCTTTAGCAGCAGCTCCTGCTCCTGTAGTATCTATAC
>Ga0194118_10004506_pt1 | contig 15171 bp, 20 predicted proteins | sample TA2MahsurfametaG_2_FD_148662 | JGI IMG/M metagenome (GOLD analysis project Ga0194118, IMG submission 148662) | Freshwater microbial communities from Lake Tanganyika, Tanzania - TA2015013 Mahale N5 surface | ecosystem: Environmental > Aquatic > Freshwater > Lake | place: Tanzania: Lake...
GCCAAAAGCTAAACCCAGAAAGGAAGGTCTCATTTCTATTAGTTATACAAGGAAAGTTACAACAAAGAGAAGCCAGAGATCAAGTGGTACCAGAAGTTTAGCATTATTTGGTTCACCATATGCCAGAAAGCCCAGAGTTAAACCCAGAGATGCCAGAAGAGATGCCCAGGAAAGTTGTTTTGCCTTGTCACCAAAACCTCCCAGATATGGATAGGCCAGACAAAAACAAATTAATGCCAGAGAAGCCAGACGGAGCCAGATATTTTTTGTTTGTAGAGCTGCTAGAGCAAGTAGTCCCAGAAGTATTATCCAAACAAATCCTATGAAAAGACTAGATAGATTACCTCTACTAGATAGAATTGATACGTTTAACAGTAAAGTAAATAATACTACAAGCACTATAAACTCATACATCCTATTTATGCAAACCATATTGTTCAATATATTTATTTAAACTAATTCCCTCTTTTTTCATCTGGAACCAGCAACCCAGACAAACAGGACGTAAGTTGTCTAACGATGAATTAACATTTGTTAACTGGCCGCATTTATAAAAAGAAAGATTTATCTTCTTAATCCTACAAGCATAACATTGAGCTGATTCTTGTTCAGAACCAATATACTTTTCCCAGACTAATGAACAAATATGTTCTGGGATGTCATGTAATATTTCTGGGATTATTACTTTATTCTGGGTTTGTTCTGGTGTTGTCTCTGGTTTAGCCAAAATGCCAGAATCTTTCTGGCTTATTTCTGGCATAATCTTGCTTGGATCATCTATGTCTAGTAATCCATAATCTGGCATTAATAAAGTTAATTCTGGTATTGTTAAACTAGGTAAACCACTTACAGCACCATAAGCCGGTGTACCTTTGGGTGTATTTGTATTAGAAGATGGTCGTTTCTTACCAACTATACATCCATATGGTATAGGTGCTGAAGATGTTGCTAAAGCTGTTGCTGAAGCTACAGCTGCGTATTCCATATAGTACCAATCTAAACATTTTATGTTATATTTATTTTAAGGATAAACACAATGAAACATATGTTCCATACAACATATGCAGTAAATTATAAACATGTACTAAATTCTTTAAAAAATAATTCAAGTTATATTATTTGGAATAACCAAGTAACATATATTCCATTCTATATTAAGCATATTGATGCAGAGAATCGCAGTCTGGTAGGTAGGATTTATGCACCAATTTATACTGATATTTGGAAGACTAGTACCAAAAGATTTAGTCTAAATTATTCTTACCTACCAGAAAATAATGACCAATTTGTTATTGTGCGTAATCACCAGAAAAAAGAAACTTGGTCTATTTATGAAACAAGTTCATCTGTACAATCTGTAGTACGCCTTCCTGATAATATTATTAAACATGATGATATTCTTCTTCTTACTTATATTGCTCCACCTGATAAAGCTATTCTAATTTAGACAACCAATCATCTTGAGAATAACAAGAACAATGAAATACCAGAATACAAACTTCTCAAATTCATTTGGCCCAATTGGCTTTACCATATAGGTCCCCTTCAGCTCATAGCCTCTCTTCCTGTAATAATCACGCACACCAATACCTGAAATAACTGCAATCCTGTCACAGCCATTGGAATATGCAATTCGCTCTGCATATGCCAATAGCTTCTTACCAATACCCATATGCTGTGCTCCTTTTCCAGCCTCTGGCTGGAAAGTTGCAGCAGACATAGTACCTATGTCATATGCTCCTTGTGATCCTACACCTACATGGTTAGACGCTGTAACAGGTTTCACATTACCATACACATGCAGCTCACGAATCATCGCAGTATTTCCTACAAGTTCTGGCAGGATACTCTCCTTGAGTGTAGCACAAATCCTCAGACGAATAAAGCCAAGTAGCAGAGGCCTATGAGGCCTAGGAACAGTTGCTGAGATGAAATACTCTTGACCACCACTTGCAATAAATGAATGTGTAGTATACACAATTTCATCTTGGCTAAATGCTTCATTCTTCACTTCACAGCAACGAATGCACTGGCAGTAAATACCACACCTCTCAGCTTCTCTCTTCACAACATCTCCAAGGTTGCCATTATGTGTTTCACTTGTATAACCAAGACCATCTGATACGTGTTGTGCTGGCCTGAAATCACGCTGAATTCTGTTTACTCTGACCCAAGGAGGTGTAATACTCTGCCTGTGAATAAGTACATCATTCAATAGCCTACCTCCTTCAAGTTCTGCATAAGGCTTCCACTTGCCCTCCTCCTTCCACTTCTTAATTTCAGTAAAGCTGACATCCAGACAAGGGTAATCCTTCATATAATCTGGAATAAGATCCTGGCCTTGTAGGACTTCCTCATAACAAGCCTTATCGCCTTCTGGTGTTGCTCCTGGTAGATCTGTCATTATATGGAGTTCAACTTTGAAGCCATAATCTTTGAGTAGCTTCACAGCCTTCCTACTAGCTTTTACTCCATGACCCCTGTTAACTGTCTTGAGAAGTGCATCATCTGTGTGTTGAATACCAAGCTCTACACGTGTAACACCATAGTTCCTGAAACGGATGATTTCACTTTCATTAATTTCATCTGGTCTTGTTTCCACTCCAAGTCCTACTACGTGGATTCTTGCTGTTTGATTAATAACTTGCTCTTCAGCAATGCTCAACTTATCTCTAGGTGGCTGTTGATAGGTATTTGCTGCATAATACAGATCTCTGATAAATTCATCTGCAATGTCATGTGAATAGCAACTAAATGTTCCACCGAGGACACGAAATTCAATCTTGTCAATTGTGTGACCGTTTGCTTCAAGCGTTGCGAAGCGGCCATGTGTTTGTCTGACTGGATCAAATCCATGCTGATTCGCACGAGCAACAGCATCTTCATTACTCAGATAACTTCTGGGCATATCCAGCTTTGCACCATTTGCAATAGTTTCATTAGGACAGAACTTACAGTTATACTTGCAGCTGAATCTATCAGGTGGCATCACAACAGAGATATTAATAATACCGCTGGCAGAACGAACAGCCTTCTGTACAAGAGCATTGCGTAGATCATCACGCAGAGGAAACTTAATAGGATCTGTTGCACACAGAACCCTATAAGCTGCACCAATTCTCCTCTTTGTCATCATACAACGATTCTTACGACAGAGCAAAGTGATTTGCTTTGAAAGAAGATCATCATTTCTGACAATATGCGTTGGTAGCTTTGCAAGCTCTGTTGCAATAAGAGCTGCTAGGCTGTCAGAATCACTGCCAGAAGAACTGGTGTGAGGGGTTTGGGTATAGGGTTCGCTGTTTCGCATACTTGTATGCAAAACAGCATGTTTTGGGAGCATTTGATCACAAAACTCAATCTCCATCTTGGGGTTTTGTTTGGCTCATATTCAGACAGCCAATGGTTCAATTTTTCTTCATTGCTATCTAAAGCAAATAAAACCCTATAAGTAGAATGTCTGATACTCAAATTGATACACCTGCTCCTGCCACAGAAGTAGCTGATGCACCTGTTGTTGAACAATCTGCTATCGCAACAGCTGAAGTAGCATCTACTGATGCTACTACATCTGTAGCTGTCACACCAGCTGAACCAGTTGCTGAACCAGTTGCACCAGTCTCTGAAGTAGCATCTACCGATGCTACCACATCTGTTGCTGTCGCACCAGCTGAACAAGCACCTACCAATGCTACGGCTCAAGCAGCTGAACCAGTTGCCGCAGCAGGCGTAGCACTAGATGTACAATCATCTGAACTTGCACTCGTAGCAACATCTACTGCAACAAATGAACTAACCGAACAACAAAAGAAAGCAGTAGCATCACTACTAGAAAAAACAACTGAACTAGCAAAATCACTTGTACAAGATGGTGCTCTTGGTCCTCTCGGTGTAACTAGGCTAATTGGTTCTCTGATGAAGAATGCAGAAGGTCTACAAGTAGATGGCTCCACACTAAAAGGTTCTGATAAAAAGAAGGTTGTACTTGAAGTTGGTAAACAAATCATTAATACTTATGTAACTGGTGAACACAAGGCAACTGTAGTATCCCTATATGATGGTCTTGCAGAGCCTACTCTGGAAGCAATGATTGATATGAGTCGTGGTGTAAACTTCACAACTGCTGCTATGCACATTATCAATGATAAAGAAGCACAAGTAGCAGTTGTTAATGCAATTAGGGTCTGTGGTGGTTTTAAATGCTGCTAAAGACTACATTGATTCTAAAAATTGATTTACAAAATATTCCTACTTGGTTTTATAAGCAATAACCCCAAGTAGAAAAATGGCTGAAGATGATACTTGTCCAATTTGTCTTGATAAATTTACGGCTTCTGTAAGAAAAGCAGTAACGTGTGGACAATGTAGAGCAAATACTTGTTCCAAATGTGTGGAGAAGTATCTACTCAATACAATTGAAGATCCACATTGTCCTCACTGCAGATATGCATGGCCTCGTTCATTCCTAAATACAGTCTGTACAAGTACATTTCTCAATAAGACATACTACAAGTACAGACAGGATATTCTGATGAACAGAGAGCGTTCTTTCTTGCCTCAGATGATGGTCTTTGCAGATCGTGAGATGAGAGCAAGAAAAGTAGATAAATTAGCAACAGATGTCTCTAAGGAGGAACTTGAACTAAGAAAAGAATATGAGAAGAAATTTGCAGAGCTTTCATCAAAGAGAACAAGGCTTTGGCAAAAGGCACAGAATATTCGTTCTGGTCGTGATGAAGCTGCTGCAGGAGGAGCAGGGGCAGCAACAGAAGCAAAAGCAGAAGCAAGAAAGTTTGTCAGACGCTGTACAGCAACTGACTGCAAGGGCTTTCTGTCAAGCGTCTGGAAATGCGGCGTGTGTGATAACTGGGTCTGTCCTGATTGCTTTGAAGTGAAAGGCAGAGATAAAGACACCCAACACACTTGCAAACCTGAAATGCTTGAAACTGCAAATCTGATTAAGAAAGACACAAAGCCTTGTCCTTCTTGTGGTGAAATGATTATGAAAAGTGAAGGTTGCGATCAAATGTGGTGCACATCATGTCACACACCATTCTCTTGGGTAACAGGCAAAGTAGTCACTACAGGTATTATTCACAATCCCCATTACTATCAGTGGATGCGTAATGGAGGTGGTGGTCAGATGCCACAACATCCAGGATTTATTCCTTGTGGTGGCCTACCAGATCCATATAATCTGAGAAGAACACTTCGTAATCTAAGTGATGTAGATTCAACAGAGTTTCTAGCAATCTACAGAACTTGCGTGCATATGATTGAAGTGGAAAGAACACGCTATGAGAGGCATGTACATCCACAGAATAATCAAGATTTGGATGTAAGATATTTGATGAATGAATTGGATGAAGAAGATTGGAAGGCAGCATTGGCAAGAGATGAAAAAGACAGACAGAAGTCAAGAGAGATTCGTGAGATTCTAGATGCATTCAATGGAGCTACAATTGATATTATGAGGCGGATTGAAATTAGGCCAGCAAATCCTTATCTAAGACACGAAGGTCTAGCTATTGTACTAGAAATTCGTACAGAACTAAATGCACTACGTGAATATATTATTGGTGAACTTATGAAAGTATCAAAAGCATTTAATTGTTCTGTTCCTTACATTGACGATGATTGGAATGTAAAACATGGATCAGCACAGACTATTAGGAGACACGCTAAGGAAGCTGTTGCAGCTGCTGAAGTACCAATACTTGCTCCTGCTGTTACACCTGCAAGAGGTGGAGCAGGTGCACCAATTGATGGTTAGTTATTCTAATTCAGTTATACTAGTGAAACCTAACAGTTTTTCTCAACTTGCGTTTCTGTTTTTTCATTGTTTTAGAACGCTTGCCACCAGTATATACATTACTGCATTGTTTTTTTACAGAGTTTAATTGTCTTTCTAAACTTTGTTTACTAGTAGGATTCTCCTGTCTTTCAATTAGTCGGGATAATATACCAATTTTCCTCTCACAATGCTCCAAATGTTCTGCATTATTAATAATACTCTTATTAGCTAATGTTTTTCCAACTTTTTCAAATAATTCATTCTTACTAATACTACCACCAACAACTTGGTCTAATGCAGTAATACTTTTTACTAGTTTATTCATCCTATTAACAGGATCATAAATAGTTTTTATTTGTGCATTTAATTCAGCCAAGTTTGCAGTATCAGTTTCTATCTTACCTTCTAATTGAACTATTTCGCTATTCTTTAATTCTATTTGTTGATATAACCCTTTTACTATATCTTCCTTAGTTACTATTTTACTATCTACCAGTTGTTTTATTTGTTCTTTTTGAGAAATATTACTTGTATATTTATTATAAATACCGGCTCTCTCAATAATTTTAGCAGTATTAGGATATAATGATTCTTCTTTTAAATTAACTATTTTTTTATTTGTTTCATACCAGTTTCTAAGATCTCTTGTTTGAGATATATTATTAGATATTTTACTGGATTCCTTCTTTTTTTTAGTAATGTATCGCATCAAATGTTCTTTATTTTCTTCAAGGCCATCTAGTTCCCTATATAATTCCTCCAATGATTCATTATTTTCAGATATTTTTTTCTCTAAATTAAAAATTCTATTAAAAATACCAGTAGACAAAGACTCTGCTGTATCTGATAGTGTATTTTTTATATTGTAAATAGCATAAAATAATATATCTATAAGTCTCTTCTTTTGATTAGCATCTTCTACTAATTGTAATTCAGCTATCTTTGCATCAACAAATGATTTAATATTATCATAATTATTATAATCTGCAAGTAATGGATCTTGTAGGTATTCACTGGCACGAGCATGTCTTTCATTTCTTTCTTGATTTGTTAGACGTAAACTCATTCTCTAACTTAGAATAGGATGAATAATCAGTCCATTTTTCTGGACAAAAATCCAGAAAAACTGTATGACCTAATAATTGTAGGTGGAGGCATTGCTGGTTTATACGCCGGATTACATTACATAAAAAGCAAACCAAAACATAAAGTAATTATCTTAGAAAAATACGACTACATAGGTGGTAGGATAGTAACTTATAGTAAACCACCTTATCAATGGGAAATTGGTGCAGGACGCATAGCATCAAATCACTACAAGGTAAAAAAACTCATGGACACATACGGTTTAACCTGGGCACCTATTTCGTCTGATTCTTCCTGGCTATCAAACCAAGGTGCCAAGATAGAATCAAATCCATTCAACAAACTCATTCCTGTTATGATGTCACCTCTGGCATCTTTGCCATCTCACATTCTGGCCACACACACTCTGGCACAACTTCTAAAAGAAATTCATGGCTCAGCAATTGCCAATACATTCATTAAACAATTTCCCTACTGGGCTGAAGTGAATACTCTTAGAGCAGATCTGGCATTAAAATCCTTTAGTGAAGAAATGGGCTCAAAAGCAACATTTGGTGTATGTGTTGAAGGCCTACAAGCAATAGTATCAAATATGGCAAATGAATTTGTAAAACTTGGTGGCATCATACAGCTCAAAACAACTGTTAAAAATATTATACATCAAACAGTTATTCTAAAAGACAATACTAAGCTAACTGGTAAAAATATTGTTCTGGCACTTCATGCATCTGCTTTGAAACAGATTCCTTCACTTGCTACATGGAAACCACTCAAATATTTAGCTATGGAACCACTTGTACGTATTTATGCTGTATTTCCTGTAACAGATAAATCCTGGTTTAACGATCTAGGAAAAATAGTAACAAAGAATAAGATACGTTACATAATCCCAATAGATACAAAGAAAGGTTCTATTATGATTTCTTATACAGATGGTGCAGATGCTAAGTATTGGATATTACGTTATAACAAAGGAGGCCAAAAGGAAGTGCAAGAAGAAGTAATGACTGCAATAAGAGCATTATTCCCTACAAGATTTATTCCTGATCCAATTCTTTTTAAAGTCTATCCTTGGACTGAAGGTTGCACATATTGGCTACCTGGCAAATATGATCCTATAGAAATGAGCAAAGCTGCTCATTGTATAAGGTCAGGTCTGTATTGCTGTGGTGAAAGTATATCTCTTCGTCAAGCTTGGATGGAAGGTGCCTTAGAATCTGCTGAAGAAGTTTGTAAGTTATTATAATTACTTCTTAGGACCAGCCAGGAACATATTGCTATAACCACCTACTTTAATAATATTATAATTCAGCTCAGTCTCAATATAATCAAAAAGAGGTTTATTTTCCCTATTTGATTCAAATAGGATAGCAGGATTACCACAACGTTTAATTGTTTCAACAGCACCTTTTAGTGCATGTAGCTCATTATCTTCAATATCCATTTTAATGAAAGAGATTGGATCTTGAATATTCAGAGAATCAAGTGTATTGATACTAATTTTTTCTGTACGAAGAATACCACTTGTAGCGTGAATAGAAGAACCACCACCATCATTACTTACAATCTTTAGTTCAATCTCACCTACTTGATCTGCTGAACCAAGACCAAAAGGAATACAAGTAATATTTTCAGCAGCACTTAGTGCAACACCACCGCATAGTGCATAGAATGTCATCCTTTGTGGTTCAAAAGCAAATACTTTCTTTGCATATGGAGCTAGACTAATAGCATAACTACCAGTGTGTGCACCAATATCTAGCATCATAGCATCCTTCTTGCAAAACTGCTTACACCATTCAATCAGATTTGCTTCAAACAGACCCCTATCAGCATAATAAGAATGATTTACAGCCGGCATCAGATATGTTAGTTGCCTATTAGGAAAAATAATCTGATTGCCCGAGTTATTATCTATAGAATCTTTTTCATTCTTAGTTACAATGATATATTTGGTGGACATTTTATGTATAAAACGTATGTGTACTTTAGGTTTAGGTGCAATAAAATAAAATTGATAATTTCAAGCAAATGCTTGTAACTATTGATTTTATTTTATCGCACATTCGTGCAATAAAATAAAATTGATAAAATAAATCTTAATTAGAAAACCAAGAACATCTGATCAAGAATGTCAACCCAAGTATGGCAACCCCTGGCTTCGCTACCTCCTCTCCCTCCTGCACCTATCCTAATAAGAAGTAATGCATCACTTTCTTCACCAACTATTCTACCACCCTATCTGGAGAAAGTATCAAGTGGCTATAAACATACACATAAGAATATTCATATAAGGAGTACTTCTGGTACAAACATTGAACCTATTCTAAAAGCTGCAAAGAATTGGTTGAAAGTTAAAGATTTGGAGCAAGATAAAATAGCACAATCAGATGAAATCTGGAATTTCTACGAGGAGCAAATGAAGGCAGCAAAAACAGATTTAGAAATTTATTCAATCTTCCAAAAGATACCCAAACCAGCAATTAAATACAAGGATCTTTGCAATAATAATCTTGCACATAGACTTATACTGGCACTCAAGAATCATACATCAGAAACAGTAGATGGTGTTTGGTATTTGCTTGATAGTGTTATTTCACCCTATATGAATGATGTAAATGATTTTGGTCATACGCCTTGGGAACTTATGGGGTCTGTTCCAACTGCATTTGAAAAAGTCTTACAAACACTGGGTGCAGAACTTCTACATATTGTACCAATTCGTTCTTGGAGAAAGCACCAAGTGTATGTAAGAGCTTGGGAACTTGCAACAAACGAGCAACGTATAAGTTTTAGTAGAACTTTTAAGAAACATAATCTTGATATGCTATGTTATCTAACTCAGAATAATCCTCAAGAAATTGCTGAACTAACAAGAAATAATAAACATCTACTAGAAGGTTGTACAATTGATATTAAAAATAACTATCCTTTGCATGCAGAACATCTACTAGTAAATCTAATTTAAAAAAATATGTATGAGCTTATTATTCTATATACTACCTAGTTATTATAAAACTCCCAAATTCCATTCAAACTATTCTTTTTATTAAATTCAATAACTTTATTCTCTTTTAACCCAGCATCTATAAGTGTTACTATAAGAAATGCAATAAAGTATATAAATATAGTCATAATTAGACTATAACAGAAATATTGGGTTTCTAGCATTGTATTGGTTAAACAATCAGAAATAAAAATATTATACTCAATTTTTAGAATGGATAGCCACGTAGCATTAGCAGTATTCCATATTCTATTTGTAGCCCCTCTTTTCCTCTTTGTTGCTTTTATGCGTGCATCAACACCACAATGGGTCTATTGGCTCCTTACCGGCCTAGGTTTAATGATTCTTGTATTTCACGGTTACAAGCTATTTACAAGACTAAAAGCTGGTAGCAGTTATATCTGGGTAAACTTAATTCATATCCTATTTGTAGCTCCTCTTCTGATCTTTGTTGGTAGTAAACAAGTAGATGGTCCAAGGTATGGTTATGAACTATTAGCAATGTTAGGCTTTGCTGCACTTGGTTATCATATGTATTCACTTGTTCGTGAAATTCAACTTATGGATGCAAGAAAAATTTAAATAAATATGTTTTACTTAAGCATCCATAATAGCTCTGAATGCATCATAGCGAGGATCATCTTCTGGTAGTTCGCCAATACATTCACTACAATGATAATAGAAGAGACCTAGACTCTTGAATTCACGATCACATCCAATACAGCTAATAGTATCTGCTTCCTTATCTTCATAAAGTAGTTCATTCACTTCTTCAGCACAATGTGTTCTAAAGAAATGAGTCTTACAGTTACCCTTTGTATGTGAACTAAATTTACAGCCTTCTACTGGACATTCAAACTCCTTACTTGTAGAACCTGAATGCTTTGACTTAATATGCAGATCAAGTGTTTGCTTTTGTAGAAATCCCTTCTTACAGTGCTTACACATATGAGGTAGCTCCTTCTCGTGACGCTTCATATGATAGTACATAGTATTTTGCTTCTCCTTCACTACACCACAGGTAGGGCAGACGAAATGCCCATCCTCATTCCTAATATACTTACTGGTAGAATCGTTGGACAAAACAGACATCTTGATTGTTCGGTTGATTTATATTTTAAAAATCATATTTATCAAATTTTTTTTATCTACCATTCATAAAATTGAATGACTTAAATCCTACATAGTTAATCAACCCAAACACAAAATGAGTGATAAGCCAACAGACTATATGGATCTCAAGCCTGTAGTAATGCCAGGTATTAAGCCTAAGCCTGTATTGGCCAGAGGTGGTGCAGGTGCGGTAGCAAGTTCAGCATTTAGGAAGCTTGATGAAGATATAGATGGTGCACCAAAGCAAAAGAAAGTAGATCCTACCAGTCGTCAGGAGCTAATTAAGGCCAGAGTTGAAAAAGGTTGGAATCAAGATCAGGCGGATACCCAGTGTAACTTTCCTAAACACACCTTTAAGGCAATTGAGAATGGCACACTAACACCTACAGGGAAGCTGCTAAGTAAAATTAGTAGTGTGCTAAAAGTCAATTTGAAACTGGTATAGCCCTACATGCCAATAAAACAAAATCTCTTTTTTTTATTAGAAAAATGGCAGAAACCAAAAAGATGAAGGCAACAGGCAGCAAGGCTGAAGTATTCCACGGCACCGCAAAACACACCGCAGGTCGTCTCTACAAGAAGGATCTGATGAAGACCAAGTCCGGTCGCATTGTCAGCAAGAAGCAGCATGCAGCTGGCAAGAAGGCTATCAAGCGTCTAGTTGCTCTTGGCTTCAAGGCAAAGAAGGGTAAATTCACTCTATTCAAGAAGGGTGATGCTAAGCGTACTACCCGTAAACATTAATTAATTTTATAATATAGTTTATATATTAACATTTTTATGTGCTAAATTGTGTATATCATATAAAAATTGAAACATATTTCAACTTTATTCTAAGCCATCAAACCAAGGAACGTTACTAAATCGTTTACTTAACCCCATATTCAAGCTTGCCAAGATGAGCATAAAAGATGAGCTTGATGTACTTACTAGGTCAATGGAGGCAGTTAGCTTGGCTGCTCCTGCTCCAGCTGCAGTTACTGCACGGATGACAAATTCTGAAGTAGCAAAGAATGGTAATAAGGCAGAGGATATTCTATGTGTTGATGCAAAGGTGCACGAGGCACTTTCTACATTCTTCGGTAAGAAGATCAAGAAGATTACCAAGATTACTGGTTGTAAGAAGGCAGATAATCGTGTAACATTTGAGGATGATACAACTGCTAACCTACAGGTGAAATGTGGTACAGGTGGTGGCCGTGGTTGGAGTTGTGATCGCAGGCCTCTTGATAGGCTTGCAGCAGATGAAACTGCTAAGACTCTTATTGGTAATGTATGTCTGAAGGCAGCTGCAGATAGACCAACTGTTGTACTTGATAAGACACTTATTTCAAAGCTAATTCTTGGTGAAGTTGATGAGTATAAGCCAGATTACTTTGTACACGTTGACACAGATAAATCTACAAATACAATTACAGATCTATCTATTTGTTCAGCTGATACATTTCTGACAACAATTATTACAAATGCATACGATAACTATCTGCCTAAGAGGACTTGTGTGCATCTAAGCCCTCTTCTCTACCTGCAGAGGAAGGGCGGTGGTTCTAAGGATCACGCACCAGATCACATCCAGCTCAAGCTGTGTAAGATGCCAGATTGTATGACAACACTTGCTATTTAAGCGAACTCACCGTTACCCAGAGGGTAACGGCTTGTAGGGATAAAACAGAGTAAAGCCAGCTTTACTCCGTTTTATGCGAACTCACCGTTACCCAGAGGGTAACGGCTTGTAGGGATAAAACAGAGTAAAGCCAGCTTTACTCCGGTTTATGCGAATTGCGTAGCCAACCAACTAAATAAATCAGCCAACTGTTTTTTTGATATTGTTTCACCACCTTGTGTTGTAACAACATCATACCAGTAAATTGCACCTCCAGTATATGCTAAACCCGCCCCGGCCACACGAAGCTCATTAATAATCTCCCTAAACTCTTTTTGTGTATAAGTTGCTCTATAGACCATTTGGATTGTTCTAAAAACATAGTCAGGATAACCCCCAGTTCCGAAACCAGCAATTGGTGTATCATCTATAGGTGCAAAGAAAATAGCATCATATGCACGGATGTTTCTTATAGGTGTATTGCAAATATGGACGAATGTAGTTGTACTAGTTAGCTTAGTCCAGATAGCATCTGGTACTTCAATCTCTTCGGCAATAACAAGTAGTGGCTTCGGTGCATATGTGATATAAGTAAGAATCAAAGACCAATCATTAATTTCTTTGATTTGGAAAGTTGCATCATATTGAAGTGGAAGAGCTTTACTAAAAGAGAAAGGGGTTTTACTTATAAGAATTTTACGTTTGAAAGGATCACGTAGTTTTTCAACAGTTTCAATAATTGGTGGGAATTTATTACCAATCCAAGGCCCTTGGCATAGAATTTTTGCTCCATGAAGATTTACATTAAATGCATCTACCTGGATGGTAGTAGCAGCCATTTATGAGTTGTAATTAAAATATTCTTAGACTGTTTATAGAGATACAAATGCAAGAGTATATAGCAGCAATAGCAATTTTTCTGGCAATTGATTCTATCTGGCTTCTAACTGGTGGTATCTATGCAAGACAGCTTGTAGAAAGGATTCAAGGTAGACCTTTGAATGTACGTTTCCTATCTGCTGGTATTGTCTATCTGGCCATGGCATATCTGGTATTAAAAGCTGATTCTGCAATGGAAGCATTCGGTCAAGGTCTGGCAACATATGCTGTGTATGATTTTACAACACATGCTCTACTGACAAACTATGACTGGCGTTTTGCTCTAGCAGATACTATCTGGGGTGGTATCCTATTTGCACTAACATTTATTGCACTTAAGAGCTTTGGTTACAAATAATATATATATAAAATTGATCCTGTAACATTTTAAATTAAAAGTTAACAGAAGCAAAATGTCCTCCAAATCAAAAACACCTATTTACTACACACCACCCAAACCCAGTCCACTACCAGATGATTATGAAGAGTTTATGGCATCAATTACAGATAAAGAAAAGAAACTCTTTGAGATCGCTCAAGAGAAACTTGGTTCTTCCTTCTTTGTTCAGTGGACGCATCTATATAGAAAATGGAAGGCATCTAAGAAATAGAGTAGCTAATAGTGTAAATGTCGTTGGTATCAACAGATTCTAATATTTTACCTTTTTTACAAGGATTAATTGCAGATGGTACTATTCCACACTACAGATATGCTATAAGTGCAAAAAATGGTAAACGTGGTTCAGGTGATTGTAAAACAATAACAGATAGCAATTTTGATACTGAATGTATTCAAGAAAATCTAATAGATATTCCACTAACAGTTATTTCCAGCTAAAAGCTGGAAATGAGGTATAAATTATACTTTTAGTATAATTTATTCAGAAGGTGCATCATTACGTTTAACAAGTCTATATCGCAAGTTTGAGTTTACATATATGGATGGTAAATGGGTACTTACACGTAATTGGACAAGGCCTGAATATTGTAAGTACTTGGCAGAGTTTGGTACTTAGTAGGATTAACTCAGTATATCTTCTAAGTATGCTAATAAAAATTGATTAAATAAGTTTTATTAACATTAGAAGTCAACACACTACAATGGCAGCCGCTAACCCCATTTCCTACAAGGCTTTTCAGGTCAATGAAACTCTGGTTGCAACCCAGATTAAAGCTCAAGCTGTAGAACAGCAACGTCAGCCAGTGCATCTTATTGCACTCATTGATACATCTGGTAGTATGGAGACAGATAATAAACTAAAAAATGTAAATACATCTCTTACATTCCTACTGGAGCATATGACAGCAAATGATTATCTATCACTAATTACATTTGATACAGACGCTCATATGCATTTCAGTCAGAAGAAGATGACAGCAGATGGAAAGACTGAAGTTGAACATGTTATGGAATCACTGGTACCAAATGGAAGTACAAATATGTCAGCAGCAATTCTACAAGCAAATGAAGTGTTGCTAAATAATCCTGCTGTTAAGGAGTGTGTTATCTTCTTGACAGACGGTCAAGCAAATGTTGGTGTAACAGAACCAGCAGCACTTATTGGTCTACTTGAAGCAACAATGGCTACACATTCTACTCTATCCTATACAACAATTGGCTATGGTACAGATCACAATACAGAGCTTCTACGAGTGCTTGCAGCAGAAGGTGGTGGATCATATAATGTA
>Ga0194118_10004514_pt1 | contig 15161 bp, 8 predicted proteins | sample TA2MahsurfametaG_2_FD_148662 | JGI IMG/M metagenome (GOLD analysis project Ga0194118, IMG submission 148662) | Freshwater microbial communities from Lake Tanganyika, Tanzania - TA2015013 Mahale N5 surface | ecosystem: Environmental > Aquatic > Freshwater > Lake | place: Tanzania: Lake Tanganyika...
AGAACCCCCACCACCAAAGTATCCAGAAGTTGAGTTTCCTGTTGCAGCAAGATCATAACGAGCAGCACTTAAGGCTGCACCAGGAACTGCTGCTGTGGTATCAGTGGAATATGTGACCTTATCCACAAGTGATCCTGCAGGGGTTCCACCACCAAAGTATCCGGTTTCTGGTGTTGGAGTATTGATTGTTGATGGTGTTGGTGTTGCTCCTGGTGGTTGTGGTAATGCATTGGCTCTTGCACTTGATGCAGCAAGACTATGACGAGCAACACTTAATGCTGCACCAGGAACTGTTGTTCTGGTATCAGTTGCATATGTGACCTTCTCCATTGTTGATACTATAGCAGCAGGAGTTTCTCCACCACCAAAGTATCCGGCAGTTGAGTTACCTGTTGCAGCAAGACGCTGACGAGCAGCACTTAATGCTGCTCCTGGAACTGCTGCTGTTGTGTCTGATGAATAAGTAACCTTATCCATTGTTGATTTTGGACCAGGAGCACCACCACCAAAGTATCCAGCAGTTGAGTTACCTGTTGCAGCAGGACCAAAACGAGCAGCACTTAATGCAGCTCCAGGAACTGCTGCTGTGGTATCAGTGGAATATGTGACCTTATCCATTATAGATGTGCTAGGTTGACCACCACCAAAGTATCCAGAAGTTGAGTTACCTGTTGCAGCAACACTATAACGAGCAGCACTTAATGCTGCTCCAGGAACTGTTGTTCTGGTATCAGTGGAATATGTGACCTTATCCATTGTTGATACTGGACCAGCACCACCACCAAAGTATCCAGAAGTTGAGTTACCTGTTGCAGCAGGATCACGACGAGCAGAACTTAATGCTGCACCAGGAACTGTTGTTCTGGTATCAGTTGCATATGTGACCTTATTCATTGTTGATAATGGACCAGGAGCACCACCACCAAAGTATCCTGCGGTTGAATTACCTGTTGCAGCAAGAGCATAACGAGCAGCACTTAAGTTTGCACCAGGAGTAAATGCAGTTGTATCAGTTGCATATGTGACTTTATCCATTCTTGAATATGTTGCTGGAATACTAGGATTAAATCCTCCACCAAAGTATCCAGTGTTTGGTGGTTCTAAAAATTCATCAGAAAGTCTTAATGAAAGAAGATTTGTTGGAAGTGCATTAGCTCTAGCACTTGATGCAGCAAGTCCATAACGAGCAGCACTTAATGTTGCTCCAGGAACTGCTGCTGTTGTATCAGATGAATAAGTGACCTTATCCATTGTTGATACTGTAGGACTAAAACCACCACCAAAGTATCCTGCTGTTGAGTTACCTGTTGCAGCAAGGTAACGACGAGCAACACTTAATGCAGCTGCAGGTTGTACTGATCTTGTATCAGTGGAATATGTGACCTTATCCATTGTTGAGAATGGACCAGGAGCACCACCACCAAAATATCCTGCACTTGAGTTTCCTGTTGCTCCCATATATCCACGAGCAGCACTTAATGCTGCACCAGGAACTGCTGCAGTGGTATCAGTGGAATAAGTGACCTTATCCATTGTTGATACTGTTGCGGGAGAATCACCACCACCAAAGTATCCTGCTGTTGAGGATCCTGTTGCTGATATTCCTTGACGAGCACTACTTAAGTTAGACCCAGGAATTAGTGTTGTGGTGTCGGATGCATAAGTGACTTTATCAATTGATGAAGTAAGAGAAACCGCAGGAGTAAGACCGCCACCAAAGTATCCAGCAGTTGAAGATCCTGTTGCAGCAAGACGCTGACGAGCACCACTTAATGCTGCACCAGGAACTGCTGCTGTGGTATCAGATGCATAAGTGACCTTATCCATTGTTGATACTGGACCAGGACCTCCACCAAAGTATCCAGAAGTTGAGTTACCTGTTGCAGCAAGAGCAAGACGAGCAGAACTTAATGCTGCACCAGGAACTGTTGTTCTGGTATCAGTGGAATATGTGACCTTATCCATTGTTGATACTGAACCAGGAGCACCACCACCAAAGTATCCCGTGTTTGGTGATGGTGATGCAGTCCAAACATCATTTAAATCTACTCCATTACCAGACAGGATTGCATCTAGTATATCGTCTAATGCAAAAACACCGCGAGTTTCAGACATTTCTTATTATGACTTTCTGGTAGAGCATAGAAGTATTTAGATCTTCACCAAATCCATTACCATAAGAATGCCAAAGATTCCCACGAAATAAAACCATACGATTATATTTTGCAGGAATACTTCCATACTCCTTCCATAAGTTTCCTTGACTTGCAAAAACTTCAAGAAGTTGATTTTCTGAGATATTATATTTCTGCAATTCTTCTGCTGTTGGAAATACTTCTAAACCAGTTGCAAGGTGCGAATAGAATTTAATTCCAGATTCACCAAATGAAATTAATGGTAAAGTTAAGTAAATTATAGCAATCCAATCTGCAGACAAATGAGAACACACAGATGTAGTGTGTCCTTTACTTAGAACCTCATTACTTACGTTAATAATTTCAATTGGATTACCAATGATTTCTTGAATTTTACCAACGGTTTCGTCGGTAATTACGCATTGATTTTCAAAAAAACCTTTATGATATTGATGTGGAATATCATAAAGGTTATCTATAACAATAATCTTTTCGCTCATTCTTGAGTTTGATTTCCTTCAATTTGCTTCTGTTCCGCAGCAGGTTTGATTGCTGCACCGTATCCAAGATCAGTTCCTGAAATTTTTTCATAACCTTTCATAACTTTACTCTGAAGATCATTGATGAATTCCATTCTTCCATTTGGATCTAGGAGTTTAGACATTGGTAGGTAACCTTCCTTGAGTGCATTCTTTGTATCAACAATTGATGGACCCGATGCGCGGCGCATTGCTTGAATATTCGCACCAGAGATACCAGTTTGAGACGCAAGAAGATCATCAAGTGCTTGTTCTGCAAGACGAACATCCCAATAGTTCTCATTCTCTTCAAGGAATTGTTCTCTCGTAACTGGCTTACCACCATTCTGTTCGATAAGTTTATCGAGCATCTTATCCAAATGTTCCATCTGATGCAGACGATCACGAATCTCAAGTTCTGAAGACTTCAGATAATGAGTGAGTTCAAGTTCATCTAAATCAAACCAGCAAAGTTTTTTGCCAGCTCCAGGACCAGCAGTTTCCCATCTAATTGGTTGTGATTTATCTTCAACATCTTTCCATTTATAATCAAACTCACGAACCTTCTCCTTCATTTCAATGAGTTTATACATATAACCCGTTGCCATAATCCGACGTTCTTTGAGAATGTGCTCGAAAGAAACAGAAACATTATGAGTGTTTAATCCAATGAACTTTTCAAGTTGGAAATTGGTTCTCCCTTGTGCTAATTCTTTATCACTCTCTTCCCAACGAAGAACATTATAAAATGCCTGCTTTAAATAATCATCATCTGTAACTGCTTGTTCTGCGCTAATTGGATTATAGGCAAGAGCAGAAGAATTATCAATAGTCATACTATCTCCAGTAATTTGTTGAACTAAAAGTTTCCATTGATTTGCAATGTCTTTCCAATCATATTTTTCAGAAACATAATCAGAAATTATTTTTGAGACTTTAGAATAATAAGGTATGTCCTTATCAAAATAATCTAGTGCTTTACAACAAGTCTCTGTGAAGTTATTTATGAAGTTTTCAGTAACCTTCCATCCTTTCGATGTCGGTTCTCCCTCAATCGGAACAATTGAAGCATTATTTTCTCCTGCAACTTCAGGTAAAGCACCAAGATTTGTGATGATTGGATAGGCACCACATTTCATTGCCTCACACATTGAAACACAAAATGTCTCTTCCCAAATGTTTGGGTGAATAAAGAATGCTGATTCCTGATAATGCTTTACCAGTTCTTCACGATCAATTGCCTGAGAATACTCTACATTCTTCATCTTCTTTAGATGATCGTAAAGTTCAATATACGGATCGTGAGATGGTCCATATAAAGACATTGATGAAAAGATCTTAAACTTTGTGTCTGGGTGAACTCGATGAATCAAAGGAATCACTTTTGCTAATACTTCAATACCCTTATAAGGAATTGAAGTGAAGATCATTGTCTTTGTTTTTTGATCTGAATGTGTAAACATCTCAGCAACGCCATTTGGAATCACTGTGATCTTGTCTTCTGGGACATTATGATACTTAATAAATTGATCTTTGTTCCACTGTGAAGGTGAAACAATGTGATTAACGATGTGATGATCGAAATCTAAAAAGATTTGTTGATCGTAGGCGTGATGAGCCCATAGAATTTTATATGAATGATTTGATTTCTTGATTTCTTCGGGTAAATGAGATACAAAAACACTCTTTGGAAATGAGTAGTGTTCTTGTAGGTAAAGATAACAGGTTTCAGTTGCTCCAGATTTCATAATACTATCCTTGATAAATGTGGTAACCCGTGTGATTTAGTCTAATTGTCGTATCTAACCAAATATCATAACCGACTTGTTGTGCTCTGTAAAAGAAACTTTTATCTTCAGACATAAATCCATTTTGACTTTTATGTTCTGCAAAGTAATGATAAGAATTATTCATTTCTGCAGGCGTATGTGGTGTATCAGAATGATAATTTGATGGAATATATTTGAGTCCTGGATATTGTCTTGCAATATCTAGAAATACCTGACGATGAATGAGAACAAATCCCATTCCGTTTCCATTGATTTTTACAATATCTCCTTGTCTTTGTTCTGGTTGAATGATATCAACACAGTATCGTTCTGGGATGATTTTCATTGGATAGGCACCAGAAATCATCGGAACTTGATATGATAGTAATTTTAACACATCTTCTGGATTAAATCCAATATCACTGTCTAAAAAGAAAAGATATTCGTGTTCTGTGTTGTTAATGAAAAAATTAGCAATCTTAGATCTTGCTTGACTAATCAGAGAAGAATTTGTCAGGGTTAATAATCCGTGATGAATATTGTTACGGACAAATGCTTTTCCCAGATTGAATAGTCCAAGAGTTGTTTTTTCACTTATAATTCCCCCCATACAGGGAAGTCCAATCATTATACTCATAATGTTTTTTAGTTATTATAGCACTAATTATACGATGATTGCTGGAGGTAGTCCATTTGCTTTGGCACTTGATGCAGCAAGACGATAACGAGTACCACTTAATGCAGCACCAGGAACTGCTGCTGCGGTATCTGCAGCATAAGTGACCTTATCCATTGTTGAATAAGATGCAGGAATAGAACTATTAACACCCCCTCCAAAATATCCTGATGTTGAATTTCCAGTTGATCCCATAGTGATTCTCAAAATAGTCAATAAAGCACTGGGAACTAATGCAGTAGTGTCTGTTGAATAAGTTATTTTATCTATTATTGAGTATCTGCTAGGAAGATTAGCACCTCCAGCAAAGTATCCGTGATTTTGGGAACCTGTTGCTGATAGGTATCCGCGAGCAAGACTTAAATTAGCACCAGGAACTGTTGATCTTGTATCAGTAGAATAAGTTAACTTATCCATTGTTGATACTGGACCAGGACTTCCTCCACCAAAGTATCCGGCAGTTGAGTTTCCTGTTGCGCCAAGAGCATAACGAGCAGCACTTAATGGGGCACCAGGAACTGGTGCTGTTGTATCAACGGCATAAGTGACCTTATCCATTGTTGATAATGAACCAGGATTACCACCACCAAAGTAACCTGCTGTTGAGTTTCCTGTTGCTCCCATATATCTACGAGCAGCACTTAATGCTGCTCCAGGAACTGCTGCCGTGGTATCTGATGCATAAGTGACCTTATCCATTGTTGATACTACGGGAGTAGCACCACCACCAAAGTATCCAGCAGTTGAGTTTCCTGTTGCGCCAAGAGCATAACGAGCAGCACTTAATGCAGCACCAGGAACTGTTGTTCTTGTATCAGTGGAATAAGAGACCTTATCCATTGTTGATCTTGAACCAGGAGAACCACCACCAAAGTATCCTGTATCTGGTGGTGATGGAATTTCGTAATATGGTTGAGGTAATGCGTTGGCTCTAGCACTTGATGCAGCAAGAAAATAACGAGCAACACTTAATGCTGCTCCAGGAACTGTTGTTCTGGTATCAGTGGAATATGTGACCTTATCCATTGTTGAGTAAAGAGTTAAACCTGAATCACGACCACCACCAAAGTATCCAGAAGTTGAGTTACCTGTTGCGGCAAGACCATGACGAGCAACACTTAATGCTGCTTCAGGAACTGCTGCTGTTGTATCAGTAGCATATGTGACCTTATCCATTGTTGATACTGTAGCACCTTGAGGTCCACCACCACCAAAGTATCCAGAAGTTGAGTTACCTGTTGCAGCAAATTCACGACGACCAAGACTTAATGCTGCTCCAGGAACTGTTGATCTTGTATCAGTTGCATATGTGACCTTATCCATTGTTGATAATGGACCAGGAATACCACCACCAAAGTATCCAGCAGTTGAGTTACCTGTTGCAGCAAGACCATAACGAGCAACACTTAATGCTGCACCAGGAACTGCTGCTGTGGTATCAGATGCATAAGTGACCTTATCCATTGTTGATACTGGAGGAGAACCATTACCACCACCAAAGTATCCAGAAGTTGAGTTACCTGTTGCTGCTAGATAGGACCTGCTTGAACCAGTTAATGTTATACTAGGAACTGCTGCTGTTGTATCAGATGAATAAGTGACTTTATCTGCTATAAGACTAGAAAATCCGTTAAAGTAACCCGCAGTTGTAGATCCTGTTGCAGCGATTGCCCAACGAGCAGCACTTAGTGCGGCACCAGGAACTGTTGTTCTGGTATCAGTGGAATATGTGACCTTATCCATTGTTGAATGTCCTGCTACTGCAGGAACAATTCCACCACCAAAGTATCCGGTTTCTGGTGTTGGAGTATTGATTGTTGATGGTGTTGGTGTTGCTGCTGGTGGATTTAAAGCTAATGCATTAGCTCTAGCACTTGATGCAGCAAGTTCAATACGAGCAGCACTTAATGCTGCTTCAGGAACTGCTTCTGTGGTGTCTGATGAATAAGTGACCTTCTCCATTGTTGATTTTGGACCAGCACCACCACCAAAGTATCCTGCAGTTGCGGATCCTGTTGCTCCCATATAATTACGAGCAGCAGTTAAGTTTGCACCAGGAACTGCTGCTGTGGTATCGGTGGAATATGTGACCTTATCCATTGTTGATAATGGACCAGTACCACCACCAAAGTATCCTGCAGTTAAGGATCCTGTTGCACTAAGTCCTCTACGAGTAGAACTTAATGCTGCTCCAGGAACTGCTGCAGTAGTGTCTGATGCATAAGTTACCTTATCCATTGTTGATACTGTAGGATCACCACCACCAAAGTATCCTGCTGTTGAGTTACCTGTTGCAGCAAGACTAGAACGACCAACACTTAATGCTGCTCCAGGAACTGCTGCTGTTGTGTCTGATGAATAAGTGACCTTATCCATTGTTGAGAATGGACCAGGAAAACCACCACCAAAGTATCCAGCAGTTGAGTTTCCTGTTGCAGCAAGACGATAGCGAGCAGCACTTAATGCTGCTCCAGGAACTGCTGCAGTGGTGTCTGATGAATAAGTAACCTTATCCATTGTTGAGAATGGACCAGGAAAACCACCACCAAAGTATCCAGCAGTTGAGTTTCCTGTTGCAGCAAGACGATAGCGAGCAACACTTAATGCTGCACCAGGAACTGCTGCTGTGGTATCAGTTGAATAAGTAACCTTATCCATTGTTGATCTTGGACCAGGAAAACCACCACCAAAGTATCCTGTGTTTGGTCCAGGTTGTGATCCTGCCAAAGTACCATCAGAAAGTCTTAATGAAAGAAGATTTGTTGGAAGTGCATTGGCTCTAGCACTTGATGCAGCAAGACTATGACGAGCAACACTTAAGAATGCACTAGAAGGTAATACTGCAGTGGTATCAGATGAATAAGTGACCTTATCCATTGTTGATACTGGACCAGAACCACCACCAAAGTATCCAGAAGTTGAGTTACCTGTTGCAGCAGGATTAAGACGAGCAACACTTAATGGGGCACCAGGAACTGCTGCTGTGGTATCGGTGGAATATGTGACCTTATCCATTGTTGATAATGGACCAGGATTACCACCACCAAAGTATCCAGAAGTTGAGTTGCCTGTTGCAGCAAGATTATAACGACCAACACTAAATGCGGCACCAGGAACTACTGCTGTGGTATCGGTGGAATATGTGACCTTCTCCATTGTTGATGCTATAGGAAAAATACCACCACCAAAGTATCCTGCAGTTGAGTTACCTGTTGCAGCAAGCTGATAACGAGCAACACTTAATGCTGCACCAGGAACTGTTGTTCTGGTATCAATAGAATATGTGACCTTATCCATTGTTGATACTGTAACACCACCAGGAAAACCACCACCAAAGTATCCTGCAGTTGAGTTACCTGTTGCAGCAAGCTGATAACGAGCAACACTTAATGCTGCACCAGGAGTAAATGCAGTTGTATCAGTGGAATATGTGACCTTATCCATTGTTGATACTGCAGCAGGAGCAGCACCACCACCAAAGTATCCTGCAGTTGAGGATCCTGTTGCAGCAAGACTAGAACGAGCAGCACTTAATGCAGCTGCAGGTTGTACTGATCTTGTATCAGTCGAATAAGTGACCTTATCCATTGTTGACACTGGACCAGGAGTACCACCACCAAAGTATCCCGTGTTTGGTGCTGGTGATGCAGTCCAAACATCATTCAAATCTACCCATTCATCTAGGATTTGTTTGATTCTAACTTTTTCTAAAGTAAAAACCCTTCTGTTATCTGGCATCGTATTAATAATACCTATGATCGGAATATTTCCAATATTCCAAGTTACTATACCTATTTAGAACATAGTCACTTAAGATGTCCTGAGGTTTCTTTGACTTCTTTTCTAATTTGTTACGAACGTGATGCATATCTTTGAGATACCACTGATCGTCGATCTCACGATGCGTATTTTCAATTTTATCAAAGTTATGATCGTAATAATCCAACTCTAGAAAATCATAGATTCCTTTCATCGTTTCAACTGGGTTTTGAGTTAAGTCATCATATTCAATCATATGTAAGTGTTTTTTATCATCTCCACGAATGAATGCTTGCGACTGAGCCCAGAGTGCTTGTTCTACAATTCCGTCCTTACTCATCAAATAATCACAACGATTATCATCATTAATTGGTAAACCCTTATCAATTAAGTGCTGATCCACAAAAGAAACTTGATCTGAATTTCGGTGAATCATCGTAATAAATGAAGTAAGAACTTCTGTGATATTTCTCACAGGACAAATGATTTTTGGATTTGGAGTAATAAAAGTTTTAATCATCTCAATGTTGTTACTCCAAGCACGACAATGATCGATAATGATCGGTTTTTCTACATCAAAATAATAATCCTCAATCACACTTGAGATGACTTTATGTGCTGATTTTGGTTTTGGATAACCTAGATATTGTTCGCTATCTACAAAATACTGATTGTTATAATAAGTCAACTCTAAAACAGGACTCACAGGTTCCGTATGAATCTCTGAATTTTGATTGATAATACTTTTCAACAATGTGCTACCAGATCTTGGTAGTCCTGCCATAAAATAAAAAGATTTACTCATATCACCATTGAATAGGATTAAAGAAAAATAATTGAACTAAACGTCCGTTTTGTAGATTAGTTCCGAAATTATAGTTATGCGAATGCCAAAGATTGGTTTTGAAGATCACAATACGATTATACTTCATTGGAGACAAAAAGTAACGAGTCCACTTAGAACGATCTAGCCCTTCTCCATAAACTGTCGTCCACCACGCTTCTTTTGCAGATGAATATCCGTAAAGTTTTGCTTCTTCATCTGTTTGAGAACACTTCTCCATTTTAGTCTTATTATGTATCCAGAATGATGTCCCTGCTTCATCAATCACTTGTTCTGATGGGTTGAGATAGCAAACAGCACCATATTCCCAACAAGCATCAACGTGAACGTCTTGACGATAAGTATCAGATTCTAATGATAAACGAAAATATCCATTCGGATTTGCTGGTGTTAACTTTTTTTGAAGAATATTTTCAAATCTTTGATGAAGTTCTTGAGGATAATAATTATCGTGTGAATTTTTTCCTGGATATGTATAACTATCGTCTGGATTTGGATAGGGTGAATTTAATGCAATCTGACGAACTTCATCTGGATTTGAATAAAAGTCATCAATAACAATAATATTACGTCTCATAATGTTTTTGATTATTATAGCACTAATTATACGATGATTGCTGGAGGTAGTCCATTTGCTTTGGCACTTGATGCAGCAAGTCCATAACGAGCAGCACTTAATGCTGCTCCAGGAACTGCTGCTGTGGTATCAGATGAATAATTGACCTTATCCATTGTTGATAATAGACCAGGAAGACCACCACCAAAGTATCCAGAAGTTAAGTTACCTGTTGCAGCAAGATAAGAACGAGCAGCACTTAATGGGGCACCAGGAACTGCTGCTGTGGTATCGGTGGAATATGTGACCTTATCCATTGTTGATACTGGACCAAATTGACCACCACCAAAGTATCCGTGATTTTGAGAACCTGTTGCAGCAAGACGAAAGCGAGCAACACTTAATGCTGCACCAGGAACTGTTGTTCTGGTATCAGTGGAATAAGTGACCTTATCCGTTGTTGAATATGTTGCTGGAATACTAGGATTAAATCCTCCACCAAAGTATCCTGCTGTTGAGTTTCCTGTTGCAGCAAGATAAGAACGAGCAGCACTTAATGGGGCACCAGGAACTGGTGCTGTTGTATCAACGGCATAAGTGACCTTATCCATTGTTGATAATGAACCAGGATTACCACCACCAAAGTATCCTGCTGTTGAGTTACCTGTTGCTGCAAGACGATAGCGAGCAGCACTTAATGCTGCTCCAGGAACTGCTGCTGTGGTATCAGATGAATAAGTGACCTTATCCATTGTTGATAATGGACCAGTACCACCACCAAAGTATCCTGCTGTTGAGTTACCTGTTGCAGCAAGAGCAAAACGAGCAAGACTTAATGGAGCACCTGGAATTCTTGTTGTTGTATCAGTCGAATAAGTAACCTTATCCATTGTTGAGAATGGACCAGGACCTCCACCACCAAAGTATCCTGTATCTGGTGGTGATGGAATTTCGTAATATGGTTGAGGTAATGCGTTGGCTCTAGCACTTGATGCAGCAAGAGATTCACGAGCAACACTTAATGCTGCACCAGGAACTGCTGCAGTGGTATCAGATGCATAAGTGACCTTATCCATTGTTGATACTCTTGCAGGAACAGCACCACCACCAAAGTATCCAGCAGTTGAAGATCCTGTTGCAGCAACATAAGCACGAGCAACACTTAAGTTTGCTCCAGGAACTGCTACTGTGGTATCAGTTGAATAAGTTAACTTATTCATTGTTGAATTAACACCACCACCAGGAGTACCACCACCAAAGTATCCTGCTGTTGAGTTTCCTGTTGCAGCAAGATAAGAACGAGCAGCACTTAATGCTGCACCAGGAACTGTTGATCTTGTATCAGATGAATAATTGACCTTATCCATTGTTGCTATTGGAGATGGCAAATTACCTCCACCAAAGTATCCTGCAGTTGAGTTTCCTGTTGCGCCAGGTGCAACACGATTAGAACTCAAAAATGCTGCTGTTGGTGCAACAGATGTAGTATCATTTGAATATGTGACCTTATCCATTGTTGAATATTGTGGGGAGGGTGCATTTGCAGAAATTCCTCCACCAAAGTATCCTGATGTTGAGTTTCCTGTTGCAGCAATACCACGACGAGCAACACTTAATGATGCCCCAGGAACTGCTGCTGTTGTATCAGATGAATAAGTGACCTTATCCATTGTTGATACTGAACCACCACCAGGTTCACCACCACCAAAGTATCCTGAAGTTGAGTTACCTGTTGCAGCAAGATAACGACGAGCAGCACTCAATGCTGCTCCAGGAACTGCTGCTGTGGTATCAGTGGAATATGTGACCTTATCCACAAGTGATCCTGCAGGGGTTCCACCACCAAAGTATCCGGTTTCTGGTGTTGGAGTATTGATTGTTGATGGTGTTGGTGTTGCTCCTGGTGGTTGTGATAATGCATTAGCTCTAGCACTTGATGCAGCAAGACGATAACGAGCAGCACTTAAGTTTCCACCGGGAATTCTTGCAGTAGTATCAGTTGAATAAGTGACCTTATCCATTGTTGATTTTGGACCAGATGGATGAAGACCACCACCAAAGTATCCAGAAGTTGAGTTACCTGTTGCAGCAGGACTAGAAAGAGCAACACTTAATGCTGCACCAGGAACTGCTGCTGTTGTATCAGTGGAATAATTGACCTTATCCATTGTTGCTACTGGACCTCCACCAAAGTATCCAGAAGTTGAGTTACCTGTTGCAGCAAGAGCAAGACGAGCAACACTTAATGCTGCACCAGGAACTGTTGATCTTGTATCAGTAGAATAAGAGACCTTATCCATTGTTGAGAATGGACCAGGATGACCACCACCAAAGTATCCAGATGTTGAGTTACCTGTTGCGGCAAGACTAGAACGAGCAACACTTAATGCTGCACCAGGAACTGTTGTTCTGGTATCAGTGGAATAAGTGACCTTATCCATTGTTGATCTTTGACCAGGAGCTCCGCCAGCATCGCCACCACCAAAGTATCCTGCTGTTGAGTTACCTGTTGCAGCAGGAGAAGACCGAGCAACACTTAAGAATGCACTAGAAGGTGTTGCTGCAGTGGTGTCTGATGCATAAGTGACCTTATCCATTGTTGATACTGTAGCACCACCACCAAAGTATCCTGCTGTTGAGTTACCTGTTGCGGCAAGAGAAAAACGAGCAGCACTTAAGTTTGCACCAGGAGTAAATGCAGTTGTATCAGTGGAATATGTGACCTTATCCATTGTTGATACTGCAGCAACAACAGCAGAATTATAACCACCACCAAAGTATCCAGTGTTTGGTGGTTCTAAAAATCCATCAGAAAGTCTTAATGAAAGAAGATTTGTTGGAAGTGCATTAGCTCTAGCACTTGATGCAGCAAGTCCATAACGAGCAGCACTTAATGCTGCTCCAGGAACTGCTGCTGTGGTATCAGATGAATAATTGACCTTATCCATTGTTGATACTACAGTACTAGTAATAGTAACACCACCACCAAAGTATCCTGAAGTTGAGTTACCTGTTGCTCCCATATATCCACGAGCAGCACTTAATGGAGCACCAGGAACTGCTGCTGTGGTATCAGTGGAATAAGTGACCTTATCCATTGTTGACACTGGAACACTAATATGACCACCACCAAAGTATCCGTGATTTTGTGAACCTGTTGCAGCAAGAAAACGACGAGCAGCACTTAAATTAGCACCAGGAACTGTTGATCTTGTATCAGTAGAATAAGTGACCTTATCCATTGTTGAGAATGGACCAGGTTCACCACCACCAAAGTATCCAGATGTTGAGTTACCTGTTGCGGCAAGACCATGACGAGCAACACTTAAACTTGCAGTTGCAGGAAGTGGTGCTGTTGTATCAACGGCATAAGTGACCTTATCCATTGTTGATCTTGGACCAGGAAAACCACCACCAAAGTATCCTGAAGTTGAGTTACCTGTTGCAGCAAGACTATGACGAGCAGCACTTAATGGAGCACCAGGAACTGGTGCTGTTGTATCAGTGGAATAATTGACCTTATCCATTGTTGATACTGAACCAGCACCAGGTTGACCACCACCAAAGTATCCAGAAGTTGAGTTACCTGTTGCAGCAAGATAAGAACGAGCAGCACTTAATGCTGCTCCAGGAACTGTTATTCTTGTATCAGTAGAATAAGTGACCTTATCCATTGTTGAGAATGCACCAGGACGTCCACCACCAAAGTATCCAGTGTTTGGTGATGGTGATGCAGTCCAAACATCATTCAAATTAACCCATTTATTCCTACTATTAAGCACTCTGATTGTACTTAAAGAAAAAACACCCCTAACAGTTGCCATATTATGTAATTCCTCAGGTTACTTTGATGCCGGAAATTTGAACGTCTATTGTTTCTAATTGATCTACAATTATTTTAATAATATCATTTGTCTGCATTGCTTTTGGTGTATCCAAAAGTTCTACACTTGCATACTTTGGAACAATAAGATCATCAACTAGATGTGTCGTTGTTACACCGCTTGTAATAGATATCGATACAGGATAATCACCAGTATCAGATCTATTCGCAAGTCTGATTGATTGAATTACAGAAGGATTAGTGGTTGAGGTAAAAATACCAATAGGAGTTGTAAGTGCAATTCCAACAGTACCAAGTCCTACGCCAAAGTAATTTGTATTATCTTCAGTTTCGTATGAAATATAAATCTGTACCGAACTATCAATACCAACACGATTATAATCAGTTGCTCTCATTACAACTTGATCTGATGGATTTAATATTTGTGGTTGTTTTAAAAGTTCTACAGATGATCCTGTTGGTATTGGAATATTATAGGCAAAGTAACTTCGTTCTCCACCAGTAAAATCAATTGCTCCGATTACATTTACTTCTGTATTTCCTAATGCAACGTTAGATGCATTAATTGAATGGATGATATATCTTTTTCCTGCTGTTGATGGTACTGAGAAAACAGTAGTTCCAATACCAACCAGTTCTGATTTTGTAACACTTGTAATGCCAGTGTTAAATTGGTAATTTGGACCAGCAGCTGCGGTTCCACTTCCAGGAGTTGTTGCAAAAGTGAGTGTTGTAATACCTGCAACAGCATCATAAGTTGGAGTGATTGTAATGCCACTTCCAACGAAATTAAACTGAGTAGTAAGACCAAGATAAACACCGTCAGTTGCAACACCTACTTGTGCGCTACCTTTAAAAGCATTTGCAGTTGCAATGCCGATGTTTTGAATATTTCTACCGTCATCAATTACGGTAGTATTATTAATCTTGATAGCCATCTTCGTTTACACTCGGCTTTTAGTTATTTAGTTGAGACTTGAGTTCTTGAACTTCTTCAGACAATTCCTTTATTGCTTCAATCAAAACTCCAATTAAACCATTGTAATTTACGGTTTTTGGA
>Ga0194118_10004517_pt1 | contig 15149 bp, 12 predicted proteins | sample TA2MahsurfametaG_2_FD_148662 | JGI IMG/M metagenome (GOLD analysis project Ga0194118, IMG submission 148662) | Freshwater microbial communities from Lake Tanganyika, Tanzania - TA2015013 Mahale N5 surface | ecosystem: Environmental > Aquatic > Freshwater > Lake | place: Tanzania: Lake...
ATGTTGACCCTTCGATATAGTCAAAGTCCTTCCTCTCAAAATCTTGTAGGTTTAACCCTCGTGGGCGCCCTTGGCCTTCTCATCAAATTCCCGGCTTTTGTCCACCTGGGTCTTTTTTTCGTCCTTGCGACAGTTGATCGACAGGGAATCCGTGCTTTTTTTCGGCCCGGCCTCGTATTGGCCAGCCTTTTGATTACCCTGGCATTGCTTGGATGGGGGCGTTATGTGGATTATGTCAACGGACCCTTTTTCCCATTTTGGCGAGGCTGGGAAAACTTTTATGGTTTCCTCCAGCCAAAACTTTCCCGCTTCTCTTTTCAATTCTGGGCTCCTTTGGCCGGGTACAATCTGGCCTTTATTCTGCCTGCTGTGCTGGCTCCTTTTGGTTTGGCTGGCCTTTTTACGATCTGGAAGGGGCGCAGGGAATGCTTTGAGTCACGAATGTTGCTCTATCTTTTTGTGAGCCTTTTGGCGGGTTGGCTGATTTGGGCGAAAGCCGCTCCCTCTCACAGTTACTATAATTTTCCCAATTTGCCTTTTTTCTGCGCTCTTTTCGGTTTTGGTGTCTCGGGTTGGCTAGAGAGTTTTTTCAGGTCTCCCTGGCTAAAGAGGGTGCTCTCCACAAGCGTGATTTTTCTTTTGCTTCTTTGGGGCGCCGCGGGATATCTCTACCTGTCTCGGCCTGACGCCGTCACCTGCACGGCAGCTGCATGGCTGCGAGCTCATACCTTGGCCACGGACTTGGTAATTTATCAGCCCAGGCATATGGCTTCAGTCCTGGACTATGCGCATCAGCCGCTGTTAAGCCACACCTCGCTTCGCCGGACCTGGATTTGGACGCGATTGACACCCATATGGGAGAAGGAGCGCGCCTTGAAAACATCCCCTTGGCTTATTGTGAGCCAGCCTTCAGTTGATATCTCTTGGATAGAGCAACTCCGCCGATTTTTTAAGGGAACGCCAGCCCCTCTGCCCATAAGTCTCGCGGAAGAGTTGCCTGATCAGTGGCAGGTAGTCGACCAAACCAAGGATTTCATAGTTTATCAGAAAGCCCGCGGACCACAGAAGTCCGGCCGGTAAGTCTTTCATGGGCGTCCAACATTTTCAAAATGTCATCCACGCCGAGGTGGGTGACCGTTGGGGGGAAATACTTGAGGGTCGCTATTTGGAATCTTTTTTCAAGGAATTACAGGCGTTAGACCCGGAGATGTTCCGAACCTTCCGTTTTCTCATCGTGAATCAAAACACCCGCTTTGGACCTCCCCGGTTGCCGTTTTCGGGACAGGATGTGATATTGATCTGGCTTAGTGATGAGCAGGCATTGGTTCCGAATGAGGGATTTTCCTCCCGTTTTAAGCTAATCTTAAAATCCTATTGGCCTTTGAGGGAGGGGCTACGAAACATCCTCCCCTTCCCACTTTGCGGTGCCAGTGAGGTGCTGAGAACTGAACCCGTTGATTGGGCAATACGGCGGAACAAAATCTTTTTTTCAGGCAACCTGAACGCCAATCGGGTTGATTTTTTTCGTCAATTCAACAGGCTCCGCAACCTCCCGCCCCGTGATTTGCCGTTCTACTGGCAAAGAAGACTTTACTGGGAGGTTTTGCTGCGGTGGCCGTTCCCTTATCGGCGTGACTTTTCAGAGCTTTATCCTAATTCCCACATCGTATTTACCAATAGATTTAGAGCCGGGGTGCCTCCAAAGGATTATGCGCAGAGCCTAGCCCAAAGCTGCATCGCCATTTGTCCGCCAGGCTTCACTTCGGCGGAGACCATTCGGCACTTTGAAGCCATGCGTTTGGGCTGTGTGATTATTTCGAGTCCCCTGCCTCCTAATCCATTCTATGCAGGCAGCCCGATCATTGTTTTAGATCGTTGGCGTTCCCTTGACGGTTGCCTTTCCGCCCTTTTGGCAACGGCTGAAAGGGTTTTGGAGAAGAAGTCCAAGGAAACTTTCCAATGGTGGCAATCTCGGGCTTCTCCGTGTGCCTTGGCGAATTGTGTTTTTCGCCATCTAATATCTCGCTAAGGTAAGACATGAGCTTATTGGGTGATTACGCTGCTTAGAAAATGCGTCTTTCATTTCGCCCGGTAAGACTTCTGCTTCGTAAGTTGGGCCTTGAGGTTACCTTCGCTAAATACTCGCCCCGGTTTTCAGATCGAAAAGTCTACGACACGCTTCTCAGGGGTAACCCCGTAAGAACAATTTTTGATGTGGGCGCTAATCTTGGTCAGACTGCGAGCCTCTTTTCTACGGAATTTCCTCAGGCTCAGATTTATTGTTTCGAGCCTTTTCATAAGAATTTTGAAATGCTGCAAAGACGCCTCGTCCCCCTCGCCAACGCCAGGCCCTTTCGGATAGCTTTAGGGGACTTGAATGGCACGAGGGATGTCTTCGTGGATAATATGCCCGGTTCCCCATACAATAGCTTGTCACGCGAGCGACAATCTAATCTGGAAAAAAGCCGCGCCGTGGTCGAGCGAGTGGTCGAAATGAGGGGCGATGATTTTTGCAAAGCCCACAAGGTTCAAGTGGTCGATATTCTGAAAACCGACACCGAGGGTTTTGATCTTGAGGTGCTTTCTGGCTTCCGAGAGATGCTTACTTCGAAAAGGATTCGCGCAATTGTTGTTGAAGTGGGATTCTTGGAAGATCGGGCCCATACTCCGTTGCTTTCTTCGTCAGAATTCCTCACTGATTTCGGCTTTGAGTTGGCAGGTTTTACGAGTCCGTCTACACGAAGCTTGGCGCCGTGGAATATACCAATGCCTTGTTCATCTTAGTTCAAAACGAAGCGTAGCCTTTTCAAGTTCTTCACTCCTTGCGGGGCAACATTATATTTCCCTTGCGTAACCGAACATGCAGAAACAGCATTATCTATCTACCTACACCTGCTCAAGCCTCTTTTGCTTCGCATCTTGGCGGCTCTCGCAAGACCTTGGTCAAAACTCCTTTCTCTTCCTGTTCCTCCAAGAAAAACCTTTTCTGCTTTAGCGGAGGTTCGGCGCGGAAAAAGATCCGGGCGACTTATAATCAAGCAACAAAGAATGCCCCGGTTCGGAAAAGAAAGCATGACAATCCGCTCAGGCTTTCATCAGCACCAGCAACAACCTTGGCCCATTTTCTGGAGTCGGCACACTGATGCCCATCTAGTTTCTCCTTCGTTGGCGCTTGTTGACCCTCTGCAAGGCTTGATGGTGGAATCAGCATACGGACGTTTTTTTCGGCAAGACACGGCTTGGACGGCGATATTCGTGCCTCGCGCCCAGCATCTTCAGGGGCCGTGGACCAGCATTGTTTCGCATTGGTGTCCCATCTCCCGCAACCGCAATTATTATCATTGGTTATTCGACGCACTTCCAAGGCTATCTCTTTTAAAATTTTTGCCCTCTTCCTTAAGGATTTTGGTCCCCGGCGTGTTGCCTCGTTTTGCCCGGGATTCCCTAACTCTGCTTGGCCTGGAGAAACGATGCCAAACTGTTTCTCACTCGCATGTCCTGATTGACGATTACTTTTATTCAGGTTTGGTCGGGATGACCGGCTGCTACAATCCCTACGCAGTTCGTTATTTGCGGTCCACCTTCTTGCCACATGGGCGATTGCGAAGTCTCCCGCATTGTTTTTTTGTGGGACGGCGACACCCAAATCGCTCGATACAAAATAATGCCGAGGTGGAGGAGTATTTTCGGAACCGCGGCTGGTCAGTCCTTTACTTGGAAGACCTATCTTTTCAAGAGCAAGTCTCTCTTTTCAAGAATGCTCGTGCAGTTTGTGCGCTGCACGGGGCCGCTCTTGCCAATCTCGTTTGGTGCCGGCCCGGAACTTATGTAATGGAGATTTTTGCCCATAATTACCTCCAGGGCGCCTACGAGGGAATCGCCATGATCAATAAATTGGATTATCGTCCTGTCATATTTAAAGCCAGCCGCAGCCGGCGGCCCTTCGTGAATTTAGAAATATTAAACTTTTGCCTTAAGGATTGCCCCAACTAGCGCTAGGAAATATAAGAAAGTTAGGATATTGACCTTCCAGATTGAGTGGCTTTGGGGTGCTTTGGAGTAAGTTGGGGGAGTGTGCCTTTGAATTGATGAATTTTATGATTTCATAATATGCGAATCGGAATCATTACCTTCCATCATGCCGATAATTTTGGCGCGGTGCTGCAGGCTTGGGCTTTTCAGGCTTTTCTTGAATCCTCGGGGCACGAAGTTGTTATTCTAAATCACGCCGCCCAGCGCTTTCCCCCTTGGAGCCGATGGCGCGATTCGCAAGGCAACTGGCCACATCCGCTCGACCGAATCCGTGGCCTCCTTCATCAAGGCAGATTCCGTGGTGAGTTCACGCGCTTTCGCAAGGAGGCCTTGCGGCTGACAAAATTTTTGCCGGACTCCCGCGCTCTCTCGGAGGCTACCCGCGGTATGGACTTGATCGTCACAGGCAGTGATCAGGTTTGGCATTTTTCTCGGGAACCTCGCTACTTTCTTCATTGGAATCCCCCCTTTGCCGGCAAAAAGGTCAGTTACGCCGCCTCCTGCGGATCTGATTTCCAACCGGAAGCCAACCTTGAAGAGATCGGCTCTTGGGTCCGGGCTTTCGATTTTGTTTCTGTTCGGGATGACTTTTCGGCACAACTCATTCGGCAGGTGGCCGGGCGCAGCCCTGAAGTCGTCGCCGACCCCACCCTTCTGGTCAGCCCGAATCCCTGGATCCAAGTTCCAGATCATAAGCCGAAAAAATATTTTTTGATTTACCTTCTCGGGCCCAGCCCTGCGGGTCTGGCATCGTGGATGCGCCGGGTTCAGGAACAACACGGCCCGGGCCTCTGGATCTGGATCAACGGACAGGCTGACCGTATCCCCAAGCCTCCCCCTGCCGATATGAAGATTTGGCATGCGGCACCCGGAGAGTGGTTGGGATGGATTCAGGGATGCGAGGCCCTTTTGACAGACTCGTTTCACGCTGTTTTGTTTGCCCTTCAGTTTCAAAAACCGTTTTTTATCTCACCCACGGATTGTTTTCGCAGTCCGCGCTTGGCAGATCTCGCCCATCGGTATGACCTCGCCCGGCACCAGATTTCCCACATGGAATCCTCTGACGCTATCTCTTTGGTTTCTCCCACCGCCAGAACCATCGAACGGATTCGGGTTCATGTGGAGGAATCCTTGGGATTTCTTCGACGAGCCCTGGCGAATCAATAAGCTCAACTAACCACATGCGCGGGATCCGGCACCAACGATTTACCCTGGCCCTGGCCTCCGGATATATCGCCCTCCTTTGTACGGTGGGCTACAGCTTTTTGCTCGTTCCTCTCTCCTTGGCTCACGTTTCCCTGAGTATTTTGGGTCTTTGGTTTTTGGGCCTTCAAGCCTGTCGCTATCTGGAGTTGGTTGACCTGGGAATCAGCGGTGCCTCCTTGCGTTTGATATCCCAATCCAAGTTTCAACCCGAAGAGTACCGCAAAACTATGTCCGCGGCTTGGTGTGTGCAGGTGGCTCAAGGTTGTTTCATCGCTGGTGCGGGCTGGATCGGATCCGGCGGGCTGGCCTGCTTGCTGGTCACGGACCCGGAAAACCAGCAGTTACTGGCGAGCTTTATATTCTGGATTTTTCTTCTGAACGGCGTCCGGTTTGGGCTGCGTGTTTTCCCTAATCTCCTCCGGGTCAACCAACTCCAACATCTTTTGAACCTGCTGACCTCCCTCGGCATTCTGGCCAATCTCGGCGCGTTGGCGGTGACGATGCTGCAGGGCTTCGGGCCAGCCTCCTTTTTGTGGGGCTTTGCAGCCGAATGGGCGATTCAAACATTGGGCCCGGTGATTTTGGTGGCAACCCGCGGAGACCTGACTCATCGCCTCCAACTGGGGCGCCCGGGGGCGTCGGATTTGCGGGCCTTGTCCCGATTTGGGCTGGCCGTGTTTCAGATGAACTCGCTCCGCTTCCTTTTGGAATCCGCTCCCTTGGTCCTGGCGGGTCGCTTTTTTGGACCGGAAGCGTCCGCGGTCTGGTCCATTGTGGCCCGAGCTGGAACCTGTCTGCGCGATCTTCTGGCGCAAATCCAAATCTCCGCGGCCCCGGCCTTTTACGACCTAATGGCCCGGGGCGAGAGGAGTCGGATGAATCAGGCCTTCACGCGCCTATCGGCGGCCTCCCTTTCCCTGGGGTGGGTGCTCCTGACGATGTTCGCGGTCTGGGATTCTGTTTTTGTGACTCTCTGGACCTCTGGAAAATGCATAGCCCCACCCTTGCTGCCTGCCCTGATTGCCGGAATTCTTTGGATGCAAATCTGGAACGCTTGGTCGGCCGAAGCCTCCGTGTCCCTCCTCCGCACCAGGCCCATGGCTTTGGCTTTTCTCCAAGAGGGGGCCGTCTTTCTCTTGGTCTTCGCTGTTTTTGGCCGGTGGGGGTTGGTGGAACTAGCCGCTGCTTCCTTGTTCGCTTCGCTGACTTCCTCCTTTCCCCGGGGCATAGTTTTATTTCGCGAACTTTGGGATAAATCTGCCCTCCATCGAGGCACCTTCATCTTGCTTAGTCGGGGCGTCCTGACGGTGGCTTTGCTGTGGCTGGCTGCGAACTATTGGCAGGTTCTTATGCCTCCAGACAATCTGCCGGCCTTTGGTCTGGGGGTGCTCGTGACAGGCCTATTGGCTCTGGTTGGATGGGGCGTATGGCTCGGCCCTTTGTGGTTGGCTGGCCTTGCCCGCGGAATCCCGAATCGCCCTAGTTAATTCCCTCGAGAATTTCACGGTAATACTCGACGGTCTGCTCGGCAACTTTGGAGGGGTGATATTCCATCACTCTCTTTTTTGCCCCCTGCACCGCTTGCCGCCGGAAAGCCGGATCGCAGATGGACCTCTCCAGCACGGCCACGGCCTCTTCAAATGATTCGGTTCGAAACATCGCGCCACAGCCTTGTCCCAGCAACGGTATATTGGCCTCGATCCTGGAAGCCACCACACATAAGCCCGCTGCCATGGCCTCGCAGACGGCAATTCCCATGCTTTCCCAAGTGGAAGGGGCAAAAAGAATGTCGGCGCCCGCCATTTCCTTCCAAACTTCGCTGACATTGGGCTTCACCTCGATTTTTCGGCCGCCCACGGGAGCCGCAGCCAGCTCAACTGTCTTCTGGTAGTAAGAGTGTTTCGGGTCACCCATCACCAACATCCTTGCCTCGAAATCCCGCCCCCGCTTCCAGAGAAGGTGCACCGCTTGGATAAACCAGTCCGGACGCTTGACCTCGGTTAGATTCCCGACAAAAAGCACCCGGGGCAAGCTGGCAGGCCTCTGCCCGACCGCAGAGTCATAAAAAATCCGGCGCACGGCATTGGGAATGAATCGGCACCGTTGATTGGTGGCTAAAATAATCCTGAGGGCGTAGGGCGAAATCGCGATCATTCCCTTGGCTTTTTTCACAGCGTATTTTTCAATCCAACCAGCGACCCGATAATGAAAAAGCGCGCGGTTTTCAGGCATGGCCGCCACCTCCCCCATCAGGCCGTGAAGGGTCAGGACCCCGGGATACGGCGAGGAGACGGCGGCCAGCGCGCTTTCCCTTTCACTCCCCTGCCCGTGGACCAGCTGGGGTTGGATCCGCGCAAGGGCATGGAGAAGGCTTCGCATTCGCCCCAAGAATCCAGCCCCCGGCAGAATTCCCCCCAGCCGGCGATAAGGAACTTCGTGAAAGCCAAGAGACCCAACGGCAGGCCTCACGCGGCTGGCCGGGCAGTGGCGGCCAAAGAGAATATCCGTGCGGCAGTCCTCCCTCTGAGCCAAGCCCTCCCAAAGGGCTTCAATCGCTGGATGAACTACCGGCGACGGGAGAGCCTCTTTTTTCATGCTGGAGCCACGGACATCATTGGCGTCCACCACCAACATGGCTACGTGGATGGGCTGGGTCTTCACGGGCTGGCAGGCTCTTGTCGGATATATAAAAATTCTTCTGCCCAAGGGCTCATGTGGGCAAGCCGATAACCGTGACGGCCCAAATCTTGGTGGGCTTGGCGGGTCTTTTGGATTCCGATTTCCTCAAAGCGATGGTGGAACTCCACCGCGATCTGGGCGGGAAAAAGACCTTCATCGAGGATGTCGCGCAGGGCGGCATACTCGGATCCCTCAATATCCATTTTCAAAACGTCGATTTTCACAAGTCCCAGATCCCAGCAAATCCCGAAAAGGCGACGGCAGGGAGCGTTTTGAAAAGCAGGCCCCTTGCGTCTGCCTCCTTTGCCGCGTCGCTCAAACAACTCGAGCCAGCCGTCATGCCCGGCTACGGCTAGGCAATGATAATGAAATTCTTTCGGCAACGGATTATTTTCCACCCAGTTTCGGCTGGTGGGGGTCGGATCAAATCCATGCACCAGCGCCCGATAGTTCCGAATCATGGACAGATCGAAAGAAAGGTTTTCAGCAAGCCCAAGGGAAATTACCACCGGTTTCTCGGATAAGGCAGGGGGGGAGATCGTCCAGGCCTGCTCCCCGGGGTTAGGCGAGGCCAAGGCCACCCGCAGTGTCGGATAAATCCCGATACCAGCAAGCCAAGTCTTTTTCCAGGCCTGATGAATTCGCTGTCCCAAAGAAAGAGCAGAAGAAGGCGGATTGGAAGTTGCGACCATAAGACCAGAGATTATCTTAATCCCTGTGAGCTTTGTGGCGAGCCTGACAGTGCAAAAGCTTGCTCTGGCCTTGATCTTCTTGGCCGGATTGATTGCAGCGCCCTTAATCACCAATGAGCTCTTGGCTGGCAATTATTTGCCACTGGTAGGGATTCTCTCGGCCTTGGGAGCTATTTTTTTCCTCACTTTTGTCGGACGAAACTGCTGGGTGTTGATGCCAGCCTTTTTGGGTTTGACCGGAAGGCTTAACTTTCTGCCGGCCAATCTCAGCATGATCGAGACTGCCACCATCATCGCCTTTCTTTTCCTGCTCTATGAGGCAATTTACGAAAAAAAGTTGCCCCTCAATTTGGGGCCGGCCTGGATCTGGATTCCCTCCCTTCTTTTTCTTGGAATTATTTTCTATCATTGGATCAAGAGCGGGGACATCGGGCTGCGAATTTTTGGCGGGGAAACGTACGGAGGCAGAAAGAATTGGACTCTTTTTCTCGGATTCCTCTCCATGCCCATCCTTTATTCCATGGTAAAACCGGGAGACCCGCTTCTTCGCTGGGCTCCTCTATTCTATTTTTTGGCAGTACTGGCTGACTTTATTCCATTTCTAGTATCCACGGCCGCACCGGGAGTGGCCCCGCTTATTTATAGGGTCTACAGTTCTGTTAATCTCGACGCCTTCCAAGATACCCTCTACGGCTCATTTGGAGGGGTGGATATTGTTCGAGTCGGAAGTATCGGTTTTTTTGCCAACGCCGCCCAACTTTGCATGTTGGCTTACTTCCCTGCCCAGGCTTGGCTGCGCCCAAAGAACTGGTGGTGCTTCCCCGCTTCCCTGCTTTGTTTTCTCGCTTGCGCGTTTAGCGGTTTCCGCAGCTATTTATTCCGGTATGCGATGATCTGGTTAGTCGGCGGGTTTTCCGCTTCGCGGTGGGTCGTTTTTCTTTTCGCGCCCATGGTCGCCTTTTTGATTTTCGTTCTCGTGGCTGGCCATGGGACATATTTTCGCCTTCCGGCGGCGATGCAGAGGGCGCTGAGCCCCTTCCCGGGCAAGTGGGACGCGGTCGCGACCCAATCGGCCGAAGGATCGTCAAATTGGCGGGAAACCATGAAAAGGGTCTACTGGCGGGAATATGGGGATAAAGCCGGGTGGTTTGGCGCCGGCATGACCTACAGCCGCGGCTTAACCCAGGAGGGGACAGAGGAGTTTTACCTCAAGCTACAGCGGATGCCTTTTGAAAATGAGGAGGCAGATGCCCGGCGTTTTATTGAGCGTCGCCAACCCCACGAGGGGCTTTTGGACGTCCACTACCCCACAGGCTGGGTAGGAACCGCCCTTTTGGTTGTTTTATTCTCCGGATGCACTTTTTTTGTTTTTCATAAAATCTACATTACTCCCAAGGCGCGAATGACTCCGGATCGGGTTTGGGTGTCCGCTCTGGTGCTCACCGAGACTCTTTCTTATTTCACCGTTTACGGGGATCTTTCCGTGGCCTTGCCGAGGCTTTTTATTCTGATGCCTTTGGCCGTACGGGCCTTCGCCGCCTCCAGCGTGGCGCCGGTCGAACTTCCGGAAAATCAGCCTCTCTCCGCGGCCCCGGCCCACGCCGTCTGAAAGTCGGCGTGCAGGGCGGCGATCTTGGAACGGTAAACTTCCAAGCTGAAGTGTTTGTGAATTCTTTCTCGGGCTCGCGCCCCCGCCTCACGTCGGAAGACGGAATCCTGACAAAGCCTGAGAAATCCTTCATTTAATTCGTCAGGGTCGGAGAACTTTAGGACAACACCGACCTCCTCTCCACCAATGGCCTCCGCAGCGCCAGTGTCATCGCTGACCACCGCGGGAATGCCGGCACTCATTGCCTCCAGGACCGAAACCGGGAATCCCTCCTCATAACTTGGAAGAAGGTACAGATCCCATCGGGTCACCAGGGACTTCAGCTCATCCCCTTTTTTCACCCCATGCAGAACATAAGGTCGCCGAAACCTCCGCAAAATTTCCAAACTCTCCGGATCCTGCACCGGGCCGACAAAGTGGAATTCCAGCGGCAGGGACTTCTCCGCCGCCCATTCGGCGATCCGACGTACCCGCTCAATTCCCTTGCGAAACCCAATCACCCCCAGCCAGCCGATCCGCAAATTTCTTCCCCGGGGATCCTCATGCACGGCGAGAGGAAAGCGGTTCGGATCAACCCCGTAATGAACCGTGTGAAATCTCTCCGGGGCGAATCCCCTCTGCAGGTAGGACTGCCGGACTCTTTCACTTCCACAAATGGTCGCCTGGGCTAGCTGGACTTTGGTCATCTCATCGACAATTTCGGCCGGCAAATCCTTCTGGTAGGGATAGCCAGCCTCTTCCCGGGCTTTTTGCGGTAGGCAGAAAAAATCCTCCGGAAACATCGAGCCCCGTTCCACCAGCCGCATGACCGGCCGGGCAAGAATCTTGGGAAAAAGAAAGCGGTAGGCTGTTCCATTCACCAGCACCGCTGGGGCAAGGTTCTCCTGCCGGGCCACCCAAGTTCCGATTCGTCGCGGCTCATCCATCCGCAAACCGGGTGGCAGGCGCAGCCGGTTGATTCCATAATTCCACAGAGCCGCTCCGGGCCGGGTTTTGATTTTTTCCGCGGGAATCCCCAGACGCAGGTACCGATAGCGTGGAAATCCCCCATAAACCGTGCCCAGGTATCCAAGTTTTTCCAAAGCCCCGCTCACCAAACCCAAAAACCAGTCTCTTTCCCATACCAAATCCACCTTCCACGGGTGACCCGTTGAAAACTTCACTTTGGGAAGCCTCCCGGTTGGGTGGTTTTTACAAGCGAGATAAGATCCTCGACAACGGTGGGGCCGGCGCCCGGGCGGTAGTTGGTTTCATATCTTCGGCGATTGGCCCGGCCACAGGATTCCCATCCCTCTTTTTGTTCCAAGGCCTTTTTCAGGGCGTGGTCCAATCCCGTGGCGTTGGCAGGATCATAAAGCCAATTGTCGCCTGGCCCGAGGACTTCCCGGTTGGCCCGCCAATCAGATGCCACCACCGGTAGACTCCACATCATCGCCTCGGCCAAAACCAACCCAAAAGACTCATACGGGGCCACGGAAGGAAAAACAAACAAGGAGGCCTCCCGATAAAAGCCGTCTAGCTGTTCGGGCGTGCGCGGTCCCAAGAAACGAACCCTGGAAGCGACTCCCTCTTCGTGGGCCAGTTTTTTAAATTTCTCAAATGTCCAAGGGGGTATGGGCTCTCCCACTAAATCCAGGTGAATATTTGCCGGAAGGTGCTTCATGGACTGGATCAAAGACGGTGTTCCCTTCTCGTGGCCCAAATGGCCGACATAAAGAAGGGGGCCTTGATTTCCTCGGGATACAGAAGGTTCGGGATTTTTGTCCGGGATCTGGTGGGGGCGGATGCGGATATTCTGAATCCCGCAAGCCTCAGGATCGGCCCGGTTTGCGGCTGCCATGATAAAAGCGATGTCGGCGGAGCCCAAAAGGCGGGCGACTCGCTTCAGTAAAAGGGAGGGGGTTTGCTTAAGTCTGTCAGCCAAACCCGCGGCGTGGAACTGAATCGCCAGACAGCGGGCGGCTTGCCGGGCCCAGGGAACCAAAAAAAGATCCCGGAGAAGCGGGACGGTTTGCGGCCCTCCGACCGGCAAAAGGAGCACATCGAGGGGACGGGAATGGGCAAGCGCCCTCAACCTCTTGCGCACCTGAAAAAGTTCCAGGACTTTGCCCAAGGAGGCCCTTCTCACATTCCCAGCTTGGGGAGTGAACCGAAAGGGGCAAAAGACCGCCTCCACCTCGGGGTGAAGTTGCAGCTCTTTCCATAAGGCTGAGATGGCAATATTTTGCCCACCCCAGGGAGGCGGAAGTTGTCCGGCGATTCCGATGCGGGGCTTCCGGAGGCTCATGTCTGGCAAGGATTCTCGCATTAAAAAGCCTTTCTGCCCATCGTAAGGTCATGCGCCGAATTCTGCTGACGGGGGGCTCGGGTTTCATCGGCACCAATCTTTTGGCGGCCTGGTCTAACGAGAACATCTCTTTTCTAAACCTGGACTGTTCGGCCCCCCTCCATCCTTCCCATCAAAAGTTTTGGCATCAAGCGGACCTGCTGACCCCGGCCTCGTGGATCGATCGGGTTCGGGCTTTTGACCCCACCGAATGTATTCATCTGGCGGCTAGGACGGAGATGGATGAAACCTCTACTCCCGAGATCGGTTATCGCGTCAATGTGGAGGGCACTCGGCTTCTGGTGGAAGCCGCATCGAATTTCTCATCCCTGCGCCGGGTGATTTTAGTCAGCAGCCAATTTGTTTGCGGTCCCGGCCACCTTCCCCGTCACGACGAGGATTTCGCCCCTGCGACGGTCTATGGGCAAAGCAAGGTGATGGCCGAACAAATGCTCCGCAAGGGCAAACTGTCCTGCCCCTGGGTCATCGTTCGCCCCACCAATGTCTGGGGCCCTTGGCATCCCCGCTACCCACGGGAATTTTGGCGGGTGTTGCAAAAGGGTTGGTATTTTCATCCTGCCGGGGGGCCGGTCGAACGGGCTTATGTCTATGTTGAAAATCTTCTGCAGCAAATGAGGGCGGCGCTGGAAAAACCGGCAGCCGCCGTGGCCGGACAAGTGTTTTATCTCAGCGACCCCGTAGAGGATATCTCCCGGTGGGTGGACGAATTCTCTCTGGCTTTGCGGGGCGTTCCCGCCAGAAGAATCCCTCGCGCCGTGCTTTTTGGTTTGGGCCGGGTGGGAGACCAGCTGGAAAGGCTGAGCGGCCGGCCTTTTTACCTTAACTCCTCGCGGGCCCGGAGCATGACCAGCGATTACCCCGTGCCGTTGGAAGAGAGTCTACGGGTTCTTGGAGTTGGCTCCGTAACCCTGCCTGAGGGAGTTCGCCGGACCGTAGCTTGGCTACGCCAGAACATGCCAAATGACTTCCCAGTCCCGCTTGAATGCAGTCGCCCGATTCAATGATTGCCACCGTTCTGGTCAGGTTTTATCTACTTTGGCACGGACGGCTGAAACTGCCGGGGGCCGGGCTTCTATTGCGTCTTTCCCGACATTTTTTACCGAAATTGCGAGACTATCCCCTGGCCTTTCCGGGCTCCGGAACTGCGCGGCTTGATTTCCGGGATCAGGCCTCATTCAGCCTTCTAAACTACAAGGCTGGGGACTGGGGAAATCATGGGTTTCTTTTTCAAGCCATGGCCACCCGCCTTCATCCGGGGGATGTTTTATGGGATGTGGGGGCGAACGTCGGTTTGGTCTCCTTGCATTTTTCCAATCCTTCTTTTGGCCTAAAGAGAGTGCATGCTTTTGAGCCGTCGGCTGGACCTCGAAGATGCCTGGAGGCTCTGTTGGGATCCCAAGAGAGGGTATGCGTCCATTCGTTTGGTTTGAGCTCTTCTGCGCAGATGGGCTTTCTAAAATCCCGTCCGGGAGATTCTTCTTACGGCACCGTTCTTCAGGCAAAGGATTCCCAGGGCGGGGAGACCATTCGGCTCGAACAAGGGGATTCGTTGGTGGCTGGTGGACTGGAGCCTCCGCGTATGATCAAGGTGGATGTGGAGGGTCACGAACCAGAAGTTCTCGCTGGTTTGGCAAAAACAATCAGTGCCTTTAAGCCTGTCTTCTTTTTTGAGCACATCTTTCTGTCCGATGATCAAATTCGCCTTTTGATTCCTCCGGGCTATCGCCTTAGCTTTCTTCTCGAGAATGGCTCTTGGTCTTCGGAGTTTCAAAAAAGACTCTCGGGGCACGAGGCCCTGGCAGAGCCCATCGAGTCTTGATGTTATTTTTGCCAGAGCCGACCTGGCCAAGAAGTACGCAGTCGCCGCGCCACTCGGCGGCTTCTTTGGTCGGCATCCCCAAGAAAAAGAGAATACGCGACATCGTTTGGATGGTGGCATCCCCCCAGCCAGCGGCGCATCCGGTGTTCGAGTACCCATGCCCAAGAAAGTATTCTCATCCATCGGGGGGCCGTCTGATTGAGGCGGCTTCTTTCCTCTTGGGCTACTGGGCTGAGTCCCAGGTTTTCTTTCCCCTCCATGAAGGTGGCACAAACAAAGCCAAGTCTTCGGGGTTGGCGGCCTGATCGAAGAATTCGAGTAAACCATTCGGCGTCGGCCGCCGCGCGATAGGTGGGATTGAAAAGGAGCCCCTGTCCAACCAGACGCCGCCGAAAAAAGGTGGCTGCCGTAAGGGCCCCGAGATGACAGGTCCAAGTATGCCTCAGGGTGGGCGGAAGAACTTTGCGCTGACAAAGGGCCTGCCCCCCGTCTTCCACTACCACCACATCGCCCACCCACACCTCATCGGAAGGATTCAGTTCCGCAAGTTCCCTGACCCGACGCAAAACCCCGGTTTGGTACTGCTCATCACAATTTAAATAGGCACAGATCGATCCCGTTGCCTTTTTCAGCCCACGATTGATCGCATCGTACATCCCCTGATCCGGCTCTGAGACCATGACCCTTCGATACCCCGGTCGATCCGGCCATCTTTCCTCCATCTTTTGCGCAAACTCCTCAAATCCCTTCGTCCCCCCGTCTTGG
>Ga0194118_10004524_pt1 | contig 15132 bp, 16 predicted proteins | sample TA2MahsurfametaG_2_FD_148662 | JGI IMG/M metagenome (GOLD analysis project Ga0194118, IMG submission 148662) | Freshwater microbial communities from Lake Tanganyika, Tanzania - TA2015013 Mahale N5 surface | ecosystem: Environmental > Aquatic > Freshwater > Lake | place: Tanzania: Lake...
TGGCCGCCGATGTGGTGGAACTGGCGCCGATGCTCGATCCCACAGGCGTGAGCAGCGTGCTCGCATCCAAAGTGGTGCGGAGCCTACTCTTCCTGCTGGATCGCTGAGCCGAGCTGAACCCTGCAGCGCTGGCTTCAGTACGCGCAGGTGCCGCTGGAGCGCTGCTCGCGCAGGCGCTCGTGCTGCTGGCCGATCAGCAGGATCGCCATGGTGGGGTGGTTGTGCAGCAGGTTGAGAAAGCGCAGGCGATCGAGCCGCACAAGCTCCACCGGCGTCCGTGCGACCGCGTCATTGTGGCGCACATCCTCGTTCCAGAGGATGTCCTCGTAGCTGAACAGCTCCCCTGGGCGGTAGCAAAGCTTGTCGCCCTGGGGATTGATCACCTCAACGATGCCGCGGCGCACGCCATAGATGGCATCAGCCGCCTGACCGCGACTGAAGATCACCGCACCCGTGGCAAACGACACCGTCTCACTGTCCACCTGCGTGGCCATCAGTTCGATCGGACTGGCAACGGCGGCAACAGCCATCAACGATGTCTCCATGAAGCTGTGTGACACCAGCTTGGCACCGCTCAACAGGTGCGCTGGCGTGCTGGAACACATTGAACGCCGCCAGGGGCCAGATCTTCGCCTTCTCTTCAGCTTTCGAAGACATCGGCCAAGGCGAGCTGCCGCTCGCCTTGCTGCGGAAGCAGCTCAGCGGGGCTATCGCCCATCACCGGCAGCCGCGGCGGGCGTGCCGTCCAGTGGTGGCACCACAGGTCTGCAGCAAGGTCCTGATCGATCGGCAGCTTGCGCAGCTGGCACCACCCCATCTCCACGCCGCTGGACAGCGTGCAGTGACGGCAGCTGCGGCAGCAGGGGCGGTTGCCCATGGGGGGCTGCAGGGGAGCTCAACGTAAACAGCCCCAGCAGCTGTGGCCAGTGCAGACAAGGAAGCTGCGGGTTCTCTTCGGACTGTTGAAGCCCAGCGGTGAATCGCTCTGAGCCCCTCCAACCTCCATAGGATCCACGCCGACGCCAAACCCGCCATGGGCGCCCAAGCAGCCACCACCGAACCCTTGCGCCGCACGACTCTGTTTGAAGCTGCGCTCAGCGCCGGAGGGCGAATGGTGCCCTTCGCCGGGTGGGAGATGGCCGTGCAGTTCTCGGGCCTGCTGCAGGAGCACAAGGCCGTACGGGAGCACTGCGGTCTGTTTGATATTTCCCATATGGGCGTGCTGCGCCTCAGCGGTCCCGGCGCCAAGGATGCGCTGCAAGGCCTGGTGCCCACCGATCTGTTTCGGATCGGACCTGGCGAGGCCTGTTACACGGTTCTGCTCAACGAGCAAGGGGGCATCCAGGACGATCTGATTGTGTACGACCGGGGCTGGGATGTAGTAGCTCAGGCCCATGAGCTGCTGTTGGTGATCAATGCAGCCTGTGCAGACAGCGATACCGCCTGGATCCGCAGCCAGCTGGAACCGGCCGGGATCCAGGTGCATGATCACAAGGGCAGGGGCGTCCTGGTGGCACTGCAAGGCCCGGAAGCCGCCACCCAGCTGGAGAGAATGAGCGGAACGAGCCTCGCGGGCCTGCCACGATTCGGTCATCGCCAGCTGGACCTTCCTGGCATTGGCGAAGCATTTGTGGGGCGCACCGGCTACACCGGCGAAGACGGCTTTGAGCTGCTGCTGAATGAGACCGCAGGCCTGAACTTCTGGAACCACTGCATCGCCGAGGGCATCACACCATGCGGACTGGGAGCACGCGACACGCTCCGCCTTGAAGCAGGGATGTTGCTGTACGGAAGCGACATGGACGCATCAACGACCCCCCTGGAGGCCGGCCTCAGCTGGCTGGTCCATCTGGAAATGCCGAAACCGTTTGTTGGACGTCAGGTGCTGGAAGAGCAGAGCGAAACAGGAGTGACGCATCGGCTTGTAGGACTCAGACTCGCCGGCAAAGCGATCCCCAGATCCGGATATCCGCTGTTTATTCGGGGCGACAACAGCGGGAAGGAGCCCATCGGCCACGTCAGCAGCGGCGGATGGTCGCCATCACTGAATGCAGGCGTTGCGCTGGCACGGGTACCGATCAACGCAACGCGGATTGGAACAGAGCTTGAAGTGGAAATAAGAGGAAATCGTTTTCCAGCAACAGTCACCAGAAAACAGTTCCTCTCCAGCCCAAGAGCCTAGAAAAACTCCCGGTTAGGCACCCAACCACTTGAAGACCATAACCGTCAGATCATCAAACTGATCAGAGCCATCCATATACTCATCAACAACGGAAACAATCGTATTCAGGAGCTTTGCTGAGGAATCTGGTTTAACGTTGGCCAGAAGGCCAAGCAGACGCTCATGCCCCCAGCCCTCGTTTGCAGGATCACGGGCGTCGACCAAACCATCGCTGTAAATCACCAGCGTGTCGCCCTGCTGAAGCTGCAGACTGGACGACACGTAGCTCGCTCCGTCAAACAAGCCGATCGCTGGACCGCTGACGCGGTCGAGCATCTGGACCTCACCGGCACGCATCAGAACAGGTGCTTCATGCCCAGCACAGAGGTAATCCACAGCACCAGTCACCTTATTCACGGCCGCAATGAAGACGGTTGCGAACATCATGGAAGCATTCTGGTTGGCTGCCATATAGTTATTCGTCTGCTCGATGGCAGCGCGGATGGCATCAGTCGCGCTGGCCGGGGCTTCTAACTCCGATCGATGCTCCAGCAGCTTAGAACGGATCAGACTGCGAAACACTGACATATAAAGGGCCGAAGGAACACCCTTATCACAAACATCAGCGACAAGGAGAACAGCATAATCACCAACATCAACCATGTCATACCAATCAGCCCCAATATCTAGCGCAGGCCGCGAAAAGGCCGCCACGTCATAAGCAGGAGAAACAGGTAGCTCAGACAGAAGGAAATCACGCTGAATCGATTTTGCAGTATCGATCTGTTTCTGAGTGATGGCAAAAGACGTAACCTCTCCCAAATAACTCTTGAGGCGATTGGCCGTAATCTGCACATTACGAAGCAGGCCACCAATTTCGTCATCAGCCGATGACGGAAGAGCCACATCAAAGTCTCCCGTACTGATGCGTTGCAAAGCGGAGCCTGCAACCGATAGAGGTCGGCTTAAGGCACGCGAACGAATCGCAATCATGACTAAGGCAAGGGCAAGCGTCGCCAACCCAACCGCGGCTTGAACGCGGCCGATGGCATTAACTTCGGATATAAGGCTACGATCATTCAGCAAAAGAATTAACGACCACGCAGAATCAACCTGAGACGTCAAGGCGAGATAGCGCTGGCCACCTGCTGAAAGACTCACAAAGTCTTCTTTGCCTTGCATCACATTACGAGCAACATCGTAAAGGCCTGGGACTAGCGACTGCTCCAGCTCATCAATCATCGGGATGGCACCACCTCTCCATTGCACATCAGGGAAAAGCAACTGTCCGGTGTTACTAACAAGGATGACAGCACTACTAAACCCACGCGGATCACGCAGGAAATCATGACGGTTATTGCCTTCCAAGAGAGGAATACGCTGATCCTTAAACAACTCCTGCAAACCAGTATCGGCACCAATCTGGTTCAAAGGAATGCATAGGACAAGAATGCCACTCAGGTCAGTTCGTATAGGCTGACGCATTAAGCGATTCCCAGACATCACAGCGTCAGCCTCTTTAAAGGAACGCGACGCCGCCGAGACCTCTCGAAAGACTGGGTGCGCGGCATTCAGACAAGCGCTTCCAGTGGTCCTAGAAAGAACCACCTCATATGTTGACACTCCTCGAAGAGCAGCTTGAAAGTAAGTACGCTTAGCCTGATTCTGCTCAGCTGCCTGCTTCATTTCGGGGGTAATTTGCCCTCCTGAAAAGGCTAAAAGCTTAGGCTGTTCCGAAGCACTCCAAAAGCGCCAGAGGCGATCAGAGTCCGCGGCCGCGACACGGTCGAGAATCGTCTGAATCTCTTCGACGCGACCATTGCGGAAAGCGGGTGTAACCGTGAGAGTTTCGACCAGCCGTGACACACCGACGCCCCATTGACTCAGCCCGTAAGAAATCAATTCAGACTCAGCCTGAAGCCGCTTCTCGGTTTGGGTCAAAAAACGGGAACGAGTGTATTGCTGAGTAACATAAAATCCTATCGCTAAGCACGGAACCAGTGCTGCCGTCAGACCAACAGCGAGTTGACCTCGAATCGACTTAACACGGAAGCACTTGGAAATCAATGTGGTCAGCCTGGCTGGAGCGTAACGAAAGGTATGGGCCATGAAGCGGTTGGCAGCATGAGTGAAGCATAAGTGCTTCACGGGAAGTCGGCACGAAGAATCATTGTCAACTCATAACAAGTGAGATGGCCTCATCCGAGCCTTGCACCTGAAAAAAGCGCGATCAACTTATTGAACGCGTAAAACCAGCGAATTAACTAATCTGCCAAATGCTATCAACCTTTTGACGGCCCTGACCAGGCAACAAGAGCTGACGAGGCAGAATATCCTCGCGGACAAAGCAGGAACCATCCTGATCCACAAGAGCATACTTGAATCGGATCGGTCGATTGACAGATTCAATAAAGCCGACCTCACAGATCCAGGTATTGCGATTCACATACTCCATACCGTACGCTTGAGATAGATCCCAACCACCAAGCTCCGAGCAGTCACCTGTCAGAACGATTCTCTGGCCAGGCTGGGTTTCAATTCCATTGATCTGGAAAGTCGCCACAACATCTCCAGTCACACGCTCGCCGGGAGAGCTAAACAAATAAGCCGAGCCAGGCTCTAGAGCAAGCGAAAGTCGACCATCCAGGACAGGGAACGTCGAGCCGGTCAACATGCAGGTCATCTCAGATACACCAAACCGGCCCCCTAGGTCCAAAAGAACTTGCGTGGCTGGCCCCTTATTAAGAACACAGAGCGCATGGCAATCACGATAGGTGCGAATAAATGCATAAATACACTCCGACACATAGATCTGCTGATGAGAACCGAACGTCAAAGCCTGATTTTGACGGCGAACAGCAATAAGAGTATCCAACAAGGAAAAACAGGCAGAGCTTTCACTCCACGATTCCATCATTGGGCGGTTATAAGGGTCGTTGCCACCATCAGTGTCATTAACAAGGTACTGCTCGGTGCCATAAAAGATGCAGGGCACACCTCGGAGACAGAACAACAGAATCAACGCCTGCTCGAGGGAACGCCGCTCACTACAAACAGAAAGAAAGCGAGGCATATCATGGTTATCGATAAATGTCACAAGCTCATTAGCACGATAATAAACATGATCGTGGTCGAGCAGTGATTCAACTAATCGAAATCCGCCCTCTTGTTGACCACTGAAGGCAAAACGTATGGCGTCACAAAGGCCAAAGTCAAGAATGGACATCCCTGAATGGTTGGCATATTGCACCGTTCGGCTGTCCCAAGGCTTGCCAAAACCGTACTCACCAAACATAAAGATACCTGGCTTGTGCGACTTGATATCAGCAGTAAATTCTTGCCAGAACCAAACAGGCATATGCTTTAGGGTGTCGACTCTCAGCGCATCAACGCCAATATCTAGCCACTCACGAACCGCCTGCTTAATATAGCGGCGATAGGAAGGGTTGTTCTCATTAAATGTAGCCAGCCCACACATTTCATAGTTAATGAGCTGATATTCATCTTCCCAGTCCGTGATTTCTGGATTGTGATGATAGAAGCCATCAGAGTCATCGTTGTAATCACACAAGAGAACGCCATCGTCATAAACGACACCCTTGTCACCATTGATATCGGGCGAACTGTGATTGCACACAACATCAAGAATCAGCTTGATATCGGCTGCATGCAAGGAGTCAGCCAGCTTTCGCATGGTTTCCGAACGATGAAGGCTATTAGACTCGCCTGCTGGTAGAAAGCGCGGATTGATGCGCTTAAAGTCTTTAGTCCAATAGCCATGCATGGGTGTACGGTCATATTGCATATCGTCCACCTGCTCAAAAAGCGGAGAAAGCCAAACGGCTGTCACGCCGAGTGACTGCAAATAGGGGATTTTCTCAATAATCCCTAAGAGGTTGCCGCCCCAATATTTGCCCCATTGTGTCCAAGTTTTATCATAGAGGCCAGAGGTTTCACCGCGGTCCCAAAGACCTCGCCGCTCTTCCTCCTCACTGGTTGCATCGAAAAATCGATCGACAATGATGAAGTAAATGACTTCTTGCCTGAATTCTCGCTCAGTCGTGAAAGCATTGCTAAAAGCAGAGACTTGAGGCGAAGAAGCAGGATTTGGCATGAGGAGCAAGAAGTGAACCGCAGAGCGAAAGAAGAAGCTAGCAACCAGTAAGAGATCTCAGATCAACCAGCGGATGATGAAAGAAAGATCCACAAGAGATGAAATAGTGAAAAAGGTAGACGCTTCACATTGCACTGGCTACCAGCCGAGATGGAGGCAAGCTGCCAAGCAGCCGAAGATGCTGCGAATAGAGAAAGGATGTGGAAGAACGGATGGCAGCGTATGCGGCGATGAACAGCAGGTCCAGACTTGAGCATCAGTCCCAAGGAAGACAGGCCTTGGCAATTCGTCAACGTGTTGTATCAAGAACGTCACATGACGAACTTGATGGATCAGCCGCCGGCATCGAGGGAGAGGTAACTCACGAGGCTCAGAGCCTATTAAAGGTCCGTCCCAGGCGGCCTTCCGCCCTTTCCCTGACTGGGATTTCCTGGAGGCGTGCCGCTCCTGATCCTTGCCAACTCCGCCGCTCCAGAGCCCTGCATCCCCAGTCGCAAGGCCAGGAGAAGGCAGGCGCAGGCTTGGTTCTCAACGATTGAGATGCCGCCACGACTGCGATCAGCGGCCGATCACACGTCACAACTAGGCGTCAGATGAATCTCACGGCTGAGATGTGTCGAACAGCCAGGTCATGCGGTCCCGAGCACCCATCGACATTAAGAGTTTGCGGAAAAACCTTCTGAGTATCCGACCACCTGGCGCACAAGCCAAAAGACGAGAGATTCCAGCTTCACCGGGCTCTAGACCCTGCGCTTCAGGCGACAGAATCACGGAAATCTCAGGATTTCGCGCTCGCCACGCGGTCGCGCACGGGGTTTTTCGGCAAACTCCTAAGGGACACTGGCAAGACTCCGCCGTGTGGTCAAGCGGGAAACCAGAATCAAGAATGATAGGCAAGACAAGTGCAACGCAAAACCTGAGTAGAAGTACTCACTGGAATCGGCAAGCATGGCTATGGGGACTAGAGGTCGTATCTATTGCTACCAGAATCCGAAGATCAACGCGCACCTAAAGCGAGAACCTCAGCGCTGAGGAGAAGACGAGGAGATGGGTTATTAAGGAAAAACGCCGAATAGGCAGAGCAAAGAAAACGATGCATTGGAGACAACTCCGTGGGGTAACACTGGTAGATCCAAGGCCACAACAGGGATCACCCTGCTTTAACCCAAAGAACGTATCAGTTCATGACAGATCGGCAAAGCCTGGACAGGCTGCTTATATTGGCGGAAGTAATTGGGAGAATTCTCAATGTCTACCAAAGTGCTCGTGCTAATCGAGGAGCACTATGACGAAACGGAATTCAACGTATTCAATGAATACTTCCCAAGCTTTGACATTGACGTTGACTACGCCTCATACCTGTGGGGGAACGAATCCCTAACGTTCGAGGGCAACGACAAAACAAGTAAGGTTGTGGTTAAGCATTGCGTCAGCAAAATTAACCTTTCCGAGTACAAAGGCTTGATCCTCATTGGCGGCTATGCCATGGACCGCCTTCGCTATCAGGAAACGCTGAGCGCAACCAATCAGGCGCCTGCAGTCAACTTGCTCAGGGATGCAGTTGCCATGATGGATCGAGGAGAGCTCGCCATTGGCACCATCTGCCATTCCCTTTGGCTATTTTGTGCAGACCCAACACTGATCAAATCACGCCAGGTCACTTGCGCACACAATATAGTCTGCGATGTTGAGAATGCCGGGGCAGAAATTATCACCAAAGACGGCAGCACAGTCGAGCTTCATCAACAGGGATTGCTAATCACAGGGAAGCACCCCGGATGTGTCAACGTGTTTGTCGAAAGGTTCAAAGAAACGGTGAGCACTCTTTAAGGCTGATCCACCACAACTCACCCCAACCCACCTGATTTCAGTCAATTATCCCAACCATGAACGACCTCAACTTCACATTCTCTGACCTGATCTCTGGCTATGTCACGCAATATGACGAAGCCACCAAGATGGTCGGCATTCAGACATCCGACGGCAGAACTTACGAAGGCAAGCTAACCGGTAACACATACGCAAAGCAGACCCAGAATCTTGGCGAAGGCTGGCCCGATCGCTCAGGCGAACTGAAGCGCTTGCTGGTCCCAGGGCAGATGATCTTCGCCTATGGAACTTTCTTCCCCGAGAACAAGGTCAAGTTCGAGATTAATTACATTATATTTGCAGGTGACAACAAAGATGAATATCGCTACGCCGACGAACAAGGTTGGTGGGTCAAGCAGATTGATCAGATCGCGGCATCGTACTGCAAGTGGCAGTTCAACGCGCCTGAACAACCTATCGATTACGCCAACTATAGAACACTCATCAACTTGACGGGTGGCAAGACAGATTCAGACTATCTGCAAGAAACGGATACCATTTCCCGCATGGTTTACGGCATGGCATGTGCCTACATGCTAACCGGCAAAGATCTTTATCTAGACGCCGCTGAAAAGGGGACCGAATATTTACGCGACAAGATGAAGTTTACCGATACAGATACAGGCCTTATTTATTGGTATCATGGACAGAAGGTCAGCGGTGGGGGTGAAGAACAAAAGCTCTTAGTCTCTGAATTTGGAGATGACTATGATTGCATCCCAGCCTATGAGCAAATCTATGCGTTGGCTGGCCCAGTACAAACCTATCGATTGACCGGGGACCCGCAAATTCTTGCTGACGCAGAAAAAACGGTTGATCTCTTTGATGAATGCTTTAAAGATAATGAGAAGGGAGGCTACTACTCACACATCCATGCCGTTACACTCAGCGCGCATGAAGAGAGCCTGGGTCGCAACAAGGCTAAAAAGAACTGGAACTCTGTTGGAGACCATGCTCCGGCCTATCTGATTAACCTCTGGCTGGCAACAGGGGAAGAGCGCTACAAGAAAATGCTTGAGGATACGTTCGATACCATTACCACTCACTTTCCTGACTACGACGCAAGCCCGTTCGTACAAGAAAAGTTCTTTGATGACTGGAGCAAGGATCAGACTTGGGGCTGGCAGCAGAACAGAGCCGTCGTGGGGCACAACCTGAAGATTGCATGGAACTTGATGCGCTTCTATGCCGAGATGGATAAAGATGTTTATCTCGATGTTGCGAAGAAGATTGCAGGATTGATGCCAAAAGTTGGTTATGATAACCAACGCTTTGGATGGTATGACGTTGTTGAGCGAGTCCTCGGCGAAGATGAAAAGTTCCACCGCTACGCTTGGCACGATCGGAAGGCTTGGTGGCAGCAAGAGCAGGGAATTCTTGCCTACTTGATTCTACAAGGGCACATGCCTGATAGTGCTGAATACAAGAAGTATGCCGATGAATCAGCCGCATTCTACAATGCCTTCTTCTTAGACAATAATGACGGCGGCGTCTATTTCAACGTTCTTGCCAGTGGCGTTCCTTATCTTGTGGGAACAGAGCGATTCAAGGGTAGTCACTCCATGAGTGCTTACCACTCAACCGAGCTCTGCTTCCTCTCCACAGTTTATATCGATCTTATGATTAAGAAGCGGCCGCTTGATCTGCACTTCAAGCCGCTGCCGAACGGCTTCAAGGATCGTGTTCTGCGTGTCGAACCCGATATCCTTCCGAAGGGCTCTCTGATTATCAGCAAGTGCGAGATTGATGGTAAAGAATACACCGACTTCGATGCTAATGCATTGACTGTGAAGCTCCCTCAAACAGATCAGAGGGTACATGTTAAGGTTACAGTTTCACCTAAGTGAGGCCTAGGACGATGCAAGTCACGCTCGAGAGCTTCGATCAATGGCAAGTCATCCGAGTCTCTGGTCAAGTTGATTCCAAGACTGTTGGAGACCTACGGGATTTTATTGACACACAACTAAAACAGGGACATCCCGTCGCTCTCGAGCTGACTGAAGTCCCGTTCATGTCCAGCGCAGGCTTACGGACGTTACTGACGCTTCAGCGAAAGACCAAAGATATGGGGGTCGACCTAGCCCTCATTGGTGTGGCTGAAGAAATTGCGGACACGATGAAAGTCACTGGTTTCTACCAGTTCTTCACTATCCACGCTTCTCTTGAAGCCATCCCCAACCCTTAAGCCGTTATGGATCTCGAAAGAATAGACAATCTGCCGACCGATACGCTCTCAGGCTTTCGCGTCAGGCCGGGAAAACCTCTACCGTTTGGGGTCTCATCTGTTCCGGGCGGTCTCAATTTCTCTGTCTACACCTCTGCTGGTACTTCCTGTACACTTGTTCTATTCAGCCGCTCCGAAGAGGCGCCACTTGGTGAAATCCGCATCCCCGATCATTATCGGATAGGCGATGTCTATTCTATCGTAGTTTATGACTTAGACTACGAAGATGTAGAATATGGGTTTAGAATTGATGGTCCTTTCAGTCCCGAAGAAGGGCATCGATTCAATCCTGAAAACGTACTGATGGACCCCTATGCAAGGGTCCTCTCAGGCAGGGAGGAGTGGGGTGTTGAACCCGATTGGAGCAAGCAGTATCAATATCGATCTCGGGTCGCGTTTGATGATTTCGATTGGGAGGGGGACTCGCCTCTCGAAATCAACGATGCTGACTTGGTGATCTATGAAATGCATGTAAGATCGTTCACCAAAAGCGAAACTTCCGGGGTAAAGTTTAAAGGCACTTATGCTGGCATTACCGAGAAAATTCCCTATCTTCAAGAGCTCGGCGTAAATGCAGTCGAGCTAATGCCAGTATTTGAATTTGACGAGTTCGAGAACTCACGAATTCATCCAGATACTGGAGAGAGGCTGTTTAACTACTGGGGATACAGCACGGTAGCGTTCTTTGCTCCAAAGGCCGGATTTGCGGCTTCCGGAAAGTTTGGAATGCAAGTTGATGAGTTCAAGCAACTTGTCAAGGAATTACACAAGGCTGGAATCGAAGTAATTTTAGACGTTGTCTTTAATCATACCGCCGAAGGCAACGAGCGTGGACCGTCGATCTCATTCAAGGGATTAGACAATAAAATCTACTACATGCTCACCCCGGAAGGCTATTACTTCAACTTTAGCGGTACGGGCAACACGCTCAATTGCAATAATCCCGTCGTCCGCAATCTTGTACTCGATTGCTTGCGTTATTGGGCGTCAGAGTATCATATCGACGGCTTTAGATTCGATCTGGCTAGTATTTTAGGTAGGGACCCTTGGGGAGCGCCACTCAGCAATCCACCTCTACTCGAGTCCTTAGCTTTTGATCCGATTCTGTCTTCATGCAAACTCATTGCAGAAGCCTGGGATGCTGGCGGACTGTATCAGGTTGGGACGTTCCCTGCATTCGGACGATGGTCCGAGTGGAATGGAAAGTATCGGGATACTGCACGAAAGTATCTCAAGGGTGATGAAGGCCAAGTTGGAGAAATGGCGCAACGCGTTCAAGGCTCACCTGATCTCTATCAGTGGAATGGCCGTTCTCCAGCAACATCTATCAACTTCATCACTTGCCACGACGGCTTTACGCTGGCAGATCTACTCTCATTTAATCATAAGCACAATGAGGCTAATGGAGAGAACAATTGCGACGGGGGCGATGACAATCATAGCTGGAATTGTGGAGCTGAAGGCTGGACAGACGATATCGGTATTCGAAACTTGCGTACAAAGCAATCAATGAATGCTTTAAGCATGCTAATGACCAGCAGAGGTACGCCAATGGTGCTTATGGGTGATGAATTTGGCCGATCACAACATGGCAACAACAATGCCTACTGTATCGATTCACCGATCTCCTGGGTTGACTGGAGCCTATTAGAGAGCAACAGCATACTCTACAAATTTACGCAAGCACTTATTAGCTTTAGACATCAACATCCCTGCCTAAGAGTCAATCGATTTGATCATGGCGGTAGCAAGTCCCTACCTAGCTGTAGTTTCCACGGTACAACCCCATGGCAGGTTAATTGGTCAGCTGATTCAAGACAACTTGCCTGGTTGATGACATGCGATCAAGAAGACAGCGGAATCATGGATGCCGTATATGTAGCCACCAATATGGCTCATTACGCAACTTGGTTTGATTTACCAGAGATTCCTTCTGATTATTCGTGGCAACTGTGTTTCAATACGGGAGATTCTCAATCTCCATATTTAAACCCACCGCCCACGTTTAACGACCACGGCATTCTCGTCGGCGAGCGCTCCGTGGTTATCTTTCAAGTGTCTCCTCGTGAGACCTAGTAACAAGCTTTCCTCAACCGATTCTTCACAACCATGGCTCTGACAATCGAAGTCACACAGGGCGACATTCATGTGACCCTGACTCTCTCTGGCGATGTAGATACGAAGACTGCGCCAGAATTACTCAGCAAGCTCACCGCTTTAGAGCTGAATGCTTTGGAACAGCTACGTCTTGATCTGCAACAAGTTGATTTTGTAAGTAGCGCCGGCTTACGTGCCATTGTGTTTGCCAAGCAAAAGATGCCACACACGTCGAGCCTCTATCTTATTGGAGCTTCTGAACAGATCGTAGAAACCATCACCAAGACTGGCCTGGCACAAGCTGTTGTGATTGTGGAGAGTGTGGAGGAAATCTAAATGCGATGAATAATCAAATCCATGAGATTGAACTCGGCAATGTTGAGGCTGATGCCTCCATGGACTGCTGGGACAGCTTTATTGACTTTGCATACATGCAAGTTGATCAAAGCGTAAAAGACAAATCTCGCGCATACAAGCTCAAATTAGCGCTCGAAGAGCTAATTTCAAATATCATTCGCTCATCATCCGAAAACTCAGCAAGTCGTCCAAAGCAAACTACACTTAAGATTACTGCCCTGGAAAGGGAATCCCCAAGCCATCATTCCTTCATTTTACGAACTGAGGATGATGGGATCAAGTTTAATCCGCGATTTGGAGAACGACCATCTGTGGACACTGAACAACCTGTTCATGATCGGCAGATCGGTGGCTTGGGGCTTTTCCTCATCCAGGAATCAGTGGATGAAGTGTCGTACAAGTGGATCGACGGCAAGAATACATATGAGTTATCCGTGAGCACTTCCCCCAATTCCGAATAAAGGAGGTTTACAGAAAGTCATCCTGGATCTTCAAAGCACTGAGGATTAGGAAGGTTTAATTCTGATGAAGCTTTCTCGGGTAGATTTCTCCTAGATCGACAAGCACAATGTCAAGGGCTTGGCATCTAACTTGATTCTATCGAGCTCACTTGAACTAATTCACAAAAATCCTGCTCCACTTACATGGCACGCAAGTACTACGCTGATTTAACAGCCGATTTTTCCCGGCCAGGGCTCGTATCAAAAGAGCTTGGTGACAAGCTTATAGCTCAGGCCGAAGAGTTCATTGCCCAGAAGGAAGGTGAGCTTCCCTCCATTGGCGATGACTATACTCCAAGTCAAATCGAAGCAGAAAACAAGGCGTGGTGGCCCACTCATTGTGAAGCACTGCGTCGCGCTCGTGGAGACTTACTCCGTGGTGAGTATAGAAATGATTTGGTTTATTTCTGCCAAGATGGACCGTTTTATGGCCTAACTCAGCAAACAGAGCGCGAGCGCCATTGGTGGGCATTAATCGCCCAGCCCAACGTCACGATGTGTTGGCCAATCGTGATGTTTTGGGGTGAGTTTGTCCATTTTGAATGGCATTGTCTAGACGATGAAAGCGGTGAAACCATTGCAAAAGGGACCGTTTGCTGGGTTCGTCGAGGTCACAGAGGAGCCTGCTACTTCAAGAGCGAGCAACTAACTTTCTATAGAGACGTGTTTGCCTCTGAGAATCTTCTGTCTCTCCTCAAAACAGACTAAGTAAGAGTCTGATCGTGTTAACTATGCAGAACCTGCGCAGTAATGCTGCGCAGGTTTTTTATTGCTGGGGGCCGCATAATAGTTTGTATCAATTGTGAGTCACTCTTGGATCACGTCACTTGCACTCGCTTATGAGCTCTAGCCCTAGCCCCCTCTACCAGGTTTTCTCTGGCTGAAGATCGTCAAGACGCGGATTCCCGGAACCCTTGAGAACCAAGAGCAACACGCTCAGACGAAATGGCGGACCCATCCGCATTCTCAGATCAACCTTGACAGGGTCGCTGCCGCGACGCATTGCACTCAGTCCATCAAGAACCGCAGGATATGAATCACTCAGACTAATGAAGAACAATCAAGACGATGCCTGAAATATGTACCAAGGTCTTCAGAAATGAGTCACATGCTGACTACGAGCCAGAACGATTTGCCAAGAACATAGATGAATGTGACCCATTACGGCTCGAGATTTAGATTTCGGTCATCATTCTTTTGAGCTGGCCAAATGCTCCGGCGGATTTATTGAAGCCACAATAGGCACATGTAAACAGCAGAAGCTCCTCAATTTCTTCATAGGTCGCACCAAGCTTGAGGGCCATTTTCACATGTGTCTCGAAAGGAACCCCGGGACCATGGAACGAAGAATTGGCGACATCTAATGCGATAGTAATCAAGGCTTTGGTACGCTGAGAAATGAGTGGCTTGCCCCAGACTTCTCCACATACTCTGACACACAAATCCCCGAAAAGGCTATTAATATTATTCAGGGCCTTCGTAAGCTCGGGATCATAGACAGCATTCTCGGTCGTTGCGTCGCCTTCGCTTGTCATGACTTGTGTCGTTAGGACTCTATTCATTCTGCCTTGATATTGATAGGGTGCTCGTATCGTCATAATCATTCACCTAATGCGAAGGAGATGATTATGAGCACGCACCATGAAACAGCTCGAGGCCGCTGATGACGTGACCCCCTTTGCTGGTCCAGTTCTTCTGAGAGCTGGTGGGTAGTCAGGCCGCTTTCCATTGCTGGATGACCTCCAGGGGCGTACGCCCCTGGAGCGCCGAATGCGGTCTGTAGGTGTTGTACTCGATTCGGTGCTGCTCA
>Ga0194118_10004526_pt1 | contig 15126 bp, 6 predicted proteins | sample TA2MahsurfametaG_2_FD_148662 | JGI IMG/M metagenome (GOLD analysis project Ga0194118, IMG submission 148662) | Freshwater microbial communities from Lake Tanganyika, Tanzania - TA2015013 Mahale N5 surface | ecosystem: Environmental > Aquatic > Freshwater > Lake | place: Tanzania: Lake Tanganyika...
TATACCATCGTGTGAGGAGGTGGTGGGGGTGGGGGGGGATTTCTACACTCTTATCACCCATAATACTTTTCTTCTGTTATATAAATACCCTATAAATAAAATAAATATGTTCAAAACCAGCGTTTTCGGATATATTATTATTATTTTTATTATTGTAGTTTGCCTTAAAATCTACCAAGAATCCGACGCGTTTCAGTTAAAGTGTATTGTTTCAAAAGTAGATGGCAATAAATATTGCGTCCGCGAACGCGCGAAGCTAGAGCTTGCCGCCGACCTTCTTGCCACCGTGACTCAGAAAATGAAGAAGGTCGTAAAACATATGGGTGAAACATACCCTGAGCGAGAGAATGTAAAACGTTTAGTCAAAAACTTCCGGCCTGAAAAAGTAAGCGAGACGTTGCCTACAAGCGAATATACTGCGTATAGTGAGAATAAAGGTGAAAAGCTCGCATTTTGCGTTAATACGACGAAGAAGGGGAATAAACTCATCGACGAAAATACGCTGACATTTGTCGCGCTTCATGAATTAAGTCATATCATGACGGAGAGTGTTGGTCATAAGGACGAGTTCTGGAACAATTTCCGGTTCCTGATTGACGAGGCACAGAAAATCAAGGTGTATCAGCCGGAAGATTATAAACTAAAGCCGAAGGAATATTGTGGGATGACGATAAATGATAACCCGCACTTTGACAACTAAGCGCGTTCCGCCGCGCGCCACGGGTCGGGGGTAGATGATAATCGGAACGAAATCGCATCGGAATCGCATCAGAATCGCATCGGAATCGCATGGGAATCGCATCAGAATCGCGTCGGACCCATCTCGGACCCATCTCGGACCCATCTCGGAATCGCATCGGATCCATCTCGGATCCATCTCGGTCCCATCTCGAACCCATCTCGGAATCGCGTCGAACCCATCTCGGACCCGTGGCACGCGGCGGAACGCGTTTAGAACTCAACGACGCGTCGTAATACATAAAACACCGTATTCGGCGACCGTCTCTCCTTCATCGCGCAAATATCCGCAGGTCGTGTTATTTTGCTAACGATTTCTTGATCGACATCAGTTACGTTATACAAATAATTGCTCACCGGTCCTTCCGCAAAAAAAGAAACAAACGGAGGAACGCTTTTTTCGTCAGTCCAGCACCAAATCGCACGATTGATATGATTATTTCGAAGTGACTGCCATTCTTCAACACTACCATATTGATACATTAAAGGAAATGCGGCGTCATGCTCGTAACTTTCATCAACGAATGTTACATAAATATCATCAATCGGAAATAACATATCGCCGGTCGTCGAGCAAGGTGTAAGAACTTGTTCATAGATCGACGCACCACCAATAAACCATACATCGTTATAATTCATCGCGAATTTATGAACATCCGATAGTTTTTTTACGAAGATAACGCCAGGTTTGTGTTCTTCCGTATCAAAATCATGCGTCGCAGAGACCACTATATTGTCACGAAACGGAAGAGGTTTGAACTCCGCTGGTATACTTTCCCATGTTTTTCGCCCCATCACCACCGCGCTATCATACGGAAATACATGAGACCGGGTCATATGTGAAAAGAACCGGAGGTCTCGGTCGATTTTAGGCCACGGAAGTGTTCTTTCAAATCCGATACCTCCACCACGGCAAAGTGCGACAATCATTTTGAATACGGGAGTATGACCAGAACGCGACATTATAACACGTATTTATTATATGTAATGTAATGTGTTTATTATGATATTCGTAAACGCGTATAAATTCATCGTGATATGATAATAAAGTATAATCTTCTTATCATATAATAGTAACATCTGAAATGGAAAACGTCGCATCAGATATTCCTATTTATAAAATTTATCACATACGTTCACCGGATGTAAGCAAGCCGTCCGTTGATGATGATGATGTAGAGGGGGGCGGCGGCATAGCTGAGTCGGAACTTTCACCTGAATACAACGTAATTTACGTATTCTATGGCGATGTAGAATTCATGGCAGACGAAGGTCGAATTGTAGATATCAACGACATTTTTTTACAAGAGCCAGAAAACCCCTATTTTCAAAGGATATTTAGTGATTATGAACTAGTATTAATCCGTCAATATGATATAAAGGTCGTCTTTCTTCCCGAGAGAATATACCCCGATGACTCGATTGAAACCATAAAAAAGAAGTTTCTTTATCTTACACGCGATAAGGTCGCACTTTCCTACGCAGAGTTATATTTATTCTGTAAGCAGGCAAAACATATAACCTCACAACAAACATATGATCAAATTACGTCGAATGGAAAACTCGAACTTACGCAGGTGAGACTTCAGAATTACTTATTGAATATAGATAATCATTCGAAATGCGCGGGCGTGGATGCGGGCAAGGCACCGCAGTATATAAAACTTGGCCCACCTGTTGACGGACGTTATACATATACAAATATCACAAACTTAAAGCTAGAAGATACTAAACGTATTGTAAATATCGCATTAGGTCAAAGTGTGAATATTGCGTCTGCCCACGAATATCCTTATGCTGTGAATCCGTTTGACGCGTTGAACGCCGACCCGTTTTTAGAAATACATGCGACTGAACTTGTAAATACGACAAATAAAATGGTGTTAATCGATTATGGTTTGTTTTGCGATAATGTAATATATCTAGTCTCAGCGGAAGACGCGTTAGTCTACGCGAGAGAAACGGAACTACGTAGACAGTTATTATTACAGAAATCGTCTGGAGGGGGGCAATTCGAAAAATCGATATACGAGTCCTATATCGTTTCATTATATTATCCTTATCTCTCAACATTTCAAGATGACACAACGCGAACATCTCTCGAAAAGGGTTCCGCAGAAGCGGCCGGTGAAACCGACCTGTCAACCATCCATTCATATAATACGCTGATGTTTCATAAACCGAAATTATTTGAAGCGGATAAACGTATCATAAATGAGAAATTCATGCGCCAAACTGCCAATATCAAGCTTCTTCACGACATCTATGAAAAAAGAATTCCGGAACATGAACACAATTACATCGATAACGGGATTCGGGGCATCGAATTCATGATCCATCCAGAAACGCCATACAATCAATCTCTCGACGCGATTTTTAAACTTATCCATTGCTCCGCTACAATTCCGTATATCAAATATAACCCGGGGAAGAAACGCGACAATATCTACAAACTGTTTATATCAGGTATTAGTCGAAGCGGTCGTAAGATACCATACCTTTCGAAGGGAGATATATTTCGATTAATCAAAACAACCGCGCGGAAAAAAAGTGTAGCAATCTATGTTATCTACATTTATAAAAATAATGAGGTTCCTGATCACAAAGCAATAAATTTACAAATACCAGTTTCATGTGAATTTTATCCAAACGGGTCGATTTATGTAAAATTAACCGCCAAGTTCTCATTTACTACGACTGAAATCGAGCAAATTGTCATCGCAACGGTAAACCCGATTCTTCGTGAAATCAAAGAGCACGTTGAGCAGGGTGGATTTCAAATGAATCTATTTTCGCGTTTGTATCATCCACAGATCGAAATCATCAATCTGGAGCATTTTGCGCAACTTCCGATCACGCGAAATATCGAAATCAAACAGATGATTAAATGTATTTCTAGTGCGTTCAACGAGGTAGAAGGGAGTTTAAAGAAAGGAATCGTGCTTCGCTACAAACGTGTAAGTAACTATAATGACATGTCAAGTCAGGACGCATATATTATCGAAATGATGAATAAACGTCAAAGTGATCGAGACATCATCGACGGTTTGAGAGATAATTATGGTATTAGCGAGCAAGATGCTAAAAGTAAATTATCCTCATTTTTATCATCACTTCAAACACAACAGGTGTCGCGATTTCGTGGAGGAGCTATCCGTATCAAAAATAATCCCGGATTTCTTACAAAAATCACAAAAGGGGCGTTCAATAACATCATTACGATCGAAATTACAAATATAAATAACATATTATACCTAACGTCATTACATGCGTATATCGATTCGATTATTCGTATCTATCAGAATCCGAGCTCTACGCGTGTTCCATATGAAAAAATATCCGAATTATGCGCGAATACTGCGATGACCGCCACCGCCACCGCCAACGACGTAAAGTCGAAGCCTAGTCGTGCTTCAGCTGCCAAGTCACCACAACCGGTCGTCGGCGATATAGTTGCAAGTGATAAAGAAGAGTCGATTGAACTCATGGCGGAAATCGTCCCTATGATAAAAAAACCGGGACCAGCCATAACGGGAGGTCCTGCTGCTGCTCCTGAACCGATTTTTGGTTTTGAGGTTGAAAATGCCGCACCCCAAAAAGAAGATGAAATCGATTTGTTTGACTTGTTACAAGACGAAGACGATGATTATAATGATGATAGCGCACAGAACGGTGGTGGCGGTGGTGCTGTGGTATATACTGCTGCTTCGCGACGCATGAGCGAACCCGAACCCGAAGCCGAACCTGAAGAAGAAGACCTCTCGGACATAACTGGAATGGAATTAGCGAATCCAAATCCTTTTTCGAAAAGAATACAAGACCGAGATCCGATCATACATTTAAATGAAGATGTCGGCAAATTCAACGCATATTCGCGAAGTTGTCCCTGGAATGTGCGACGTCAACCTGTAATACTAACGAGTGAAGAAAAAGAACGTATTGATCGCGAGCATCCCGGTTCATATTCGCACAGCATTACATACGGTTCTGACGCAAGCAAACCATATCATTATATATGTCCGAGATATTGGAGTCTGAAACATAATACAAGTTTGACTGAAGAAGAAGTGAAGTCTGGAAAATATGGAACCGTCATTCCTCAGAAGGCGAAAAAAATACCGCCAGGTGCGACCATTTTTGAATTCACCGACGACAAATACCATGTCGATGAAAAGGGAAATTATAAACAACATTATCCAGGATTTCTAAAAAAAGATGCTCATCCTAAAGGATTGTGTGTTCCGTGTTGTTTTGCGCAATGGGATAAGCCGGCACAAACCGCAAGACGACAAGAATGCCAGGCAAAGCAATTTGAAGCCATAAAAATAACAGAGGCGCCGAAACAACAAGAAAATATCGAGAAAGGTGTCGTCGTCCCCGCCGTTGCTGATACTGCTGCTACTGACGTGATGCCTTTAGACTTGGCGGTATCAAGACCACTAGATGAAACGCCTCGCCCACAAGCACCCGTTCAAGTGGTATCATTACCTTCAGATCCTGTAAAATTACATGAAATGAAAGACGATCGTATTTTAAGTTCGGACAAGTTTCCACTTGAAAATAATCGTTTAGGATATCTACCAACTCAACTCCAGAAATTCTTATTTACGGATAACCAGAACTGTCAAGTAAGTCTAAAAAATGCGTCAATAAAAAAAGATACACCTTGTCTATTGAGACGCGGTGTTGAAACGAATGACAGACAATCGTTTGTATCAGTTATAGCATATTATTATAAAGAAAGCGTGACTAAAGAAAAAGAGTCGTTTACATTAATTCCGACCGTCCCTACTGTCCCTGCCACCGCCGCCACCGCCGCCACCGCCGCAACCGCCGCAACCGCTACTGCGAAGTCCAATCCACCAAAATTAGAACCAGCATCGATCACAGCGGATCCAATACATAATGGTATTCTGAAAAAAGTAAAAGAAATGAAAAACCCAAAGGTCGTATCAAATAGTGTCGCTTCTTCTGGAGAAGAACCCGCAATATCTAGTGTAGAAGCATCCGCTGCCACCATGCCACTATATACTCCGCGACCGACGGAAGAATACGCATCTGATGATGATACACCCGTTTCATTAAATCCACGTCCATCATCCGCGCCAATAATAAAAGCATCTCACAATGAATCATCGAAAAATAAAAGTGATTATATACCATCGATTCGTGAAATGCGCAAGATTATCATCCAATCTCTCGACGTATATATGTTTAGAACTCTACATAACGGAACATTAGTAGATTCGTTTTATAATCCAAACAAGGAATTATTGGAAGAAGACATCACGCGAAAATACGGAATCTCTCAAACACTCCCAAAAGAAACGTTCGCAAGAATATGTAACGCATACGAAAACTTCATCGCATACCTCGACGACGATACATCAATCATCGATCATACCTACCTTTGGGATATTGTATGTCGTCCTAACGAGAGATTATTTAATCAGGGCAACAATATTATACTTCTTCATATTCCAGATGATGATATTACCAATAATGTTCAGGTCATCTGTCCAACAAACGCATATTCCGGCGAGGTGTTTGATATAAACCGTAAAACCATCATCATAATGAAACGCGATACATATTACGAACCCATTTATTTATGTGAAAGCAAATCCAACGGAAAATTTACCAAACATGGTCTGTTTTCTCTAAAAAGCAAAACACTTATGCCAAAAATAAAACATATTATAGAAACCGTTCGCGATATTTATTTTTCATATTGTCGCTTACATGCGAGTCAACCACGTGAATACAAATACCGAATGAATTTACCCGCGTCAACTATAGCAAAGATAGTAAAAGACGCAGGCTTTACGATTCACGCACAAGTGATGAATTATAATGGAAAAGTGATCGGGTTACAAATTTCACAAACAATATCAAAACTAATAAAGTTAGACCCATTACTTGTAACCAAAAAACATTATGAGAGCACTTACTTGAAAGGTGTAATTCCTACAGCAGTTTCAGCACCTCTCGAACATGATGGCGGAGTAGCATCAGGGTCATCTCTTCCTAATCCTCCAATCATTCTCATGGATGACGAACAATTATGGCAATTGAGTTATCGCCAAACCGTCAATTTTTTAAAAGAAGTTCAACGACACGTGAAGAAAACGACAAAGAAAGAACTATTCTGTTTACCAAAAGTCAAAGTAGTAGAAGACGGTTTGGTCGTGGGCGTTATTACTGAAACAAACCAATTTCTTCAAGTCAATGTTAAAAATGACCAACAACTCAATCAAAATGACGAAATACCCACAATCACAGAAGGAAATTATCTTAATCATTTTATTGCGGACAAAGTTGTCCAAACCACACCGTCCGATAAGAAGGCAGACAAGACGCGCGAGAGATATGTGCGCAATATTCGATTAGAAACGAATTTCTATAATGTATTCAGAAACACCTCTCGGAATGTATTGAATCGTCCTGAAAATAAAGCAATCAAAGATAATATCGAGAGATTAATCGGGTCGTCATTCGTCATTTATACGAACAAACTGACACAGATTATCGCTTATATGAAGAAGCTATTATCCAAACATGTGTCATTTATTCGATACACGAAAGAATCATTAAAACATGTAGGCGAGGTATCGGGATGTATTACAAGCGACTACGACACATGCGGTAAAAAGAGTTATTGTTTGAAGGAATTTGGTGGTATGTGTAAACTTCTTCTACCTCAGCGTAATTTAATGTTTCCAGATATTGATAATGAGGTCGCATACTACGGAAAATTAGCGGATGAAATGATTCGGTATGAGCGAGTTCGTTTATTCATGTTTGAACCGATGAAGTATCCGACATTTCAAGATATAAAATACGATCTCCGAGAGAATGAAATTATATTATTAGAAACATTCATCACCCAAGAATATTTCGAGAATATGGAGCCAGCAGATGCGAACCCATACATTCATCAGACTAACTTTTATACGGTTGCTCCTAGCGACGCGGGTAGTCGAGGTATACAGAATTATGATCCGGTGTATCGAAAAGAATACGTTGATCAATACTTTGAATTAGAAACAGGCGTTAAACGCACACCTAATAAAGTTAAACCGATTACAAGTGAAAACGGGGAGGCGGTATCAACACACGAAAATGCGGCGTCAGGTGGTATTGACGAGAACCCACAAATTCCAGATTCTGTCTTACATTTAAATGAAATCAATCATGTCCTCAATTTTTGTCAAGAAGTATCTAAAAGAAACATCACAGATACATTACGAAAAACATTTTTTCCGAAGATAAATACATTTGAAATAATTTTTTCGAACGAAAGCAAGGAATGCTCATTCGATATTATACTAACAATATTGCGGTCTGTTGCGCAACTCGCGTCAAAATGTCCGAGTGGTCATTCATGTATTCGTAAGAGTGGTGATGTAATGGTAAGAGGGGTGGCAGCTGCGGCGGCAGAACCAGAAATATGCGTGAAATGTCAATCGAATATTGGGATAGATCAAGCCGATTTCTCCTGTCGTCTTTGTAATTACTTCATGTGTGATAATTGTCGTTTTCAGCACGTCGACCAATTTGCTAACATAACGATAACGCGAGTAAAGGAAATACTTGTCACTGAATACGCGAAATTAGCAGCCCTTGGGTTAGAAAAAAAACTTACCATGATATTAAATGGTTATGGTATGAAGAAATACGCAGACATTATAAACGAGGGGCGCGCGACGTTATCTCAAATTATTCAAAGTGAAAATTACTTTCTTACAAAAATAGATGTATGGCTTCTAGCGACATACTTCAAAATACCGATGGTGTTTGTGTCACAGACATTATTAAGTGAAAACGGTAAAAAATATATGGTATTATACGGAGATGAAATGACCGAAAGTTATTTTTTTATTCAACCATTTCAGGTTGTTCAAGACGTTCCATCACTGTTTGGTTTATTTGAAATTAAACCTGATAAAAATACTTCTATTTTGAAGATCCCCTTGAGTTATGTGTCACATGAATTACAGGAAAATATACGAACAGATGATGATACGCGTGTTTCTCTCGAAGAGTATATCCGTACCTTTAAATTATTAAATATAAAGAATAAAAGGCGTGTTTTTACTATGAAGAACAAAGAAAAATAAATAGAGAAGATATATAGGAAGTAATGAATTCGAAACAACAAGTATATGTCACTGCAGATCTTGTAAGTAATATTTCTCCATCAAACGTTACGAAGCAACAACCGCAACAGCCGCAACAACCGCAACAACCGCAGCAATACACAGCAAGTGATATATTTGATATACCAGATGTAGTTTCATCGGCCAAATTAAACGCAAACTATAGTAACAATATGAATTTTATAAAATCAATTAATCATTCAGCAATGACAGACATCATGAATCAACAAGTCGTAAGTCAAAAACAAAAACCACCATCCATATCTACAAAACACTCTGATGTATCGTTACAAGTCGGAAGTAAAATCGCTGCGCCTACTACTGCTGCGATTACTACGGTTGCTGCGGTTGCTGCGGTTGCTCCAGTAACAAACACAATAAAAAATCCAACATCTGAAACGGGTAATGGAAATACAACGAAAAAACCCATTTCAAAATCCAGCACATGTAAGAATACATTAAATAAAAAGGTTATCGTAGAAGAAGAGGATAGAGAAAGCGCAATCGACTATGACGATGATGATGTCGAAATCAAAAAAACAAAGTTATCATTATTTCAGTTTGCCAAAGATATTACATTCAACTTAATTTTTGCGATTCCCTTTCTTCAAAAGGCCAGATTACACGCGATGTTAAAGGATCCAACCCTAGCAATCAATCAGATCGAGCGTATATTTGACGAATTCAAGGACCGGTTTTCACAATACGACCTTGAAACGGTTAAGAAATATATTTGTGAAGACGGAATACGAGACCAACTCAATTTCATACTGGAAAGTGGTTTCAATAAAATATTGTCAGATGGCGTAATCGATATTAATGATGCCCCACAGTTCAATCAGCTGGTATATTATATCATCAAGTCATTTAATGATATTAATCAAGGTAAGGTATATCGATTCTATGTATCACGTGAACATGTGATGATGCTCCTTCATTTCGTATTAAAATCCGTTTTTTCTCTCACACTTAAAGGACAAGAAGAACAGATGGCTTTAGGATTATTGGATACAAGTTTTAAGTTGGTTCAATTGGAAGTATTGCCGATTGTTTCAAAAAGGTGGTATCATCGGTTTCGGATATGTAGAACCGCAAAACAAATCGAAGATATTATCGAATAATATTTAGGAAAATCTCGTCGGATCGCGCGTTTTTTCGCCGAAAAAGAACTTAAAGAGATTTTCTTTGTATACTATGAGAATGGGTGAACCACTTCTCCTCCTTTGAGTAAAAGGAGTAGCGATTGAGATCATGTTTTCAAGATTCTAACTTCTTCACAAATCATCCATCGTCACAAAATTATTTACCATGTTCATGGTCCGCTTTGTGATGATTATCATTTGATTAAATTTGATTTGTGGATTGTAGAAATATGAAAAGTTTGTATGATCCATCGCGTTTATTATACCGGTGTAGCTCAGCGGCAGAGCGTCTAAAACGTCGTTTGTTACCTTTTTTACTACTTCTGTAAGGAAGTGGTCCGATCTACGAATGATTATCGCCTTATAAGCGGAAGGTCGTAGGATCGAAACCTACCGCCGGTATTACCCCCAGGGGTTCCTTTCATCTGTTTTATAGAAACAGATTGTCAAGCTGGACATAAAACGCAGCTGGTGTTGGCATATATCAGCGGAAGAATTTCGACACTTTATTCGGAATGTCGTGAGATCGAAACTCACTGTCAACATCGTTATTTTACCGGAGTGGCGCAGAGGAAGCGCGCGGGGCTCATAACTCCGAGGACATAGGATCGAAACCTATCTCCGGTATTGTCAAGCTGGACGCTATAAACGCAGCATCGTCATTTCATTCTAAGAACAGATTCGATTCATGTTACCGACATGGCGCAGAGGCAGCGCGCAGGGCTCATAACCCTGAGGTCACTCGTTCGAACCGGGTTGTCGGTATATACAAAAATCATATAAATAGTATTTGTTTATATGATTACAAAGATCAAGATATGGAACAACAAGCAAAACGCGTTGAACAAATGAAGGCAGTCCAAGCGGAAGCCCTTGAACTATTTACGAAGAAAAATGCGGATTATGGTGATGCGTTTGCGAAATATGGAGTAATTGGCGTGCTCATGCGAATCGAGGATAAACTCCAACGGTCGATGTCGATTACAAAAAACGGGGTGAGTTTAGTCAACGATGAAGGTATTCGGGATACGTTGATCGATTTACACAATTACGCAGCGATGGCGTTGATGTTGCTGGATGAATAATCGCATGGTGACGTAAATAACTTAAATATAAGTCCATATGGTTAAGTGGGTATTACAGCATGACTGCTCTCTTATCCGCACAGGTTACGCTCTTTTAGCTCAGTTTTGGTCAGAGCACGGGTCTTATGAGCCCGGGGTCACGGGTTCGAGCCCCGTAAGGAGCATTTATCTTTGTTTTACGCGTTAAAATTAAAATACTTATATTATATATAATGTCGAAGTCCCGTCAAAGTCAATCCGGTGCCAGCCGCCGCAAATCTGCCGCCCCTCGCCACCGCCACCGCAAATCTGCTTCCCGTCGCACTCGCCGAGCCCGCCGCCACCTTCAAACCGGCGGATGAGGCCAGGCCCCCCCTGTTGCGAATTAATTTAATTTAATTCATTAAATGAACATGGAAACTTGATACGTATTGTAGTGACGACACATTTATAAACCGAATCTACGGTGGAATGTGATTCTGATTTGATACATTATAAGGTTCAATATCTTTCGAATATTTAGTATTGGTATATTATAAGATTGTTAGATTATAACAGTGTTATAATATCATGATAAAGAAGTCAGATCGTAATACAAAAACGAGTAAGCTGAATCATAATGCTGTTAATAAATCAAAAGCCAGTAGTAGCACGACGATATCTAAGAAACCGAAACCGAAACCGAAAAATAAACAGAAAGCCAGCAGCACGACCATATCTAAAAAAAACAAAAATAAACCGGCAAAAGACGGTTTAGATGAAAAAGGGAATCCGCTCCCGATGGACGACCCAAAAGGAGGTAGCGATCCGATATGCCCTAGTGGATTTAAAATCGATTATAACTTTGACCCTAACGATCCGATTAATCCGCCATTTAGATGTATTCCTGATTTGAAAGAACCAGACGATGAACTTAGTAGTCTCATGAATGAAGTTTCTTCTGGTGGTGGAAGAATGACACAGACGCGAAGACAGACGCGAAGGCAGACGCGACGACGACGACAACAACGACGTAAAAAATAAATTATTCTTATTATTAGTGTCATTTGGTTTACTTACCTTAAAATCCAATATCATAATCATCATCCACTTTACCAAGCCGCACCTTCTTCACGTTATCCACACACGACTGTATTGCCAACTTCGGAATACCGCACTTATCTGTATCCAATCCAACCGATGAGTTCGCTTTGAATGCTTCGTCAATTTCCTCATTCGCGTCGGTATGACGATATTCTACAGAATCTTGTTTCATCATCTCGTCGATATTCACGAGCACCTGAAACGCACTCGTTCCATAATACCCTTCTTGACCACACATGACATTCGCTGAAATGCCGCGCATCGGGTCCAATTCAGCATGACGCGCTGCCTTCAAGAACATCTCTGGCGTTTCTTCGAATGATGCTTTTGCGATCGGTCCTATATCGTCGCTATTGATTCCGTGACGGAAGATCGAGATCATCGACGACGACACGGTCATGCGGTCACATAATAGAGCTACGTGATGATAATTAATCGGCGAGTCGTCAAATACTTCAACCAGTTCATTATAAATCGCTTGGCGAGCCGCTTCAATTCCAAATACGCGATAAACTTCTTGAATATCGTTACTTACGGTTCGTGTTGCGTCAATATAATCGAGACCAAGCATATGAATGAGGTTTGTCCCAGTAGTATCTAATACCCATGTATCTTTCTTTGTATAAACACCGTCTGACTTTACGAGCGTATTCTTGACTACACGGAGCATCACTTTCTTGATTCCTTTTACACCACGAAGAACAATATTATTCAGGAGTTGGTCTTGGAATGACTTAATCATATAAATATGATCCGACTGATCCAGCGGATTTTGTTTGTGTCCCGCACTACCACCACCCGACTTTTTGGTCTGCGCGATGTTCTCCATTCGCAGTCGAAACACCAAGTTGTCATCGTTATAGTCCGAAAATGCGCAGCTTACTTCATAACCGTAACTATTCTTGATCGCAAAGTGAATATCGTCCATCGTAAGTTTCTTGTCCAACATTGCCTCTGGGTCAATCTTAATTCGGATGATCCATTTTGATTTCGATGACGGCGACGACCCTCCACCACCAGCCGCCGCCGCCGCCGCCGCGCCACCACCACCACCAGACGGAACTTGAGGAACACCCGACGTTGCCACAATCTCAGAGTCACGCACACATTCTTCAATCAACTTTTCAAACTCCTGATATTGTGTCATCACCGCACGGTCTTGTTCAACAAGAGTATTCAAATCATCCGGATCAAAGCATACCTCGATACTGTCAACTACTTCAGCCAATTTCGTATGTTCGATCAACGGAATAAACTCTTGAACACGTTCCGGTGTTGATCCATCGTCTTCCTTGAAATATACGGTAATCGACGGATTCTTCGGATTCTCAGAAAGTGACAAGATTTCCTCGATACGCGGCACACCACGCGTCGCATTCGATTTCGACGCAACACCAGCAGAATGAAATGTGTTCAACGTAAGCTGTGTTGTAGGCTCACCGATACTCTGGGCGCTCACCATACCCACCATCTCACCAGGAGCAACAATCGATCGTTTATATTGAAGATTAATCACGCTGATAAGTATCGAAAGAGCACTCCGATTGAAGCGTTTTACCAATAATAACTCCTTCGGCGACAGATAGTAATAATACATGACCTTGAAGAGAAGTGTGGGTGGAGCATAATATATGTTTTCGATCTGGCGATATCCTGCTGAAATCATATCCATCGCCTCCAACGGTGTAAGATCCACCATCGAATTCTGGTTGATTTGTTGCTGCGCTTGAACATTATTGATAATATGTGTAAATGACACCGGCATCTGAACATTCTTATTATCCATACGATGAAACACACGTTCGATAATGAGGTCGCGCATCTCAATCATATTGTCGATCGTTTCACGGATTTTCTTCATGGTCGCAGCCTTCTCCTTTTTCATCTTCGCATAAGTAGTCTTCGTAAATGCGGTTGCTGCGCTTTCTTGTGTATCGCTGGAGTTGTCAAGAGGCATATGGAAATGCGCATAGATCTCATCGAGACTCATCGCGACGAGTGGGAGGGACTGATTTTCGACTTTGATTGTGTCGATACCGTCATCGCCGTAGGAAAACTGGATAATACGCTGTTTGCCGTTGCGGACAGTCATGTCGTATTCGACTTTGAGATCTTCCATACCTTTGATGAGACGACGCTGAATATATCCAGTGGTGCTCGTTTTGACTGCCGTATCAATAAGACCAATTCGACCACCCATCGCGTGGAAGAAGAGCTCCTCCGGCGACAATCCCGAAATAAACGAGCTCTCGATGAATCCACGTGCCAGCGGTCCGTCATCAAACTTATTGAAATGCGGCAACGTCCTGCTGTCAAAACCGTATGAAATACGCTTGCCTTCAATTGCCTGTTGTCCCAAACACGAAATCATCTGCGAAATATTCAGGTCACTTCCTTTCGACCCCGAAAGCACCAACCCGACAAAACGGTTAGCCGCATTCAAACTATTGATACCGATTTTACCAGCGTCGTTCGTAGCAGTATTCAAGATATTCGAGACCTTCGCCTCAAACTCCGCCTCATTCGACTTACCTGTCTTGTTCTCAAAGATTCCCAGATGAACTTGGTCGATCAAATTCTTCACCTCCGTCTTCTTCTTTGTGATGACATCCGCGATCTGGGTGTTGGTCGCTTTATTCGCAATCAGATCGCTAATACCAACGCTATATGCGTGTGATTTCATATATTCCGTGATAATATTCTGAAGACCGTCGATGAAATCAGCCGCGGCCATATTTCCGAAATCGTTACACACGCGCTGAATCAAACCCACGCCGCCGCCACCAAGGACGCTCTTGTCGATTTGACCGCGCATCATCCGACCATTCCGGATTTCAACCACATTATTCGAGGTCGCATAATCTTCCTTCGGATTCTTCTCGCCGAATGCCTTCTTCTTGTATTTCAACGTAAGTGGCGGCAAAATCTGCGACAGCACGT
>Ga0194118_10004531_pt1 | contig 15109 bp, 17 predicted proteins | sample TA2MahsurfametaG_2_FD_148662 | JGI IMG/M metagenome (GOLD analysis project Ga0194118, IMG submission 148662) | Freshwater microbial communities from Lake Tanganyika, Tanzania - TA2015013 Mahale N5 surface | ecosystem: Environmental > Aquatic > Freshwater > Lake | place: Tanzania: Lake...
CTTGGCACGCATCTCATCGCGCTGCAGCGCAGTGGCGGCTCCCTGGCTCACCAGGCCCTGAAACCGCTGATAGGCAATGGCATCGCTCTGGGCTGCGGCGCGCAGTGCCGCCACATCAGCCCGCAGCTGGGTTTGGTCGAGCACCACCAGCAGCTGCCCAGCGCTGACGCTGTCGCCTCCTTGCACCAGCACCTGCTGCACCCGTCCCCCGGCTTGAGAGGCCAGCTCAATCTCTTTGGTGGCCTCCAGGCTGCTCACGGTTTCCAAGCTGCGCTCGAAGGAGGCCAGGCGCGGCGGTTCCGCTTGCACCGTCGGGATCGGCCTCGGCCCCGCGCTGCTGCATCCCACGAGAGCCGAGGCGATCGCGCCGCTGATCGCCAGCTTCAACGGGGTGGGCATCGCTGCGGGATGGGATTTATCCATGCTGGCGCGCTCCAGAACGGGTCTGAGGCCGTTCCAGCTCCCAGCCCTTGATGATCCGGTAGACCCCCGGCACGACAAACAGGCTGAGCAGGGTGGCCACCAGTAGGCCTGAGAACACCACCGTGCCGATGCTGATGCGGCTACTGGCGCTGGCCCCGCTGGCTAGTAGCAGCGGCAGAAAGCCGGCCAGGGAGGAGATGGCGGTGAGCAGGATCGGGCGCAGGCGGCTGATCGAGGCGTTGCGGATCGCCGTATCCAGTGGCATGCCTTCCCGTAGGCGCTGGTTTGCGAATTCCACGATCAGGATGCCGTTTTTAGCCGCCAGAGCCACCAGCACCAGCAAGCCCATCTGGCCGTACACGTCGAGCGGTAGGCCCCTGAGGATCAGCCCCCCCACAGCGCCCAACAGGGCCAGGGGCACGGTGATCAGGATGATCAGCGGATCCAGCAGGTTTTCGTAGAGGGCTCCCAACACCAGGCCCATTACCACCACCGCCAGCACAAACGCCCGAATGCTGCCGCCACTGGCCTGACGCTCTTCGCGGGCGAGGCCGGTCCATTCCAGGGCCACGTTGCTTCCGCCCTGGTCTTGTTCGATCTGCTCCAGGGTGTCCATGGCTTGTCCTGTGCTCACCCCCGGCGCGGGTAGGGCCCGAATCGCGATGGATCGCACCAGACGGGTGTGGTTGATTGCACTGGGCCCCGTGGATGGCACCACCTGCACGAGCTGAGCAACCGGAATTAGCTGACCGCTGCGGTTGCGCACCTGCAGCGCCAGCACATCCTGCACATCGCGCCGCCCCTGGCCCTCGAGTTGCACGATCACCCGCCTCACCTGGTCGCCTTCAAAGCTGTCGTTCACATAGGTGCTGCCGAAGCTGGCCTGCAGTGTGGAGACGAGTTCGTCGAGCTCTACCCCCAGGGAGGCCATCTGCAGGCGGTCGGGCTCCAGTCGCAGCAGCGGAGCATCGGCTGTGAAGCGGGTGGACACGCGACTGAAGCGGCCGCTGGCATTCGCCGCCTGGATGAACCGCTGCGCCTCTTGGGCGAACTGCTGAATGCTGAGCTGGCCATTGCTGGTGTCGAGCAGTTCCACCTCGAGACCGCTTTCGCTGCTGAAGCCGCGCACGGTGGGGGCCTCGCTCAGCACCACAACAGCGTCTTGAATGCGTTGCGACAATTTGCGGTTGAGCCGCTCTGCGATCGCTGCGGTGGAGGGATTGCCTGCTCCCCGTTCGCCGATGCGGTGCAGCCGCACAAACACCGTGCCCTTGTTCGGGCTGCTGTCTCCGAACGAGCGCCCGGCGTACAGGTTTGCGCTGCGCAGAGCCGGCTCGGAGGCGATGGTGCTGCGCACCTGCTCCATCACAGCTTGGGTGCGCTGTAGGGAGGAACCTTCTGGCAGCACCACCACCCCACGCAGTTGGCCGTTGTCCTCCTGGGGAATGAAGGCACTGGGGCGAAGGCTGAGGGCAACGGCCGTGAGCAGCAGTCCCAGGGCGAGGGTGATCACCAGGCGGCCGCGGTGCTGCAGGCTGCGATCGAGCCAACGGCCGTAGGGCCCCTCCAGCCCTTCCAGCCAGCGCCGGGGCGGGTCGATCCAGCGCAGCAGCCAGGCCGGTTCCCGCTGCTCAGCGTGCAGGATCCGACTGGCTGCCACCGGCGTGAAGCTGATGGCATTGATCGTGGAGATCACGATCGCGGCGCCGATGCTGATGGCGATCGGTGCATAGAGCCTGCCCACGCTCCCTTCCAGTCCGAGCACGGGCAGGAACACCACCAGCAGCACTAGGGAGGTGGCCACCACCGCACCGCCCAGTTCGGCCATGGCTCCGCGGGCCGCGGCGAGGGGGAAATCGCCTCGTTCGAGGCGCCGTCCGATGTCTTCGCTCACCACGATTGCGTCGTCGACCACCAAGCCGGAGGCCAGCACCATCCCGAACAGGCTGAGGGTGTTGATCGAGGTGCCGCTCAGGTTGAGCAGGGTGATCGAGCCGAGCAGCGAGACCGGCACCGCCAGGGCGCTGATCAGAGCCAGGCGGCTGTTGCCCAGACCCAGGAGCAGCGTGAGAAACACCAGTAGCACGGCATCGCGGAGGCTGCCCGCCGCCTCGCCGATGCTCTCGCGCACCGTGTCGGCCTCATTCACGATGATCTGAAGATCAATGCCCGGCGGAATGGATGGCTCGAGTTCCGCCAGGGCCAGTTCCAGCCCTTCATTCACCTGCAGGGCGTTGCTGCCATCGCGCTGATACACCCCGAGGGCCACGGTGGGATCGCCCTTGAGGTTGGTGGCGATGCTGCCGTAGCTCTCACTCCCCAGGCTCACGCGGCCGATATCGCGCAGCAGCACAACGCCGCCATCAGGCCCCTTGCCCACCACCAGCTGCTCCAGTTCTTCGGGGCTGCGCAGCCGCCCCTCCATCTGCAACGGCAGGGTGGTCGTCTGTCCGGCGGGCACCGGTTCATCCCCCACCTGGCCCAGGGCCGCCAACACGTTTTGCGCTTCTAGGGCACTGCGTACATCGCTGATGGTGAGCTGGCGCTCCAGCAAGGCAGCTGGATTCAGCCAGAGGCGGAAGGCAAGAGGGCTGCCGCCAAACAACGTGACGTTCGCCACACCCTCCACGCGCTGCAGCCGCTCCTTCGCCACTTGGTTCACCCAGCCGCTCAGAAACACCTCGCTGTAGCGACCCCGCTCAGCGCTGAAACTCAGCACCATCAGCAGATCGTCGGAGCTGCGGCGCACCTGAACCCCCAGGCGCGCCACCTGAGCCGGTAGTGAGCGCAGCACCTGGCTCACTTCGTTTTGGGCGTTTACCTGATTGAGCTCAGGTGCGCCGCCCCGGAAACTCAGGCTGATGGTGCTGCCATTGGAGGTGCTGGTGGAGCGGATGCTGTCGAGCCGCTCCAGTCCGTTGAGCTGGCGTTCCAGCAGGGCGGTGACCCCTTGCTCCACCACCTCCGGACTGCCGCCTGGGTAGGTGCTGCTCACGCTCACCCGCCCCGGCGCGATCGGTGGCAGGTTTTCCACCTGCAGCTGCACCAGGCTCAGGCCGCCCAACAGCAGGAGCAGCACACTGAGCACCAGGCTCAGCACGGGCCGGCGCAGAAACAGATCTGAGATCGTGCGTCGGGGTTGGGTCATGGCGTGGCCAGAGGACGTAGCCCGGGCTGCTGCTGGAGCCACTGCAGGGTGCGGCGATCCCGTTCACTCAGCTGCAGGATCGGCTGGGAGCCGGGCTGCACCGCCATCACATCGCCAGGCTGATCGCTATGGCCCCAGAGGCCGAAGGCATGGCCCAGCTCATGGAGCGCGTTGGCTTGGATCGCAGCCGGGCTCTGCCCGGGACTGATCAACACCATGACCCTCGGTTCGAGCTGCCAGCGTCCTTCTCGCTTCACCTCCAGCAGTTGCAGCGTTGCCCTGCCATGGCTGGCTCTGTTGTTGAGGATCGGCGGGCGGCGACGCTCCACCAACACCTGCGCTTGTTCGGGTTGGTGCACCAGCGTGATCGCTATATCCCGCTGCCATGTGGCGATGGCCTGGATCACGGAGTGATGCCAGCGCTGCTCCCAGATGCCAGTGGGGCCAGCCTCACGAACGGGTTCAACCCACACACACCAATGGGGGCGATGCGGCCAGCCCGCCGGCGTGGGATTGAGCCGATGGCGGTAGTCGCTCAGGCTGGTGGCTGCAGCTGCTATCGGCGTTGAACCAGGAGGCTGGGCAGCCACCCAGGGGCGAGTTTCCATGGCGATCGCGCACGGAACAGCGCTCAGGGGTGGCAGCTCCACCGCCGCTTCAGGCGCCGACGCCGGCCGGCAGCCCCACGCCCCTGGCCATCAGGGTGGCGAGCAGGGGGATCAGGGCAAAGCCCACCAGTTCGATGTTGAGGATCCAGGCAAGGCGCTTGGCCAGGGCCTCACTCACCTGGGGCAGTTCGCCTTTGCGCAGGGGGATAGCCCAGAGGATGTAGGTGATGGTGGGGTAGAGAGACAGTCCGCCCACGCTCAGGTAGAGGCCCACCTTCCACCAGAACAGAGGGTTTTCGGTGTAAAAGCTGCCGCCCTGTCCGAAATACATCACTCGCAGGATGCCGCTCACCAGCAGGGCCAGGGCGGCCATGCCGTACACCACGTCGGTGATCACCATCAAGGTGGCGTCCTGCTTGCTTGGGTTGGGGCGGATCAGGCGGCGCTCCAGCACCAGGGCCCCGAAACAGAGCATGAAGCTCAGGTAGTGCACATAAGCAACGCCGGCCCTCGGCAACACGTCGTTGGAGAGGTCGTTGAGCAAAGCCGCGAAAGCGGGCATGGCCAGGTATGTGCACGGAGAACCGACCGTAGCGGCCCTCTTTCCGCCAGTGGGGCCGGCCGTGGTGCGGAGAGCCTGATTGCTTGCCGTTAAGTGTGATGCGCATGCCATCGCGACCATGGCACTGCACTAGAAAACTTTCGCTTTTGATGTGGATTTGTGCGTCTGGCGTTGTGGCGAATCTGGGAAGCAAAGTTGAAACCTGGAAGTCTTTTGGATGCTTTCTTCTTTGAGCGAAAAAGCTTCTAGGTTCAATTCAGTGGATTGGATCCTGCATGGCCAGCTCTTTGAGTGCCTTCCTGGGTGAAATCGGCCGCCATCAGCTACTCACGCCGGAGCAGGAGCTGATGTTGGGGCGCAAAGTGCAGGCCATGGTGGCTCTGCATGAACGCTGCGCTACCGCTGGTGGTGTGGGCGATGCCTGCGACTACAACGACATCGAAAAGCGCACGATGCGTGTTGGTGAGCGTGCCAAAGATCAGATGGTCACTGCCAATCTGCGCCTGGTGGTGAACCTGGCCAAGCGCTATCAGGGCAAAGGGCTTGACCTGCTGGATCTGATCCAGGAAGGAACCCTGGGCCTCACCAGGGCCGTCGAGAAGTACGACCCCACCCGCGGTCATCGCTTCAGTACCTATGCCTATTGGTGGATTCGTCAGGGACTGAACCGCGCTCTCTCCACCCAGAGCCGCACCATTCGCATTCCAGTGAATGTGAACGAAAAGCTCACCCGTTTGCGGGCTGCAAAAGCGCGGCTGCTGCAGCGCAATGGCATTCAGGCCACAGCGCAGCAGCTCTCCACAGCGATGGATTTACCGCTGGACGAGGTGGAAGATCTGCTCGGCTGTGAACTCCGCAGTGTCACGGTGAGCCTGCAGGGAGTGGTGAAGTCGAAATCTGATCCCACGGAGCTCGTGGATGTGCTGCCCAGTGAGGATCTGCCACCCATGGAGCGCTGTGAATTGGCCGAGCGCAATGCGGCCGTTTGGAAATTGCTGGATCAGTCCAATCTCACGCCCAAGGAGCGCACGGTGGTGATGCTGCGTTTCGGCCTGGATGGCAGCCATGAATGGCGCACCCTGGCGGAAGTGGCCCGCCTGCTCGGCTGCAGCCGTGAATACTGCCGCCAGGTGGTGCAACGGGCTCTGCGCAAATTGCGCAAGGCCGGCATTCAGACCGGGTTGGTGGAAGTGGAGTGAGCTTTCGCCGCCAGCTCGGGCGGCCCATGATGGGTGAATCGCGTTTGGAAGGCACTGTTCATGGCCAGCGATTCCTCCGCCCGGATGGATGCTGACTGCGTGGATGCCGAGGTGCTGGGCAGCTCGGAGGTGGATGAAGGAGCCCTGCGCCGTTTGCTGCGCCGCGCCGGTCGCAGCCTGGCCCGTCCGGCTCTGGAATGCCTGGAGCTGATGCTTGATGCCAACACCCCACCGCAAGTGCGGCTCACGATGCTGGCGGCCCTCACCTACTTGTTGGTGCCCACGGATCTGATCCCGGATTTCATCCCCGCGGCAGGGTTCAGTGATGACCTGGTGGCGCTCACCGCATTGTTGGGGCTGTGCACCACCCACATCAGTGATGACATCCGTTTGCGGGCACAGCGCAAACTGGATCGCTGGTTTCCCCTGGGGCGCTGATGGCCGTACTCACCGCCGAGCAGCTTGATGATCTGCAGTCCTTCCTGAAGGACTGGTTGCGCCATTGCGGCCGCACCCAGGCGGATCTGCGCCGTGCCCTGCATGCCAGTTCGATTCGCATGCCCGTGCTGCTCGATGCCTTGGCCCGTGTTTACAGCCACGACGGCCTCACCGGGCTGGCCCAGCGCTTGTGCGAGATCGAATCGCTCTGGCAGGGAGAGGATCAGGGCTTCGAAGGCGACGCTCAAGTGCCGATCTCTCTCGACGACTCGCTGGGACAGCTGGATCTCTTGTTGCAGGAGATCCGCCTCGATGTCGGTGACGCCTGACGCATCCTCCTGGACGCGTCAGAGTGGGGTGACGCTCCGCTGCCGTCATGCCGCTGCCTCGCCTGTTGTTATCCGCCTCGGTCGCGGGCCTCGGCCTCAGCCTGTCCACGGGCACCGCGGTGGCTGGCCTGTCGTTGCCCGCCCGCGCTCAGGTGGAAAGCTTCCTCTGGGGCCCAGGCAGCAATGTGGGCCCGGAAACCAAGATCGAGCCCAGCAATTGCATCACCGCCGCCGATGGCAGCATCACTTGCGACACCAAGGTGGTGAATCCTCCGGGGGATACGCCCGCCAAACCGCAGTACCGGCCGTTCAATAACTGATTGCCCTGAAGCGGATGCAGTGGTTCAGCGACCGCGCTTATCTACAGGCGATCACCTCATTTGAGCGCGCCCTGGCCAAGGTGCTCTCCCTGGTGCTCAGCGGTGTGCTCGTGGTGGCCGGCCTTCAGTTGCTGCTGTTTCTCGGCAACGATCTGCTGGATCTCAGCGTGAACTGGACCGGTGAGGGCTTGATCCGCTTGCTGGATGAAGTATTGGTGATTCTGATCGCCTTGGAGGTGCTGCAAAACCTCACCGCCTATCTCCGTGAGCATGTGGTGCAGATTGAGCTGGTGCTGGTCACCGCGCTCACCGCCGTTGCCCGCAAGGTGATCGTGATGCCGCCCGGTGTTCAGAAGAACCCCGCTGATCTGATTGGTCTTGGGTTTGCGGTGTTGTCGCTGGCGGCCGCCTATTGGCTGGTGCGTCAGTCGCACATCACGCGCTTGCCGACCAGAAGAGAGCCAGCCACAGCGTTCCAGGATCGGGATCGGTTGTGATCAGCCGGTGGCGGCGATGGGGAGTGATCAGGAGCGTGTCTCCTACGCACAAATCCCTCGGCTGAGCTTCATCTTCAAACTGCAGTTGCGCACTGCCCCTCAGTAGCAGCACCCATTCCGATTCGCTTTGGTCATACCAGAACCCCTCGGGGCTGCTGGCCAAGCAGGAGTGGATTCGCTCTAAGCGCCACCGCTCACCGGCCATCAGTTGCTCCACCCGTTCTTCACCAGCTGGCGGGCAGGCACTGGAGAAGAGGTTGGTTTGATCACTGGCGATAGCTGGTGGAGATCCAGCTGTGCTGGAGCGATCTCCCCAACGGCGACCGATGTCGAAGCCGAACTGTGCGGCAAGTGCCACCACCTCGTGGTGTTGATCGCACGCCTGCAGGGCTTCCCTTAGCTCAGGCTGGGCTTCGCTCAAGGCCACGAAGGCGTTGAGCTGGCGCACTTTCTCTAGAAATTGCTGCAGCTGGGCTTCGGCCATCCGCTCAGTATCCCGGGCGAAGGGGCTTGTGCATGCGAAATCGCAGGAAGTGCACGCCGCCGATCCGTAGCTCCTCACGCCAGCTCACCTGCCAGCCCATCGCCTCAAACAGTGGCTTGGAGATCAGGCTGGCTTCGGTACGCAGCATGCTGATGCCTTCGCTGCGGGCTTCCTGTTCCGTCGCTTGCAGCAATGCTTTGGCGCAACCTTGGCGTTGCACGCTCGGGTGGCTGTAGAGCAGGGCAACACGATCGCTGGCGTGGCGCAGGCAGAAGGCTTCCGCCTGATCCTGAGCATTGCAGCTCACCAAACCCCGGCCTTGGCTGAGTAGAGGCCTGAGCGCTTCGCTCTGGTTGGCCCAGGCCCCTTGCTGCTGCTTGCTGTAGAGCGCGCTAGTGGAATAGAGCACGGCCTGCCGATAAACCTCTATGACTGCATCGTGATCCCTCGTTCCAAGCCGCCGCACCTGATCACGCATGTTCACCGGCACACAGTGTTGCTGCATTCTCGATCAATCGGGGCCGGATCTTCGCCTTGGGCGGGATGGCGATGATCAACTTGATGTTGTAGGTTCAGTTTGTCTTGTTAATCAACCCACTCCAACAATGCTCATCGGATCGGAACTACTGGCCAAGGTCAAAGAGCTGGGTGATGTGGGCAAATCGGAGATCGTCCGCGCCTGTGGCTATGTCTCTACCAAGAAAGATGGTGGCGAGCGCCTGAATTTCACAGCCTTCTACGAAGCCCTCCTCGAAGCCAAGGGTGTGGAGCTTGGCGGCGCCAGCAAGGTGGGCAAGGGCGGCCGCAAGCTCAGCTATGTGGCTACCGTGCAAGGCAACGGCAATCTGTTGATCGGTAAGGCTTACACCGCCATGCTGGATCTTCAGCCGGGCGATGAGTTTGAAATCAAGCTGGGCCGCAAGCAGATTCGTTTGATCCCTGTGGGCGGCAGCGACGAAGACGAAGAGTGATCGCAGCCCGCTGATTAGCTCAGCTTCACCAGCGTGCGCTCTATCCCTCCGATGACCTCGGGGGGATTGTTGTTGGCATCGTTCAGTAGCGACAGGTAGTCGTCAGAGTGGCAAGTGAGCAGCACGATCTGGATGCCCTGATCCATGCCTCGCAGGAGCATCTGCTTCAAGCCGTCCTGCCGCTCTCGGTCGCTATTGGTGAAGGCGTCGTCGAACACCAGGGGCAGCACATCGCCGTAGGCGGGCTTCAGCAGCTCAGCCATGGCCAGGCGTACGGCGGCGGCCATCTGTTCCCGCATCCCGCCACTCAAACGTTCAAACGCGAAGGCTTCTTCACCCTGGTGCAGCTGCAGATCGTGGAAGCCCTGTTGGGGATCAAAGGCCAGTAAGGGTTGTTGAGCCGCACGGGCTCCCTCGGCGGCCAGGGCGCTCAGGTAGGGGCTGATCGCTGCCTGCAGCGGTTCGCTGTATCGCTCGGCCAGGCTGCTCTGGGCGCGATGAAATCGCTCTAGCAACAGTTGTAGGGCTTGAGCGCGCTGCTCCAGGTTTTGGCGCTCCGCCTCAGCGTCTTCCCAGGCCGCCTGACGATGCTCCAATTCGGCAACCGGGTTGTTGGCCCCCAGGCTCTGGCAGCGCTGCTCGGTTTGACCGCGCTGGCTGAGCAGCTGATCTTTCTCCTGCTCCAGAGCCTGTAGCTGCTGAGCCGCGTCAACAGCACTGCGGCGCCCCGCCTGGAGGGTTTCAAGTTCAACTTGCCAGCGTTCCAGCTGTTGTTGCTGGCTCTTCAGGGCCTGGTCCTCAGGCTGCTGTTTGCCCAGGGTTTGCAGTCGCTGCGCCACCACCTTCAGGGATCCATCGAGTTCGCTTTTGCGGTTGCGCTGTTGCACCAGGCTGGTTTGTTGGCGCTGCAGGCCCTGCTCAAGCTCCTGCAGGTTTCGCTCGCAGCTGTTCAGCTCCTCGCTGCGCTCGCGCTTCAGGCGGCGCAGCTGCTCCTGCAGGTTGTGCAGCCTGTCTTGATCGAGGTGCCGGGGCTCACGGCCTCCCAGTTGGTCGGCCATGGAGTTGAGCAATGGCTGCTGGGTGTTGAGGCTCTGCAGCAGGGTCTGGCGCCTGGGTTCCAGTTGATCCAGGCGCTGTTGGAGCCCCGACCAGGGGATGCTCTTTGCTGCCTGGCGCAGGTTGTTCAGGTCGCGCTCCAGTCGTTGACGTTCCCGTTCGATCGTCTCGGCCTGTTCGCTGTTGTTGAGATGGAGCGCCTGCTGCAGCTGCTCGAGTTGTTGCCGGCAGTGTTGCTGCTGGGCCAGGGCGTGAGGCAACTCCTCGCCGCCGCCTGGGCTGATCTCAATTAACACGCCGCTTCCTACCTGCAGCTGTGCCGAAGCTTCGAGGCATCGCCGTTCACCGGCGTTGAGCATCTCTCCGTTGAGCAGGAGGCTCTGATCGCTGCTCAGCACGTCGAGGCTGGCGGCCATCGCTTCACAGCGGGCGGTGGCCTGCGCCAGGCCCTGTTCAGCCTGACGCAGCTGCCGCACCTGATCGGCTGTGATCTCCGGAAGAGCGGCGAGCTGTTGTTTGAGCAGCTCAGCCTCGGCCTGCAACTGCTGCAATTTGCGCTGGTGTTCGCGCCATTGCTCGGCTTCAGCATCCAGCTGCTGCAGATCCAGTAGCAGTTGGAGCAGGTCCTGGCGCTGCGTGAGTTGCTGCAGTTGCTCAGCGAGCTCCTGCCGCTGGCGCATCCGTTGATCCCGCTGCTGGATCTGGTCGTTCTGCTGTTTCACCAGGCCTGCCAGCTGTTCCTCCAGGCGCTGTTGCTCCTGCTGCCCCTGCTGCTGTTGCCTTGTGAGCTGATCGCGTTCCTGCTCCTGTTGCAGCAGTGGTTGCAGTTGGGCAAGTAGCAGGTTGATGGAGCGTTGGAGTTCCAGCTCCCGCTGCAGGGCGGGGCGCAGATCTTGCTCGATCGTCTCCAGGCGTTCGTTGAGCTGGCGCCATTGCTCCATCGCCGCCTCAAGTTCGACGAGGTGTTGTTGGGCGATGGCGAGAGCTTGTGTTGCCTCGTTGCTGCGGCGTTGGGCCTCCGCCAGGGGGGATCCCGCTTTCACGCGTCCTGTGGTTGTGTAGAGCTCTGCCACCTGCTGCTGGATTTGCTCGAGCACCAACTGATCCACGCCTGATTCCAGTGCAGTGCTGGTGCCCTGCCGCTGCAGCTGCTCCACTAGTCGGTTGTGGTCGTAGCGCTCCTGGCTGCCGCTGAGGGGATTGAGGCCGGCGTCGCCCTGGCGCACCCAGAGGTGGGCCCACCGCTCCGGCAGCTGTGCGATCCGCCGACCCTCCACCGGCGCCTCGAATCCCAGCAGCGCAGCCAGGCGGTCTTCCGCTACGGGGCCGCTCAAGGCCTCGCCACTGGCATTGCTCAGCTGGCAGGTGCCGCCTGCCCCTGCGAAGCGCTTGCGCAGCCGCCAAGTTTCCGCCTCAGCCTCGAAGCTGATCTCCACCTCGGGCAGGCCGGCATGCAGGCGCGAGCGCAGCTCATCCACGCCCCGACCGGTGGCCGTTGCCCGCAGAAAGAGGCCTTTGTGCAAGGCCTCCACCAAGGTGCTCTTGCCGCTTTCATTGGCGCCGGCGATCAGCGTGAGTTGCCGCCCGAAGCTCAGCTCCAGCAGGCGGTGTCGCCGCACGTTTTGCAGCCGGCAGCTGATCAGCCGCATGTCACGGCTCCCGCAGCGCGATGCAGCTCCGCCAGGGCCATCTGCAGCAGTTGTCGTTGTTGGGGATCGGCGGCCTCTTCAGCCTGCTGCAGTTCGGCCTGGAGGCCGGCGGCCACGCGGGCGATCAGCGGATCATCAGCGCGGTTCATCAGCTCCTGCAACTCGCTGGGGTCGGGGCTCTGCTCAATCACGCCCCGGCGTTTCAGCCGAAGCAGGTGGGCCTCCAGCCTCTCCAGGAGCTCTGCATAGCGCTGGTGCTCCTCGAGGCTGAGGCTGCCGTTCTGCTCCAGGAGCAGCAGTTGTTGGCCCGGTTCAGCCTGGAGCAGGGGCTCCAGTTGTTGTTCGAGTCGCTCCAGGTCGCCAGGGCTATGAAGCTTCACCTGCAGCTGCTGCCACTCCAGGGCAGCGGTGGCGTGTGCTTCAACCCGGGGCGCATTCCCACGGCGCATGCTCACTGCCAACACCTGTCCGCCTTGGTAGTCGTTGGTGCGGGGAAAGCGATCGGGTTCTGGCGTGCCGCTGTACCAGGTGCGTGGATTGATCTGCTTGAGCCCATGCCAGTCGCCGAGGGCGACGTAATCGAGTTGCTCGACCAAGGGAGCATCCAGTTGCAGGCGGTTGTTGCTGCTCGCCTGTTGGTCGTCGTCGGCGTCGAAATCGCTCGCTTCAAAGCCGTGCACCGATCCATGGGCCAGCAGGATGCGCGGCTTGTCGGGAGGGAGCTCAGCCCACTGGAGTTGGCGAACCCAGGCGGTGGGATCGCTGTTGTCGCTGCGGCGCAGTAGCGGGCAGGGCAGCACCACAGCTGAATCGAGCTCCAGCACCTGGCGCTCCAGCAGCACCTTCAGGTTTGGCGCTCGCCGCTGCTGCTCAGCCTGGAAGAACGCGCTGTGCCACACGCTGCCTGGAGCCCCATGGTCATGGTTGCCAGGGATCACCAGCACGGGGATCTCAAGCTTGCCGATCGCCTGGCACACCGCGCTCACATCGCTGCTGCTCGGGGTGGGGGAGTCGAAGAGGTCACCAGCCACCAGCAGGAAGCTGGGGTTGCACAGGGGGATCAGGGCGCCGATGCGGTCGATCGCTTCGATGCGTGCCTGCCGAAGCCGAGCCCGTTTATCGGGATCCTGAACGCGGGCGTAGGGCTTGCCGATCTGCCAGTCGGCGCTGTGCAGAAAGGTGAGCATGCAGGCGTGTTTGAGCGCTTCTATTTCAGCGTGTCTGGGCAGGTCTGCAGACTGACGTTCAACCTGCCATCGACCTGTGACTGTGCTGTTGCCCCTCTGGCGCCGCTGCGTCTCATCGGTTCTGGTGGTGCTGACGCTGGCGGTGCTGGCTTGTCCCGGCCAAGCGCAAGCGGACGGGGGGCTGCTCTTTGAGCAGCACTGCGCAGGCTGTCATGTGAATGGCGGCAACATCATTCGGCGCGGCAAAACCCTCAAGCTGGCCGCCCTTGAGCGTCAAGGCCTCGCTTCCGAGGAGGCGATTGCCACCATCGCCGCTCAAGGTCTGGGACAGATGAGCGGCTACGGCGCGGTGCTGGGTGAACAGGGAACCCAGGAGGTGGCGGCGTGGGTGTGGCAGCAAGCTCTGGCGGATTGGCCCAAAGATCAGAAGGCCTGAATCCAGGGGTACACCTTCAGCTCGGTCCAGATGCCGTTGCGCCAGTACACGTCGTTGTGGAGCAGCTGCTCCACCTCCGCTTGGCTGGCTGCTTCGTAGATGCCGAACACATGGGTGCTGCCCTCGGTGGGGCCGAGGGTGATCAGCACTCCCGATTCCTTCTGCTGTTGCAGGCCAGCGAGGTGCTCCTCCCGGTAGGGAGCGCGCTTCTCCAGTGCATTGGCGCAGTAGGTGCCCCAGAGAACAAAACGCATGCAGAACGCGCGGCCGAGGGCCGCAACCTACAGCCAGCCAGCGGCGAAGATCGGCTGGCGGATGCGCGAGGGGAACAGGATCGGGCGGTTGCTGGCCTTGGCACCGGCCTTGTCGCTCCAGCGCACCTTGCAGCGGAACTGGTTGCCGCTCTTGTTCGACGTGGTGCTGTAGCGGAACTCCTGCACCACTGCCTGCTCAGGCATCAGATACTGCGCCTGGTTGCAGGCATCCACCTCGGAGATGCTGGAGGTGTACTGGCTCCAACCAGCCTCTGCAGCCTGGGGTGCCAGCGCGATGCTGCCCGCCATCAGGCCGGAGGCAAGCAGGACTCGACGAACCATGGCCATGGGCGCGGATAGAGCTGGCGAGATTCTGACGGCTTCAGCAACCTGTAGCTGCTTTAGCTGCTGATCGTTCCCCATCGCCCCATGAACGGCCAGCGCACCAACACAGGCTCAGCTCCTGCTGCCGGCCAATCACCCTTCAGGTTCTCGATGAACGGCATCAAAGGGTCGGCTCCACTCCGCCTGGCCTGCTCCACCGCTGACCAGCTACCGAGGTAACCCTGCAGCTCTTCGAGGGTCCAGTTCCGCTCGATCCATAGATCTGTAGGAAAGGGCCACTCGTTACCCGGAAAGATCAAACCGGCGTACGACTGGTCCACCCAGCGCCGTTGAGGTGACCACCAGGGCTTCAGTGTGGTGGCGTAGAAGTGCTGGAACTGCTCCTGAAGCTTCGGGAGCTCCAGTTGCAGGGGGAGGTAGCCGATCCAGGCCATCACGGCTCCGGGTTTGGCCACGCGTTGTACTTCGGCATTGAACGGTGCACCGGCAAACCAGTGCACGGCCTGAGCCACCAGCACCGCATCCACACTGGCTGGTTCCAGGGGAGATTGAGAAGCTTCCGATTGCGCGTAATGAATGCGCGGGTGCTGCGGCGCTAGCTGCAATTGCTCCGCGCTGGCATCGCTGGCGAAGACTTGATCAAAGTGCGCCGCCAGTGCCACTGAGGCTTGGCCGCTCCCGCAGCCACAGTCCCAAACCCGTTGCCTCGAGGGGCAACGGCTTGCGAAACCGGAAAAGAAGCTCTCTGGGTAGGTGGGGCGGTGAGAGGAGTAGGCCTCTGACACCGTTCCAAACAGCTCGGCGGCGTGCTCAGGCATCAAGCGCAGCGCGCAGTTCCGTGCAGAACTGCCCTGCCGCTGCGGCGATGTCGCTCTGCTGACTGTGGGCCTGGGCCATCACGTTCACCAGTGCGCTTCCCACGATCGCTCCATCGGCGCCCCAGTCGCGCACCTGCCGGGCCTGCTCGGCCCCAGAGATCCCAAAGCCAACGGCCACGGGAGTCGGACCCATCCCTTTGAGTTGTTGCACCAGATCGGCCACGCGGCTCTCGAGACTGGTGCGTACACCCGTTACGCCGGTCACGCTCACCAGGTAGGTGAAACCGCGGCTGGCCGCGGCGATGCGGCCCATGCGATCGGCGGGTGTGGTGGGAGCCACCAGCAGCACCAGATCGAGACCGTGGTCGCTAACGATGGTGGAGAG
>Ga0194118_10004532_pt1 | contig 15104 bp, 16 predicted proteins | sample TA2MahsurfametaG_2_FD_148662 | JGI IMG/M metagenome (GOLD analysis project Ga0194118, IMG submission 148662) | Freshwater microbial communities from Lake Tanganyika, Tanzania - TA2015013 Mahale N5 surface | ecosystem: Environmental > Aquatic > Freshwater > Lake | place: Tanzania: Lake...
CGGTCATCGACGTACTTTCCATCCTTCAAACCTAGGTTAATAGATCCATTTCTAAGTTGATAAGGGATCTCAAGGTCTGGTGGAGCATTCGCGGGTTTTTTTGGTTGACGAAGCGCCATCGGAGCATGTGTATGATTTACGTCATCAACAAAGTATGGTTGAACTACGCTACACATCCAATAGCCTATTTTCTCTCCACCTATTTTCGGATTTTCATATACAACCCAGACCAGTTCGCCAGGTTTACACGGCATGGATAAGTGTGATGGAAAAAAAGGAAGTAAAAGTGAAGGAGGCGTAAGCGAAGTTTCTGAACTGGATTTTTGTTGAGCTATTATAGTGTTTCTAGGAAAAATTCTTGGAAAATCTTTAGCGTCGTCGATGTTTGGCGCAGTTAGATATCTAGCAGACCAGCTCATTCCTAATTTTAGAACATTCTTCCAGTATAAGACTTTTTCTTTAGTTATTTTTTTTGGATCAGAAATTACTTCCAGTACGATCATTTGTTGGAAGTGTGGAAAAAAATTATTATCTACCTGACGTGCTTCTGCAGTACTGCGATACGCGCCGGACTCGCCTTGAGACAGTATGCCCTGTAGTTTTCTATCCATAATGTTTCATCCGTTTATTCTCTTAAACATTTCTTCTGGATCTATCTCGTCGTTGGTTTTTTCCGCTTTAGAAACGAGCTCTGCGAGTCTAATTAGTTGATCGTTAGCTTTACTCATTTTTTCGATATAAGAAGCTAACGACTTTCCATGTACCGCGTGCTCTGTACTCTTATCATCGACTATTTTTACTAATTTTACGAATAACGAATAAGCATTTTGCCTATCGTAAATTGCGTTTTCGTATATTTCTTTCCAAAGTTTTTTCTTTTTATCAGACAAATTCTCAATTTGATCTAACAAACTAGAAAAATCTCTTACTTTTTCTTCTAATTTTAATTCGCTATCTTCAGATATAGTTTGCATATTAGCCGTCTTTTTGATGTTCTATTTTTACTTTTCTATAGTATTTTTTAATGACTTGCATCGTAGTCGTTAACTGCTTCGGACTAAGTCCAGAAAGTTCTCGCATATAAAGTAATATTGCATTTTTATTCAACAGGTCTATGTCGTCTATATTTTCAAATATCGTGATAATAGAATTTATGCACATCAATTCGTTTTCAGTTTTTGCAATATTTCTTATGTCATATAAGATAGTTGTTATACCTTCTATCGATCTAATATCTTCGAACAGCAAATCTTGAGAGGGTAGGGTGTTATGCTCATCGACTATGTTTCTTTCGTAAGTAGACATCAAGCTAGAATCATCGAGTGATATGTTTCTCTTCGTTTTTTGCGATTTTTGTTTAGTCTTTATTATTAGCCAGTTTTTTGCGACAACATTAAAATAAGAAAACGCATTTGTTCCTCTGGCTGCATCAAACTTACCTATAGTTTCAAAAAGAAAATTGACGCAATCATTTTTTAGATCATCATAAGAATCGTACAGGCCTGCAAACTTGTGTATGTTTATCAAATTTTCTACCAGCTTTTCAAACGCAGGAAGTATTTCTTCAACATAAAGTTTATCCCGTTCTTTTTTGTCGTTGGCCTCTTGAAAAGCGACGATCGCTCGTTGCGTATCAGAGTTAAAATACATTTTTAACGGATCTATTTTCTTTGTCGCTTTTTCTGGCTTTTTTTCGCTCTCTTCCATCTCGTGATCTTCCTACGCGTTATTACTTTCTACTTTATCGACATCTCTTATTGTGTCTTTTTCGTTAGTTAGTTTTTCAATTATTGAAGACACGGTTTGACGAGCTAGCTTCATGTCATCAACAAGTTCTTTGACGATATGATCGTCAGAAAATAATTCTAATTTTACTTTTTTATCTAATTTTTTATGACAAGCTTCAAGATCCTGCAACGAAGACTCTAATAACTCTAGCATTTCTTCTTGTTGATCTAAAAACTCTAGATTTTTCTTGACGCTAATATATGAAATCACAGTAGTAACTGTTAATAATAACGCTAAAGAGAAAATAGCGAATATCATAAAAATTCTTTTGTCACCTCATCATATTTTTTTGATATCGAGGTAAAATCATAATTTATTTTTATCGTTTCGGCTAATTCTTTTGCCCAATCTTTCGGGATAGATGGTGATGATTTAAATTTAGTTATTTTCTTTTTTGCGTCATCTTCTGAAACTTCAGCCCATTTCATGTGCGACAAAAAGATTTTATTATCAACTCGAGAAGGATGTATTGGTTTTAGATTATAAGAAATATTTATAAACTTACCTTTATTCATAAAATCTAAATGACCAGACCAGCCTGTCGTTATAACGGGTAGTCCACTCGCCGCAGCTTCTAAAATTGGTAGACCGTAACCTTCTCCACGAGTTAGAGCTACTAACGCTTTAATCTGATCGTGTTTATAAAGCGCTGCGACTTCTTCGTTAGACATATCGCCATGCAACAAATGTATTCTTGGAAAGTCTCCTTTCCTACATTCTCTTACTAACGTTTTTACTAGCTGTAATGTTTTATTTTTATCTATATTTGTGTTGCGACCTGTGTTTGTTTTTATGACTAAACCCACGTCTTTATCGTCTTTAAAAATTTCGCACAACCACTTTATGGTAAAAAACAAATTTTTACGATCGTTGTGAGGATTATCACCAGTCACCTGACCAAATAACAAAAAATTAAAATCAGTAGAAAATTTTGGCAATTTTGGTAATTGCTCATCTTCTAATAAAATTTCGTCGCTAAAAGATTCGGGTACGACGACTACAGGCTTTTGTAAATTTTTGTGTTTCGTCAGCGTAGTAGCAGCGTGGATCGATGGAACTATTATCAAATCCATTTTATTACAATCGTCTATCCAGGAAGGATTACATATATCCGTTTCGACTGACGCTGTCATTCCAACGTTAAATTTTGCTATCGAAGGATCCCATTCATTCGGTAATTGTAGTTGAAAAGAAACATCGTATTTATCGTGAGGCTTAACCACAATATCGATGGTATTTTTTACAATTTTTTCTATCAAACCGTCGTATAATTTGGTGTCTAATAACCATGGGGTGTCACCCCACGGAAGAACTTGAAATTTAACATCCGCACCAGGCTTTGATAGCAACCAACGAGCTATCTGTCGACAGTGGACGCCGTATCCGGATTGAGTTAACGCAGGACCTCTTACAACTACTCTTTTCATTTCAAATCTCCGTGTGGTTCCAAAGAGAATGTTTTTTGTTTTTCCAGCTTTCGATACAGCCAGTTAAAGTTGAATCCCAGTTTTTTATCATATCGTCGATGTCATAATCTTTGTAAGCATGATGCATAGCCTTTAGTCCTAACTCTTTTCTTGCCTGGGGTCCTAATTCATGCATTTTTAAAAATGCGTCGGCTAATGTCTTGTGAGATATTAAATCTTCATAAATGTATGGAACCATTTGATTACCAACTAAAGCACGAACTTCAGGATTTAAACCGATACCGTATTGTTCTCCAGTTTCGTGATCTTCGACTTGCCGAGTTAAGCCTCCTGTTTTTATTGTGATGATTGGTTTACCTGCCATCATCGATTCAAGCGTCGGTAAACCGAATCCCTCGTTGCAACTACGATTGACTATCGTATCAAAAGAATTGTATAACAAATTCATTTCTTCAAAGGCAATTCGACTCTTAGAAAAAACAATATTTTTTTGTACTTTCAAAGTTTCTGCGACGTGATAAAGATTTGGACCTTCAGGATCTAATGGTTCGGTGTGCATTACTAGCGTCGCATTTCTATGACCACGTTTCGCTTGTAATTCATCCAAAAACATCTTCCACGATACGATAATATCACTCGGCATTTTACGACGAGCATTGCGAGAAACATAACCAACTAAAAAATGATCTACCTTATTTTCTCCGACAAGCTTTTTTCTAAATTCCCTTACAACGTTGTCTGGTAAGGGTTTGTATAGATCTTTTGGCACTGCGTGTGGAATGTAGTTCGTTTTTTCAGGAAAGCGTTCCTTGACCATCTGATAAGTCGGCCAATTGATGCAATTGATGAGATCCGTCGACTCGTATAAAACTCTATTAAAATCCGGCCATGGATCATTATCCCACAAATGCCAATATGTTATAGGACAAATCTGACGTATCTCGTCGGCCATTTCCCAAACCCAAATAAAAAAACGAGGATCTGTAAATAACATCACAGCGTCGGGACGTAATTGCACCAACGTTTGCCTTAAAAGATTTCTATCGCCGAATCCATCGGTTGGTTTTACTATGAAGTCAGGATTAATCGCTACGGTGTCATAGTTGTCGTGGCGAACAGCTCCACCAAAACAACGAAAGCTGTATTTACCTGTGTTTATTAGACCATGAATCAACCATCTTGCTTGTGTGCCGACACCTGAAGTTGACAGAGGATGATCGCACAACATTAATATAGTTTTTTTATTCATCGTGTTCTTATCGTAATATTTTTTTTAGATTTGTAACCTTTTTTAGACGCAATGTTCAGTACCTTTATATTCACACCAAGTGCAAGCGTCTCGATTTTTTAATGCAACGCCTCTTTTTACTGAGGTAATCATATTACTAACAACTTTTAGAGATCGTTTGATAGGAACTTCCCCAAGAGAAACTGAAAATAACTCGCAATGATCGCCAGGTTTCGCTGACTTCTTAAGAAGCACAAAACCGCAACGGACGTCTTTCATAGGAATTGCCGGATTCTTTTGACACCAATAATTCTTATAGAGAGCCAATTGAGCTTTTACCATGTCATCGCTGCGCTTTTCGCGAAACCATCCGCGCGAGGTCGTTTTCCAGTCGAGAATCCAATAGATCGTCTCTCCTCGTTTACCTTTTGCCTTGATGACACCGTCGATGAAACCCTTGAAAGCATGCGGATGATTTTCAATCGCTTCATAAAGTTGATGCTCGGCGTCGAGGACTTCCCATTCAAGGAAAGTCTCATCTAAAAACCTTGGAACTTCTGAGAGAATTAGTGCAGCTTCTGACTTTGCTTTTGCAAGAGATGCTGGCGAAAAGTCTGGATTTCCTTCGTACTTCGCCCAGGCTTTCTCCATGTGCTCGAAAGCAATCTCGAGTTTCATCTCGCGAGTCAGTAGGTAGTGCTCGCATGACGCGTGGACAGCAGTACCAAAGTCTAGTATAGGAGATGGTTTCGAAAGATCAACTTTTTTGATATGAACTAAATTGTGACGATACGAACACTCTTTCCAGAGCTTAACTTCTGAAAATGAAACGTGCTGTTTTCCCGTCGGTAGTACCTCAAACGAGGATGTTACTTCTTGCATTGAAACATAGTAACACCCCCTAAGTCGTTAGTTCAAGTGTTGGGCTTTTCTGATTATTGCAGCGCTTCTTTTGTGGCTTTGGTTATGTCTATGCCAAAAGATTTGAAAACTTCTTTTGTGACAAGAAAAATTTTTACGTTTGGGTTTGATGCAAATACATGATCAAATTTTTCTTTTTGAATATCTTCAAAAAAAGCACCTTTAACATCTATATAAACATCCCACATTGGAACATAGAAATCTGGATAATAACTTTTTTCATTTCCTGCAGCATCGTAATATTTCAACCGGCCTTCATGAGATTTATACTCAATGCACAAAGAATCCATGTGACGGGCAAAAACTACTTCCCATGTTCCTTGAAGCTTGACTATTTCACCGTTTGGTTTAACGTGATCAAACCATTTGCAACGACCAACTGGCGAATGATTGTATTTTCCAGACGCCCAAGCATCTCTTGTGGTTTTTGAAGCTTTTTCTTTCCAAGAGGGATCAGAAGCAAATTTGTAGCTTCTAGTTTGTCCTTGTCTCTTGGCGACGTCAGGATTTTTCATTCCATTTTTGTCGCCTTTGTTTATTTCTCTTTCTACAGACGTTTCACTAATTTTTTTGGCCCATTCAGGATGAGACTCTTTTGTCCTGTATGCTTTTCCGTAAGCAGGATTTCCTTCACCTGCATAAGATTTGTTGACACATTCTCTTGTGCAATATTTTTGTTTTCTAAGCTTATATTGAACTTCAAAATTGCAATTGCAACCTTTGCATGTCAAGGTAACAGTTTTTGCCATGTTTGTAATTATAGGTCATGGTGGGCACTGTTTATCCTTTTTCATTTTTTTTGACAGAAACTGCTCGACCAACTAATTGTTCCCAATCTCTTTCAGGCCTAACTTCTAGATTTTTTTCCCATGCAGCTTTCATGATTTTTGCGTCGACTCCAAGGGCATTTGAAACATAAATCATTGCATTAATGTCCTTACAAAAACAGCTGCCTCCAAAACCTAAATGGCCGTCTGGACCTGGCACGTTCCAATGACTGGGTCCTACTCTCGCGTCGTGAGAAGCGTACTCAACCACTTTATCATAGTCAACGTTAAGACCTGCCTTATCTAGCGCTTCACAAACTTGAAGCATCTCGTTAGCAAAAGCGACCTTGACAGTCAAGAAATTATTCGTCAAATACTTTACCATCTCTGCAGTCGTCGACGATGTTTTGATCATCTTTGCATTTGAAAACGCTGTTCTAAAAATTTGTTTAACAGTATTAATCCAAGGCCGTGGACCTCCCAAAATAATTCTATCTTGATTGCGCATGTCTTCGAGAGCTGTTCTTTCTGTCAAAAATTCAGGATTAAAAACGACGCGTAAACCTGATTCTTTAAACATTTCGTTCCACTTCTCAGTAGATCCGGGTGGAACTGTGGACTTAATTACGGCGATTCTTTCGCCAGGCACCGCGGCCAACTCTTTTAAAGCGCCTTCAACAATACTGAGATCTGCTGAACCATCTTCGAGCATAGGCGTAGGAAGGCACACAAAATAAACATTAGAAAAACCAGGTGTTCCACCTTCTTCATTATCTCCGATTAATTCTGCAATGGATCCTGGGTATCCAGCAACCGGATCTCCGTGAGACGGTAGCGCGCCTTTTACGTACTTACCGGATTTATCGTAAGCGTAAACATCAAACCCACGTTCTGCGAAAACAGTTGTAAGCGATCCACCAACGAACCCTTGACCTATCACGGCTATACTTTTCATGCTTTTGTCTTTCTTTTCACACGTATTTTTTATTTAAAGCTATTATATCAGGATGTTCATTTAATATTTCTATTATTTCACTTGTCGTACCATCTATTTTTCTCTTGTTTAGCTCACCGAATATAAAAGAAACTACTTCAAAATCTTCATGATTATCGACAGTGTATCTATACCCTGACCAGTCTTGAGAATTTTTTAACATGCCTGTTTTAAAAATTTCTTTTTCTCGACACATATAGTGAGTAACATGTTCTCTTCCTTCTGTAGAATTTTCAAGAGAATTAGCTTTTTCTAGAGCATTAAACGAAAAAATCTCTATATCCGATCCATTTGGATACACGCTTAAGTTTGCAGGACAAGTATTCGCGTAATAAGATAATTCTGGATCAGCATTAAAATTTTCGAGACATTTATCTATCATTAAAAAATCTATTAAAGGACAGTCTGCTGTCAATCTTACAACGACATCTAAACTATAGCTTTTTGCACATTCATAATATCTCTGTAAAACGTCGGATTCAGAACCTCTAAAATAGTCAATATTATTTTCTTTACAAAAATCTTCTATTACGTTATCTTTTTCAAGAATAGACGTAGCTACTACAATCTTGTCTAATTTTTTAGACTTTCGAACGCGTTCTATCATATGAAGTAAGAGCGGTTTTTCTCCTACATTCTTTAAAACTTTACCAGGAAGACGAGTAGAACCCATCCTTGCTTGAATAATTGCGCCAATCATTTTTAAATTCTCATCTCTAAGTAAGTCTAGCGAAACCTTCTTCCTTTACTCTCGTTTCAAGTTTTTTGAATAAAGTATCATCGCTTAGATGTTCAGAAAGCGACTTTATCACATCTCTAAAATTTTTAATATATTCGTCGACAGCTTCTTTAGTGTGAGAAGCTGAAACGTAAATACTAGGCGCTGAAAGATAACCTTTCTTAAGCATTTCCTGCGTTATGAACGTTAATATTTCTGCATTTTTTATATAGTTTAATTTAAAGGTTATTAAAGGTGCATACTCGGTTACCTTCGCATCTATTTCAAATTCTGAAAAAACTTTTTTCCACATATCGCCGATATATTTTCCGATATAGTTGATGTGATCAGGCACATTTTTCTGTTCAAGTTCATTTATAGTTGCAAGTGCTGCTACAAACCCCATTCTTTCGGTCCAGAAAGTGCTACTTACAAAAGTGTCTTGTGCTGACTCCATTACGCTCTTTTTCCCTACGATGGCTGATATAGGATAACCATTGCCCATAGCCTTTCCATAAACTACAATATCCGGAACTACTTCTTCGTACGTGTGATAAATTCCGCCTAAACAAGCTCGCCAGCCTGAAGATATCTCATCTATGATCAATAAGCAGTTTTTTTCCTCGCAAGATTTTTTAATCTCTTTTAAAAAATCCTGATTTGCCAAGTCGTATCTTGCACCTTCTATTACGATCGCTGCTATCTCTTTATCTTTTATTTGATTTTTTAAGTCTTCACAATTATTATATTTAAAAGGTATTGCAGTTCCTTTTAAGTTTTTAGGCACGCCGACAGGATCCAAGCCCGGTAAAAGATGGTCTTTCAAAGAGTCTGACGACGAAAGATTACTCGCTAAATACCAATCGCTCCATCCGTGATATCCACTAAATGCTATATCATCTTTACCTGTGTAAGCGCGAGCTATTCTAACCGCTATAGACATCGCTTCTCCACCTGTTCTTGCAAATTTTACTCCACCCGCAAAAGTATCGATCGAAAGAAGTTTTTCAGCAAGATAAACTTCTTCAGGACAATTTAAGGTAGTATTAATTCCGCGATCAATAATTGATTTTACCGCGTCGTCGACCGCGGGGTGCGAGTACCCCAATATTGCGGTGCCTATTCCCATTTGAGCCATGTCTATAAATTTGTTTCCTTCAAGATCCCAGATCTCTATTCCTTTGGCTCTCGAATAATACGTGGGCCATATGTCAGGAGCATATCGTTCTGGACGTTTAGAAAGTAAGCAATTCCCTCCCGGGATTACTGTTTTTGCTTTTTCCCAAAGACTAATTCCTTTATTCATGTCGAATCCTATCTTTCTAAGATAAAATATTTTTTTACGAATCCGCAATGTTCGAAAAGCTTGATGCTTGCTTCATTTTCTAGTTTTATTTTTGCATAGGCATTAGGGTATTTTTGCATGATTTCGTTTATCATAAAAGCTCCTATACCTTTTTTCTGGTGATCAGGATGAGTAGCTACACGAATATCGTCATTTATAATTCCTACGTAACCAACTGGCTCAAGACCATCTAGACATATCCAGAAATTGTGACCATTTTCTTTCATATATTCGATCTGCTGCTCGCTCGAGATATTTTCTTGTTTTATAAAACCTATTTTAATAGAATCTAAATTTCTTAATCTTCTTATAAATTCCCAATACTCTTCAGCATTTTTTACCAGTTTATATTTTTCCATTTTAAAAGATCCTTAGGCTTATTGTTCGATTGAAGAAAATCTTCTATATTTTAAAGTTTCTTTTTCAGCGGATGTAACGCATAAAGAGTTGTCTCCTAAAATTTGATCGGCTTCGTGAAGCTTTTCTACTAAATCTTTCATTTGCAATTCTGTTATTGAAACGACACTGTCTACGCATTCAAAGTCATCGTCTACTTTAAAGTGTTTTTCTAAAACTTGAGCGCCTCTTAAAAAAGCGTATAAGGCAGTTTTAGTATTCGGAGTGTGATCAGATTGACCAATAACACACTCGAAATTATCTCTTAGAAAATCTATAACAGATAAATTTGAATCAATTTCTAGAGTCGGATATGCTGAAATGCAGTGCAACAATGTTATCGATGCATTAGTTCCTAAAATATCGACAGCTGTCTTCACCTCGCTTAAGTTAGACATACCTGTCGACATTATTATAGGTTTCTTTTGTTGGGATAGTTTTCTTAAAAGGCTATGATTAACGACATCAAAAGAAGCTATCTTGTAGAACGGAATATCTAAAGCTAAAAGACAATCGACACTTTCATCGTCAAATGGCGTCGAAAAAAAATCTAGGCCGAGGGTGTGGGCATGATTCTTTAGTAATTCAAAATCTCTCATTTTGATTTCACAACTTTTTAAAATATCAAAAATTGGAGAATCTTTTGAAACTCTTTTTTCTGTTATATAAGTTTGAAACTTTACGCTGTTAACTCCTGTTCTAGCAGCCGAGTCTATTAGCTTAAAAGCCTTATCTAGACTACCTCCGTGATTTATTCCAATTTCAGCTATTGTGTAAAATCTATTTTTAGTATTGTAACCGTGACTATTAAGATCTCTAAACATTTTATTTATCACCACGCGGAGAATCCTCCATCAACTATTAAATTTTGTCCTGTCACGTAACTAGACGTATCGCTAGAAAAAAATAAAAATGCTCCTAAAAGATCCGAAGTGCTTGCCATTCTTTTCATCGGACATTTTTCATTATATTTTTTAATGAAATAATCTGGCTGAGGATTTTTAACATTAAAAACCCCACCTGGCGAAACGCAATTTACTCTAATTCCTTTTTCTGCAAGAAGTACCGCAAAATGTTTCGTCATTTGTATGATACCTGCCTTAGAAGCACCATAAACCTCAGAACTCATGTTTCCAATATCAGGATATATTCTTGGATCACAACTAACTGAGCCATATATCGAACCTACATTTATTATAGATCCCACTCCTTGTTTTTTTTCATCAAAAATCTTTACGTAGTTTCTGATACAATTAAACGTGCCCCACACGTTAACTTCTAAAACTTTTAAAAAGTCTTCTTTTTTTCTTTCTGTAAAGAAGTCAAAAGTAGGAATTCCTGCATTGTTTATTAAGACGTCTATTGATCCAAACTTAGAAGAACAATCTTGAAAAAAATTATAAGTATCGTCAATAGATGTTACGTCGAAATCTTGAACATCTGCCCTTATTACTTTTGCGTTATTTTCTTCTAGAAAATTACACAAAGCTGAGCCTATCTGTCCTTTGGCTCCTGTAACTAATATAGTCTTGTTTTCTAAAGAAGTGTTAATTGACATAGCACGTCTCCGAGGTGTTCTTTATAAAAAGAGTATATTAAAAAACGTTATTTTTTTACATTAATTAAATTTTGACTTGATCTTAAAGATTTTAGAAATTCAACGAGTTTATCAAAGTCTTTATAATATTCAGGAGTTATATACTGAATATTAAAACTCGTCGACATATTCAAAACTTCGTCGACATTTTTTGCATCGGGTATTTCGTGCACGTCGAGAGCTGTCTCTTCCTTTTTTTCAGGTATGGATGGTTGACAAAATTGAATCTGAACCATTTTCTCAAGTGGCAATTGGTTCTTGTAATCGTCGTAATCAACGCCTAGGTTGTGCGATGAAACTTTAGCGTGAGCATTATCAAACAAAAAATTAATGTTGTTATCAAAAACTAAGTCTCTTAAAAAAGAAGGATCGCAAACGTTTTCATACGCTGGCGTAGGATAGAAGTTATTGTTCTCTATCGCGATCAAAACATCTTTTCCAAGTATATTTTTTATAATCGATGTATTTTTTTCGGTGTTAAGATACATTTCATCGCGCGTATAAATTTTACCAGCAGGGTATGCGATTATTCCTGTTTCGCGTATTTGATCACATGCCCAAGCGCAATGAAAACTTATTATTTCTAAATTTTTTTTATTTTTTGCAATCTTTTCGACAAATTTAAAATCTTCATCTTTTAAATTGTGTATCGGTTGAATGTTGTCTGCGTGAAATGCTGTTTGTTTTTCTATATCCTCTTGATAGTCTATTTTGTTTGGTCTTACTTCTAAAAAATCATAAAGATCTAAATCTCTAAGTTTCTGTACTTTTTCCTTAGACTCAAAGTGATGCGAAACTGGCAAACATATCTTAACACTCATTATAAAACCTCGTAATATTTTCGCAAACGTAATCTACTTGATCGTCTAAGAGAGTATCGAACAACGGTAATCTAACGATTCTATTACTCTCTGATGTGGTGTTGATGTCGTTACCTACAAATTTACCAAATTTTTTACCCCCTGGGGATGAATGCAAAGGAACGAAATGGAACGTTGAACTTATTCCTTTCGATTGAAGAAATTTCATTAAATCTGTTCTTCTTGTTTCATCGTTCAATCTAATTCTGAATATATGAGCATTATGATCACAATCAGCGGGTACATAAGGTAGCTCGAAGTTATCTTCATTTCCTAAAAGGTTTTGGTAATATCTTTTCCACAGGCGCTTCCTGTTGTTGGTAATATCTAACCCGTGTTCTAATTGACTAAAAAGAAAAGCAGCGCTAAGGTCACTCATAACGAAACTTGAGCCTAGTTCGAACCACATATACTTTTCGCAATTTCCATCTAAGAATTGTCTTCTATTCGTTCCTTTGTCAATCGTTATATGAGACTTGTCAAAAAAAGACTCGTTGTTTATAACGAGGCTACCGCCTTCTCCACAATGCAAATTTTTAGTATCATGATAACTAAAAGTAGCTACATCCCCGAATCCACCTAAGTGTTTTCCTTTATAGTAAGAAAACATCGATTGCGCTGCATCTTCTATTACTAATAGCTCGTGTTCTTGTGCTATTTTTAATATTTTTTCCATGTCACATGCTATGCCGGCATAGTGCACGCATACGATTGCTTTCGTTTTTTTAGTGATTGCTTCTTCTATTTTATTTGGATCGATATTTAAAGTTTTTCTATCTATATCGACAAACCTTATATTGATTCCTCTAAGCGCAAAGGATGTAGCCGTCGTCACAAATGTAAAACTAGGCATGATAACTTCGTCACCCGCTTTAAGCCCCAGTATTATTGAAGAAGCCTCCAACGCATCTGTACAAGAAGGTGTCATAAAGACTTTTACAGTTTTTTCAAATAGACTCGAAATCTTATCTTTACAAAGCGTAGAATAAGTCCCATCTCCGCCAGAGAGAATTTTGTTTTTTATAGATTTTGAAATATAATCTAGCTCAAATCCAGTAACGACAGGAACATTAAAAGGTATTTTCATGTTTATTTTTGAAGATCGAAAAAATCTTCTGCTTTTTCTGATAAAGTATTTCAGCTTGACGGATTTCTAAAAACTATCTTACTGATAAGATGTTATAAAAATTTTTATGGTAAGTGAGTAAATTTCAATCTTACTTGTATAAAACAGCACAATCAATCATTGATAATCTTAATCAATGTTTCTGCAACGTTTTTTACAGTTGATATATAGCTTTGACCTAGAATTGGATGGTTTTGGTAGTGGACATATTCATCTTTTACTTCGTGCTTTGTTCGTAAAAATTCTCGAATATAAAAAGCTGGATTTGACTTGAATTCTTCAAATGCGTACTTTTTTCCAAAAGTCAATGTTGATATATCAAAATTAGTTTTTTCGATGTAACTTTTGACATATCCGTTACTTAAGAACAGTTCGTAACCAGAATTATTTGAAGTTTTTGAATCGTCTGGATGCATTCCTACATTTAGATGTACTAAATTATAAAGATAATGTTCAAACGAGACGCATGAAATTGAACTTATAGCAAAATCAGCGTAATTAACAAGTTCACAAGCATGTTCTTCCTTTATAACAGGAGTAACCCAGCTATAATGCTCATTAGAAAATTTTCCACTATAATATTCTTTTTTTCTTCCATAGTACTCATAAGGATGAAGTTTACTCATTAAAAAGTATCCTTCTTCTTTTAATAGATTCGCTATGTTATTTAATTCTTTGTGCAACCAGTGCGAAGATAAAACGCTTGGATGACCATGCTCTCCATCTGGAAAAAACCCGACTACTTTTAAATCTTTTGGTATGTTATAGAAATCGTAGAATTCATTTACGCTCAATTGTTTACAAGAAAGCTGTTTTTCCCAAGACAAATTTGAAAGAAGCGGAATTTCAAAAGATTTTGAAATATCATTTTTATTCATACTAATATGAGCGGTTTTTACAAGATTCAGTTGGTTTAAAGATGGAAATCCGTAAGCAGTACAACCTGTTAAAGGTGCATAGTCAAGATTAGCAGAGTCTTGAAAAACTATTGTTTTTTTTCTAGCGTTTTGAAAGCTAGAAACAAGAGACATTCTTGCGCCGGTACAATTTTTGTTGTGTCGAGCTCCAAAAATAAGAGCATCATATTCGCTTGGCTTGGGATAACCAAATCTAACTCGTTCATCAAAAAAATCAGATTTTTTATAATAGTCTTTTGAAAAACAATATTTACCAGGAGTGTTTGTTATATAAAGATCTGCTTCAAATCCAAGTAATTTAAGTTCATCTAATAATTGTAACTTTGTATAAAAAGTTGCAATATCACAACAATCAAAAAAAATTGCGACTTTGTTCATGAAATACCTTTGCACGATCAGCGTTTCGAAACGCCACATTTTTTACGAGATCTACCAACTCAACTTTCTTTAACAAGAAGTTAACGTCCAAATGTTCCAGCACCACCAGTGATAAAAACAGTTTTATCTTGATATTTCGTCATATTGTTATCTGAAGCAAAAAGTCTTTAATTTTTTGAGGATCGCAAGGATCTATTAGCTTTTCTGACAAAGTAATCTCATTGAAATTGAGTTTACAAAAATTTTCATAAAATTCGTTTGTTATCGATATTAAGTTACTAACTTGCGGTTTGTAATATTTCTTAGAATAATCTGGTATACACAAATCGACAAAGTTTCTATTTAGATGAATTAAGTCGGTATATGCTGAAGTTCCAAACCCAATAGAAAAATCACTAATCATTGGTAATAATATCGACTCAGTTGGATACCAAATATCATCGTAAAAAATATTGCTAAATTCTTCAGGAACTAATTGGTTTTTTTTACGTTGCTTAATGTAGATTTTGTATCCCAAATTCAGTAACTTTTCGTGTATCTTCTTAAAAAGATCTTTGCTTCCCTCTTCGGGATAAAACATCGTCACCGTCTTGGTTTCTAAATTCAAAGACTGCGATTTACTTTTTTCAATGTGATAAGTCC
>Ga0194118_10004533_pt1 | contig 15102 bp, 18 predicted proteins | sample TA2MahsurfametaG_2_FD_148662 | JGI IMG/M metagenome (GOLD analysis project Ga0194118, IMG submission 148662) | Freshwater microbial communities from Lake Tanganyika, Tanzania - TA2015013 Mahale N5 surface | ecosystem: Environmental > Aquatic > Freshwater > Lake | place: Tanzania: Lake...
TGTGGAAGCTCTGCGCGCTGAATTACTGGATTAAGACCGATTTCTAAACGAGCTTCCCTCGGCGGGCCATAAAAAAAGCCGCGCAGGGTACTGCGCGGCTTAGGTCCCTTGTTGCCCCACTAGGACTTTTTATATCGAATATAAAACATCCTACATAATTTATTCTGTTGTATTTCAGTATTTTAAGAAATTTGATTTGTTATTACAACTCAAATAGTCTAAACTTGGTCTAAACATTACTCGAATGAAAAAAACTGCTGTGCTTTGGACAAAGCCTAATAAGGACAATCTATACCACGTGAAAATCAGAACGTATGAGGCTGGTAAAACTTCGTACAAAAACCTCAACTATTTTGTGAGCAAGAAAGATTGGTCAAGCGCTGGCTTAGTTAAGGAAAGTCATCCAAGTTGCCTTGAAATAAACTCAGCAATACTCAAGGAGCTGCATCCATTCCTATCTACCCAAGAGGTACTTAATAAGAGCATTCGGTCTCAATTCAACAACTCTGAAACCATAGGAGGCGTGATTACAAGCATGATGAAACTCCTCCAAGCCGAAAATCAAATTGGCACCCTCAAAAAGCATAAGACTGCACTTCGTCACCTGACAACAGCAGGATTGAATACAATTCCCATTTCTGATTTCTCTAAAGACCACAAACTTGCATTCACAACGTACTTGACAACTGAAGCCAACGTCCAACACCAAGGGCGTGAAACCTACACCAAAGTCATAAAAAAGGCTATCCGCTACGCTTTAGACGAGGGTTTGCGAACAGCCCCTACCCCGTACAAATCTGAAAAGAAGACAAAAGAAACCTCCAACCCTCCGAGGTATCTCACAAGCGGCGAATTACAAACTATTACCGTTCGCTATGCTTGGGAGTGTCAACAAAACAGTAATAAGCGACATTCATTAGCACAATACCTATTTGCATTCAACTCTTATGGTATGAGATGTGCAGATGTTGTAACATTAAAATGGGGCTCCATTCAAAATGGCTCAATCAGATATAGGATGTCGAAGACTCAAAAGCAAATGAACATTCCCGTCAACGAATTTTCCGCGTTGATTCTAACAGACTATTTATTCGAAGAAATGGACGCCGCAAAACTAACAACTTCAGAAATATCCGAACTTGAAGCAATTAAAGTCGAGCGGGACTCAATAATAAATAACCTGTTAAACTATTCAGGTGCAATTGGTTCTGAAACAACGAAACTACTCGAGCTGAAGGAAATCTCCTTGACCAAAGCATTGGTCGAGATGTTCCCTAAGGCTATGGCTTTCATACATCTTATGTCAATAAGAAAAGGCGACCATTTTGTATTTTGGCCAGGAACAGACTCAGGTCGGACACCTCATACTCTCTATAACTTAAAGGGCAGTCGAAATTCAATGATAAATGAAGTACTTAAAGTAATTGCACAAGAGACTAAAATGCTTCACTTTAGTTTTCATTCAAGCCGCCATTCATTTGCAAATAACTCCCGACTCAATGGCGAAGATGTAGTCCTAATTATGCGGAAACTCGGTCATTCATCCTTAAATGAAACTCAAAAGTACCTCGACAAATTCCTCGAACTACCGCAATTGGAAGATGACAAGAGGTATCTAAAACAGTTTTTTAACCTCGTTGGATAACTTTAAGCGGCCCTTCGAACTTCAATTATCGCTGTAGTTAATAGTGAACTTTCACGATAATTCTCCCTGACTCTAATTCTATCACGAGATAGAATACGCTGACATATTTCCAACATCTCTTCCTTTGTGATTTTTTGAGTCTTCATTACCCTTTTTGCAAAAGCATAAACGAGTATTACAAGAGAATCAAGCAGCAAACACTTGATTTGTGAAATGAAACCCATATAGGAGCCCATTTGATTTCATCTAAAACCAAAATAAGGGGTTCCCTACGGCTCAGCGGTGAAGTAAGCACCTCTGAATGCGCACTACCTCGACCACTCATGAAGACCCCCCACTTTGTTAGTTAAAAAACTTCCGCCCTTGCTCTCAGGAGAACACTTGCTACGCAGCCAACTCATCATTCTCAAGTTCTTTCACTGCTCGACCTAATCTTACTTTGGACTGAATCAAGTAGTCCTCATTTAGTTCATAACCGATGTACCTCCTGCCACCACCAACACGCAAAACTGCCTCACCTGTTGTTCCCGTGCCAGAGAAAACATCTAAAATTGTATCACCAGGACTCGTACATGACATGATTGCGATAAGAGGTAAAGTCAATGGGAATGTCGCTGTATGGGTCAGTAATACACCTTGCTTTTGACACTCCTTACTCAGTGCAGAGTTGTTTGCGACAGGGGCTTCTACAACACCATTTCTATAGTCAATGATTGAACGAAGTTTGACCTTTCCACCGACTTTACCATATGTGATTACACCTTTTTCATCCTTATGGTAGTCTTGGGTCCAACTATCATCGAAGTCTACCTGCTCCTCTTTTTTGAAGACGAAGATGTTCTCATGAACCGCTGATGAACGGGGGTTTGTGTTCCATCGAACATTAGACTTCACCCAAACCTGCTTGTCGTGCAACATCCATCCCCGTTCAACCATCGCACAAGCAAACTTTTCAGGAACGAGTTGGTATTGATAGTCAGAAATACTATCGCAGATGTTTACCCAAAGTGTCCCCTTGGGTTTTAGTACTCTTAAACACTCATCAAAATGAGCAGCGAGTCTGGAGACGAATTCAAGGACACTCATCTCTTGACCTATTTGGTCTCGTCCGAGCAAATAATCCCTTAGACCAAAATAAGGAGGGCTGCAAAAAATAAGCATCACTGAGTTATCAAGAATCCCTTCGAGTTGAAATGAATCAGCATTAATGATTTCAGCTTTGGGGATTTCGACAAACTCAAACTTCTCACGGCCTTTAGAATTCTGCACAACAGCAAGTCGCCGAGCCTGAGAGTTAAGGGCACTTCTCAAACTTTTGGCTTCGTCCAAGTACTGCAGCTCTTGATTGAATATTGATTCGTCACCATTTGAAATGAGTTTGGCACGTTCACTATAGGTCCTGTATTGATTTACTACATGCTTACCTCCTTGCTCAGCAACCAAACCACTGCGGAGATTTTTTGCCTTCTTACCTTCCTCCGTATAGTTTCTTCTACCCTGTTTAAGGTGCTTCCCGTATCGGTCATATAGAGCCTTAATCTCCCGTAACTGGTGCGAACGAAGTTTGACCCGCTGTTCTTGGTGTGCTAATACGAGGTCGTCATCAATCTCTACGGGTTCACAGATGACACAGGGCACTTCTGGTAATCCAAGGTGTTTCGCCGCAGACAATCTCCGATTACCCGAGACCACCTGGTACTTCTTTTCATCTTGAACCACAAAAACCTTGAGTGGCTCAAGAACGCCGAACAACTCAACTGACATAACCAGCCGAGTGAATTCCTTATCAACGCCGTAGATGGACTGAGTACGGCTATTAGGGAGCAGTAGTTCAATGGGGATGTTTTCCATGCCCCAAAGGTAAACATACTTTTTGACATACGCAATAGTTGAGTATGTTAAAAACTATGCTTTTGCGCTAAATCACTTCATCGTTGCACTTTTAGCCTCACCTTTCTTTTTGATTATCAACTCCATAGCCTTCCTGTTAGCCAAGGCAATGAGATTGACATCCTCTAATCCACCAGGGTAATCTGACAACTTTCCAAGGTGAACGGAAGTGGTCTTGTGCTTGTCACTTCCTTCAACATAGTATCTGATGGATGCTCGGACATACCTCTTCCCCGAAGTCTTATCGTTCACTTCCGCTATGGTCAGGTTTGGAATGTGCTGTCTACGATATGATTCAACTCTTGCCGCTAAATTCTTGACCTCTTTTTCAAGGGGCTCCACTTTCCGCCTAAACTCTTCTTTCTCCTTCTCTAACTCACTCTGCTTATCAATCAGCTCACGCTGTAGAGACCTCAACATTACCATTATCTTGTTAACACTCTCTTCCATAGTGAATCACATACTTTGTTTGTCGTATGTGCTAAAGTAGGCACTTATGCTTTACCAGCAATGCTCCAAACTTGGTTGAAGTCAAATTTATCAGCACTACCGAACTCCTCCTGAAGTACTTCAATAAGATTCGGAATATCTTGATGACTTACATTAATGTGCTTAAGTATCCGATATGACCGATGAAATAGGTATTGAGTCCTAATACTCCGCACTGGCTGCTTAATGAACTTGTCTTGCCACTCCGTTTCCCACCAAACTCTGTTCGCATCCTCGATGCCAAGTAGCACATAAAACAACAGGTCGTTAACTAAGTCGTTTTTTTCAGCGCTAATGATTCGACTGCGTTCCTCCTCGGAAAGTAATTCGCGCAAAACAAGTCTTATGAGTTCCTTCCGTCTTTGGGAGTCCATGTTGGCAATTTAGCTCAAGACCTGTTGTCCAAACTCTTTATACAAGAGCCATCGCCACCTACTCACCCTTACCCCCCCCTTCCTCCTTGAGTATCCCGACCACCCTACCCCCCATTAGGGGGTCAATAAATGGGGACAAACCCACGTGTGAAAAAAAATTTTTGCCAAAATTTTAACGAAATGTCAAATCCCTTTTTTGCTGGATTGTAAATCATCACTCGGCTCTACCTCATTCTTCCAACTAAATTGATATACACCACAACACAGAATGGGAATTCCTCTATGGCAATCAAAATAACGGGGTTTGCCATGAATGGGGGGGTGTTAATCCAAATTCACGAACAAGTTGAGAAAACCCATTAGGACAGTCCTCAACCTTAGCCTTGAGCGGTATTTATGGTTTATGGCAGCAACACTTAGCAAGACGGAAAAATTCAATCTCCTTTTTAATCAACCAGTTTGGATGGTCTCATTTCAAATAACTGAACGCTCACTTCGCATAAACAAGTTTGGCAGTATTAGAAACCTTTACAGGAGGGCGATAACCGGAACGCGGAGACTTAAAAACCTATCAAACAGGGACTACTTTAAGTCCATTGACCTTGGTATGTACATATGGCGAAAGGAGACACCAGACACCTATAGGTTCTCATTGTATTTCACCTTAAAGGAGGGCTACTCGTTGAACGAAAAAAGGCTCAAATGGCAACTCAAGCGAACAATCACGTGGAATCCAATAGAAGTGAACCATGGACTAATTGAGTGGTCTGAACTGAGCCAAGGAGACTATGACAACATCCAATTTATCAAAGGACTCTATGGCCCTAAAGAGAATACAATCTATTTAGCACCTCCCTCAATTGCTGGTCAGGCACTTCAGCCTCTATCAAATAGTCCCTCGGAGGTTGATTGCCATTACGACGGGCACCCGCAACAAAATCTCGAACATTAGTACCGAAACTCTGTCGAATTTCTAATTGCGCTGAAAACCGCCTGAGGACTTTCGATGGAGTCCACTCAACTTTCTTTATTGGACGGGCTGGAAGTGCCCAGCGAGTACTCTTCATCACTGCAAAGGTGTAGAGTTCCATAAAGTGGACAAACTCCTCCACTTGTCGGTCAAATTCCTCTGCATCCATTTCCACCTGTAGTACATTTTGACACATCACAATGGTTCCCTCAAAACTACTTGACCAAGTAATTGAAAATGCATTGGTTAATACAATGGAGTCAGGATGGAACTTCTGAAAGTTCAACATTGACCGAGTACATAAGTACAGCCGTTTATTTGGTGCGAGAAATGCCATAGGCCAAAAGTCGGATATGCCCCACCCACCGGCAGCATTGATTAATTCCCTTTCCGCGAAAAAAGTGCAATTTTCATTTTTTCAATTTGTCAAAAATTGCAGAATTTCCTCATTATATGCTTTAGCATATTAGTAATCAAGCGCTTAACAAGCAGCAAAAAAAATTAAGCAAAAGAAATATTAATTCAATTATTTAGAAAATGAGAAATAATAGATATGATTAACTCTAATTGGACTTATTCTAGTTGCGCGCTCTAGTATTATAAAGCAAATTTGAGAAATTAAAAAAAAAAGTAAATAGAAAAATTTTGAGGCAGGAGAAAAAAACTCCTACCTCAATGAAAAAGCTCTGAAATCCTCAGTTAAGACTTGAAATCTTCCAAGAACTTCACAATATTTTTGAAATTCACATTTACTGGCAGTCAGGTGTTCTCGGTGCGAAGCATCTCCTCCTTTAAGTTCCCGTATTTGTTTAACTACGATGATGGCCCCTTGAAAGTGTGTAAGGAAATCCAACTCAAATAGGTTTGTAAGTATTAGGTTGTGCGGATGTAGTTGATTAAACCAACCAATAATCTTGATTGATGCTAAAAGGCGTTTATTCGGGTGTTTCATGAATTTCTATTCAAGTAAATTGTGTTTTAGATTAAATAACATAAGTGTTAAATAACCTCATTCTTAGGTAAAGTGAGTTCTATCCCAACACTCTCGTGTCGGGTTAGAACTCAACCTCATTCTTGAGGCGAAATGAGCATAGATAGGCTGCTCAATTTGAGGACTACTTCGAAACCCCCTATCGGTCCCTTATCTCCCGTTTCCTCCTTGTTCTCGGGTTGCCTTAAGATAATATCCCCCTTGTAAGCAGGTGAATACCTTACCCAAGGTGCTCTTTAATGAAGTGCGTCCGGTAAGGTTATCAAATCATAAGCAAAAATTATAAGTAGTCAAGTACATCTTCACTTTTTTTATCATCGGTTAAAGCAAACCATGTTTGACGTCCTCAAGGAATGAGGCTACTTCATCTTTGGGTATTAGGTAATCCGTGGTAACTGAAATTACCTGGTGCTGACAGCCCTTTTCACAGAGACAATCAATACGGCGAGTAACATAAGGTAAGTGGTTCATTTGATTTTCATTTTTGCAAATGAACAGCCATTTATTGATGTTAGTCGGTTGACAAACGTTTATATTCGTTTTACCCATTTGTCAACGCTAAAGGGAATAATAAAATGGAATTGACTTTATTTGGAAGTCCAGTAAACAGTGTGTTTGAGCTTATGGGTGAGACTGAAAATGATATTTCTTTCAGTGTTGGATACTCCCTTGCCAACTCACCTAGTCTTCTTTACCTATTTCTTCAACGTCTAGGAATAAGTTCAACATTTGATAATAACACTACAAAAATCCAACTTCAAGAATATGAACAGGGAAAGGGATATACAGACTTTGAAATAATTCAAGGTCTTGACTTTCATATAATTATTGAAGCCAAGAGGGGATGGGTTTTTCCTGAGATTGAGCAACTTTGTAAATACAGTGAGCGGTCATTGTTCACTAACTCCCAGACTAGAGAAAAACTTCTGGTCGTCCTCAATGAGAGCACCTCAGAATATGCTCAATCGAACTTTCAACATGAAAGTGTGAACGACTTTCCTATTCTTGTCATGTCTTGGCAGGATGTTTTAGAACTATCTAAAATCGCGTCGACCAACTCAAGCCAGAGGGAACGCTGGATTTTGAGAGACCTAATTAGTTACCTAAACAAGATAAGTACAATGAGAAAGAGTGATAGTAATTGGACATACGTGGTTTCTCTTGGGTCAACAAGACCAGAGGGCTGGTCAATTTCATTTCAAGAAATAGTGGAGAAACGAAATCTCTACTTTCATCCAGTAGGAGGCAATAAAGGAGGTTGGCCTTCTGAACCTCCCAATTACATAGCTTTCAGATACAAAGGCAAACTCCAAAGTATCCATCATATTGAGTCATTCACAGTCTTTTCTAACCCATCGGACCATTTTGACGAAATCCCGAGCGGAGACTGGGGACCACACTTCTTGTATACTCTTGGTCCGGCAATTGTTCCATCAAGAACAATTCCAACCGGACCGAAAATTCAAAGAAGCATGAGAGTATGGGCGTGCCTTGACTTATTACTGACTAGCTCGACAATTCAAGAGGCTCGAGACTTGTCTAAGTTGAGAATCAACTAAGGCTAATTTTCCCTGAAATAGAGAATCCTTACTTCAATTCGTAAAGTGAGAAGGCCTGTGATGTTTCAAAATTTGTATACTTCAATTCGACCATTTCGGGCATTCACAAATGCACTTACTCTCTCTTTATACCTCAAATAATCTTCAATGCTCTTAAATTCAGGCGGCGATTGAAAATTGTCAAAAGGCATGTAGAACTTTATGTTCTCATTTAAATCAATTAGGTCGTCCAATAAAAAGAACTTCACATATCCTTCGAAATTTTCAAACAGCCTGAAATAATCACTATATCTATCTAAAACACCCTTCATAGGGCTGGGCCTATTCAAGTAAAATAACCTAATGCATTCCAAGGTAAGGTCAAATCTATCGTCAATTAATTTTAGAAAACCCCTAGCTCCATTAATGGTAAGCTTGCCATCAATTTTCTTTTGTGGAAATATGATGTACGCCCCAATAGTTGAACCCAAATCATAAAGCTCATCTACCTGCTGGGGAATTTGGGATACAATCCATTGCTTGCGATTTTGATATTTATATGAATGTGTTATAGAATCACTACTAAGGCAAAACTCACCAATTTGCGACTTGTGATATAAATAACATTCTGGCTGGTCGGCGACCAATTTGAAATCAACACCACTGGGCAATGGTTTGCTCCAGAGCATTTTGTGATATTTCTTGAGCGTAGGGCTCGTCTTATCAGGGTCTCCACCATTCGCATCCTTGTATACGAGGAACGACGTGTCAATTTGTTCAACTATCATAACGTCTATTATTTCACCCCTTTATAAATCAACTGACATACTCTATCCATGGCTTTGAACATCTTCACATCAAAGTTTGGAGATTTGCTAATCATCGTAAGAATACTAACTGCCTGAAATAGTAATTCACCATCCCCACGATTTACCCTTTCAACCAGTTTTATTGAATTACTACCCTTCAGTGATTCCGAAACGACCACTTCATTTGTTGTTTCGTCCAGGGCAAAAAGCTTATCCATTACTTCAATTTTATCGTTCCTGTCGATTAGTGTAAATGACATCGGCCATTTGCATTTGTAGTTCTATTTCTGCATCTAAGCCCTTTCTGGGTTATTCCACTGCATTGTTGTGTAGTTGCAGATTTCGTAGAAGTACTTGACGAAGAGCAACAGTTGGTACCAACCCTTTTATTATGCACCCTGCAATAGCAGCTATTTGATTTACTACGATTGCATTCCAAACATAACAGTTGAATGTTAGACACATCGCTACTTCCGCCACATGAAAAGGGGGTTACATGGTCGTATTCCAGGTTCAACGAGCTCCCACAACACCGGCATCTACCCGCATCTCTGGTATAAACGATTTTTTTTGTTGTCTCGGAAATATAACGGCTTTGTCCATAGACCTGGACACTCAAGAGTAAAAGAACGATACACTTTAGTATTCTCATGAGTCACTCTATTCCAATAAATTTGAAATCGTAATCAGGCATCCATTGAGCTAAAATTAACCTTCGGCAAGGAATTTACAATATCTACTGTTTGAACACTTACGTTAATAACACTCAATAGTAAGTCAAGTATGTAACGTGGATTACCTACTTCCTTCGCCCAATCATTCGGGTCATTAACAATTCCACTTTCTTTGTGAGTAGTGACCTGGTAACGTTCCATAATCCACTCAATAGCAGATTTTCCGTTAACTACATAATCGTACGCCTTTGCAGGAATATTGCTCAATGTAATGGAGCCGTTAAAGATGATGGTGTCTTTCTGGTCTTTTTTGGGGAACCTCATTTTGGTTACGGTAAAAATCCCTCTATCATCTCCTGAAACAGCTACCTCAGGTGATGGAGCTACAGTTTCATAATTCAAGTGAAGTTCGGCTAATTGTCTACCTGCCTTGCTGAAATCCCAAAAGTCTGAAACCCTTTCCACTAATGGCAAGCGTGGTGACATCTTTTTCAAGTCGTTTGCGAAGGTTTCGCGATATTCTAGGCTGTGCAAAAATCCGTAGACATAGTAAAAAATATCTTCTTTAGTCACGTCTTTCCCGAAGAAGTTTGACTTTGTTGTTGTTGTTAGTCTTAATTCACAAAAGCTTGTAGATGAAGTCATTATGATGGAATGGGAGCGACTCCCAAAGCACTTGGATTGGGATAGTCGGGGGTGGAGTTGGAAAGTGTATTTAGGAAAGGACTTTCGAGCAGATGGTATTGAACTCTTTCCAAGGCGGGGGTTTAAGTCGGCATTAAAAGGTCACTATCATCCATCAACAGGAGATTTCTACTAATGACCTCGGTCAATCCAACTCATAAAGGCTGAATGCCGAACTGAGTTCAAAATTGGTATACTTCAAAGTTGTTGAGACATTAGAGTGACCAATCAACTTGGAAACTTTAACTAGCGATAGATGGTCACCCCCTGAAAATCCCTGTTTGATTGCTCCCACTACAAACGACTTTCTAAGGAGATGGGATGACCCGTTGCCGATATACCTAACCTTGTATCCTGCCAGTATCACCTTCAATCGTCGGTTGAAGTTTTGAATAGACATAGGAACACGACCCCTCCCCTTTTGAGAAGAAATAACAAAATTTGACGATGGGGGATTCCATGCAGAATAAACAAGTTCTATGACCTCCCTCAATCTTGAACTCATCACAAGTAGTCTTTCCTTGTCTGTTTTCTTCTCCTTCCTAATAAACGCCTCACCAACTGGTATCGAGCTCAAGTCTCCCCACTTTAGTTGAAGCGAATCCACTACCCTTAGTCCAAGTCTAGCCCCGATGCTCACCAACATCAGATTGGTCCCTACTTCAAAAGTGGGGGATTTCTTAAAATCACGAATAAGTCGAGATTCCAAATTGACGATGGTTTCCCAATCGAGTGAGTAGGTAGTTGTCTTTTGTCCTGCCTTTGCCATAGTTTCTAAATTCTATGGCTAACATATTCACTTTAAGCCCATTGCGAAGCAAAGTGAAGATAATTTATTCGTCGTGAAATTCTAACCAACACAAAGTGTTGATAACCAAACGCCTAAAGACTAATGTTCACTAATATAATAAAGTGAATGTTCCCAAAACCAATCTACTAACTTGAACTCACAACAAAAGACAATGGAAGGGTAAAACTCCCATTTTTAACTTGAAATAACTCTTGTTCGATACTTGAATACAATTTCCAAGTTTGATTGTCATTATCAAAAACAACAAAATAGTCTACGACATCTATACCAACATCTCGCAATTGACTTACTAATCTACCTGATTTAGCGAACCCAATGCCAAGACGAATTCTAAGTACTTCACGCTCGTGTTCACTACAAAATTGCTCTAATGCCAACTTATAGTTATCGTCGGTCTTAAATAACGTCAACTTCTCTATGTCACCCTGAACCTCTCTTAACTTAAACGGTCCTTTGTTTTCTTGTAGTAACATTTCTTGACCAATAAAACCAACGATATCTATGTATAATCGGCGTTGTCGCCTTCCAGCACTAACATCAGGTAGTATAGGCGTATCAGATTGTGCGCCGGGATAACTTACAGATAAAATATCGATACCGTTTGGTCTCAAAACATTATGAACTGACAAATAGGTCACGTCATCTTCAGTTAGTTCCTTACTTAACTCAAGCACTGAATTGTCAGGTAAGTCAGAAAAATCGTAGTCCGCTAAACTCAGGTCCCATTTTAAGTAAATGTCACACCCAAATCCGTCAGTAAGTTGCAAATAACTCGAATTCTCAATAATAGTCCTGAATGCAACATTCATTCTAACAAATGCAATCCGAACCCATGAGGAAACATCAAATACCTCAGAGGTACTTGACTTTACGATTGACCTCAAAATATCACTCTCAGGCAAAGACAATCCCAAGATTAAAAATTCTAATAACTCCTCTCCACTAAAATTACTCTTGTCCTTCGTTAGCGCTTTTATCCTTTGTTCCGCACCCGTGGCCTTAAACCACGTCTGTGACCCTGGGGTGAATACAAGTTTTGAAACAAATATTTCACTACCCTGGCTTAAAAAAGTTCTGTAATGGACCAACATCCCTCTCTCTGGGTCCATTGCATGTCCCATTCTATTAAACTTCAATACAAAAACATTTGACTCCGAAATTCCATGATGGTAATCGAACCACTCCGTACGCCTTGACCTTAAACTTCGGATGTCCTCAAAGGAAGTATATGACTCTAATCTACTTATCCAATCCGAAAAAACTAAACTCCTTCTGCACTCAATCTCTACTTCCTGTCTGTAATTCGCATATCCGAAATGCATGTAGCACTTCAGAATAACCTCTAAGAGACTCGTGAAATATGCGTTATTCTTGGGTAAAGACCGATATTCGCTGTGCTTGCTTACAAATTTAAGATTTCCATCTTGTGTTGGCCATTCAATATGGAATGATAAAATTCCTTTTCTCTGAAAGCACAACGCGAAAGGTTCAATTGGATTATAGGAAACATCTCCCCCGTGCCCACCAGAGTCTTTTCCTGTCGAACTTACCTTAATATAGATTACATTGTTTCTTAACGGCAATAGGAAATTATCAGACCTCTGTTGCTCGTGGTCTTTGGTGAATACTGCAGTAGAAAATTCAATTACAACAATTGGTTCCTCTATTCTACCATTTATCGCAGTAATAATTAAATCAGGATTCTTTCTAATGAGAATTTTTGAAAGATGCTTACCAAACTTTTTTGAGAATCCACTTTGCAAATAGGTTTGTTGAGATTTTCTTACTAAAACAAACTCTATCGTCGGGAACAACTTCCTCAGACTATCAATGACATAGTGCTGGCCCTGCTCCAATGATTCATAATAAACCCTTACCTCCATCAACCTTTTATCTTTTGATATACAAGTAGGTGTTCATTCTTTGAAGCGTTGGTAAACTTCGGATTGAACATGCGGGTGGATTTCTTCAGTTGTTGACTGCTACTGTCGATTAGCACACATCCATTATTCAGCATTATTTCATTTGTGAATTCAAGAGCATCAAAATGTTTACCTCGTATAACAGAATCCCCGATTACAATCACAAAGTGTGCACCTATTTTTAGTGTTCTAAGTGCATCTGAGAAACACTCCCTTAGATTTGATAAGAAATCATCTATCTCAAGTTTCATGCTTGAATGCTTATGGCGTGAACCTATCTCGGAGTTCTGTACCTCCCTTAAGTTGAAACCAAGCCAATTAATTCGGTGTTTATGATATAGGTAGTAATCATAAGTATTAGCATATGGTGGAGAAGTGATAATCAAATCAACACTTTCATCCAATATTTCTACTACACTATGGCTGGATTTGTTTAATACAACTACGTCGGCTGATGCATAGGCCAATTTAGCAAATTGCTCCATCCTCAACAACATCGCATTCGCCTTCTTTATAAAGAGTGATATTACTTCACCTTTAGAGAACTTAGATTCCTTTCTGGCATATCTCGTATCACTTTCTTGGTTTGAAACCTCAACAACAATTGAAGAAAATACCGTGTTCAAAAAAGTTTGCACCCTATCATTATCCAAATCCTTTATTAAAATAGAAATAAGGGCAAGTGCTAATTGAACATCTTTAATGAACCAGTGGTCAATATTGTGAAATGAAGGTAATTGAATTTTAATCTTATTTTCATCCGCACTAATTAAAGTAGCAAGGAACTCACGAGCATACGCTATATCTTCATTACTCAAGGCTGTGGTCTTGGCCTTAGTTACTAAGGTCGCAATAGGATTCGAATCCACACCAATACCATTCCTGCCCAACAATTTGCATTCTACCAAGGTTGTTCCGCACCCTACAAAAGGGTCATAAACGGTATCACCTAATTTGGTATATCTTTCAATAAAGTACTTTGGTATTTGGGGTATGTACTTTGCCGGATATGTATGAAAATTATGGGTCAAGTAAGACGTTCCATCGGAACTTTCTTCTTTAATGCTTTGGAAGTCCATTTATCCCTTACGAAAAATTACTACAAAAGAGCAATTCTGGTTTGTATAAAACACTGATGGATATCCCAACAACACAAGGCTTCTCTGCTTTGATTGGTCCCAAATAATTAAATCGTGATAGTTCCAGCCAACTTCTTGACCAACATTGGCCAAGTCTGAATGAAATGGGATGTACGGAATTTTATTCTTTGTATCTCTATGGTCCTTAACTACCCAGCACGAGTAACCCCCCTTTCTTGTAACTTCTAAATTTTTCCTCAGGACCACTTTAAGTTCAGCAAGAAAGTCTTTGTAGGCCAGGTTTCCAAAATCCTCCACTTTTGTGCTGTATTGCTTTACAGTACTATTATTCGCCGAAACTAACATCGAGTCTTTATGGAACTTAGTTCTATCTTCAACTGACCTTTGAATAAAGTCTGCGTAAGGGGGGGAAGTAACTGTTAACTGCACTTTATTCTTAGCAATATACTTGTCTAAATTTCTACAATCGTCGTTAACAATTTTATAATGTGACTTCGTTTGGCCCTTAAAAAGCCCAAGATTTTCATCAGACCATTCACTTGCCAATTTTGCAAACCGCTCATTTAATTCTGTGCCAACACAACTTCTATTCAAATTCTGTGCAGCGACCATTGTGGTACCTATCCCCAGAAAAGGGTCTAATATCACATCCCCTTCCTTTGAGTACATCTGTATTAGTCTTTCCGCGACTTTTAATGGAAATACAGCACCATGCTCTTTTTGATAGTCATTTCTTGGCGAAGCCATACTATCCCACACGTTGATTGATGCAAGGGTCCATTCCTTTGCAGTCATACCGTTGAAACTTTTCAGTCTTTGGAACTCCTCCTTTTCCTTATCCGATGTAAATTCTTTAGGTTTTTTGACTTTATGACTTGATTCAATGTTGTCCTCTAAGAAGAAATCTTTCATAATGCCAAGTAACAGATTGGTGTATGTAATTCAGTTTTATGGGTTCTTGCACTCGAAAGTCCAATTAGAGTGACGTTTCAATTATGACCGATGTAGTCCCCTGCCCAAAATTATGAACTCATCCTTGTCCGAGAGTCATTCTAACAAAAAGTTTTGAACGACAATAAAATACCTCAACCTGAAGTCATATTATTGATTATGAGACACTTATGGTGAAAAAAGTAAAATTGTCACATTTATAACCCTTAAGCCTAAAACGCTTTCACTAATTCGCCCGTAGCGTCATTGTCTAA
>Ga0194118_10004536_pt1 | contig 15093 bp, 19 predicted proteins | sample TA2MahsurfametaG_2_FD_148662 | JGI IMG/M metagenome (GOLD analysis project Ga0194118, IMG submission 148662) | Freshwater microbial communities from Lake Tanganyika, Tanzania - TA2015013 Mahale N5 surface | ecosystem: Environmental > Aquatic > Freshwater > Lake | place: Tanzania: Lake...
CGAAATATGGCTTTTGACCTAAAAAAAAGTAAAGAACGAATAAGTAAAGTAAATATTTCGGAAGCTATGCAACTAAAAGACGATTACCAACCTGAAAACATAGAAGCAAAAAAAAGATTTGAAATAAAATATTCTAAAGAAATTAAAACTTGGCACTGGTACGACCAACAGTTATTTGACCTTTATAGAACTTCAGGAATGAGTACAAGACAAATTGAAAGCGTTACAGGAATAAGTTTTAAAAGTATATGGAAAACCCTTAAATTTTGTAAAGAACGATTAAAACAAAATGTAAGTGAAGATTATAAAAATTTAAAAAACGATGATTACGAATTAATAAAATAATTATGGAAAAAAAACAAACAAAGGCAAAGCCAAAAAAAACTAAAAGTAAAGGATTAGGGGACACGGTCGAAAAAGTTTTAGAAGTTACGGGAGTCGCAAAAATAGCAAAGTGGATATTAGGTGAAGATTGCGGATGCGAAGAACGTAAAGCAAAATTAAACGAATTATTTAAGTACAGAAAACCCGAATGTTTATTAGAACACGAATATCAATATTTAGAAAATTGGTTTTCAGAAACACGAAATGCAGTAAAGCCAAGCCAACAAAGAGAATTATTATTAATATACAACAGGGTATTTAAAACAAATACTCAAACTACAAATTGCAGCAGTTGTTTAAGAGAATTAATAGATAAATTAAGGGCATTGTATAATACATATAAAGACGAAAATGCTTAAAACAGTAAAGGTAAGCGAGGTTAAACCAAACCCGAAGAACCCAAGAATAATAAAAGACGAAAAGTTCAAAAAGTTAGTCAAGTCTATTCAGGAGTTTCCTGATATGTTAAATAAACGCCCCTTAATCGTTTTTACTGACGTAGATAATAAATACGTTGTCTTAGGTGGTAATATGCGTTTAAAAGCGATAAATGAGCTAAAATTAAAAGAAGTGCCGATAATAGTAGCAGACGAATGGACAGAAGAACAAAAAGCGGAGTTCTTAATTAAGGACAATGTAGGTTTCGGCGAGTGGGATTGGGACAACCTGGCTAACGAGTGGGATCCGGAAAAATTGAACGAGTGGGGACTTGAAGTGCCAATTTATAATGACGTTAATTTAGATGACTTTTTCGAAGAAAACAATACACCAGAGGATAAAGAAGAAAAATTTGACATTTTATTACAATACTCCGAAGAAGATTACGCGGAAGTAATTGAATTATTTGAAAAAAAATCTGGTTCAAAAGAAAAAATTGTGTTAGAGTTACTAAAAAAGTAGTAATTTTATCAAAAATAATATAACACAAAATGAAAAGCACAGTTATTATTCAGTTTGAAATTGAGGGTTTTCACCACTATCCAAATGCACCGCAGGAAGTTAATTTTTTATCACACAATCACCGACACACATTTATAGTAAAAGCAGGTTATTTGGTGGAAGATTTAAACCGTGAAAAGGAAATTTTTATCGAGCGTGATTACATAAAAGAATACTTAACAGAATGTTTTGGAAGCCCGTGTCAATTTGGAGCGATGTCGTGTGAAATGATTGCAGCAGAAATACTTGAATATGCTTCCGAGGAAGGAATGATATGGTGCGAAGTTTGGGAAGAAAATACAGGAGGGGCCAGAGTAGAAAAATGATAGTAGAAAATCAATCCAATATAAAGGTTCATTTTGCAGGATGCGAAAACACACCTCAATTTAAAATGATACTTTCAACCAATGTAAAATATACATTGTACACATGTTTTCCTTTTGTTGAGCGAATGGTATTTGAAAAGGGTAAATTTCCTATTATGCCGTGTGATATTGAATCAAATTTAATACCTAATTACATAACAAGTAATTCAAAACATACAATACAAGACAGTGGCTTATTTACTTTAATGTTTGGAGCAGGTAAAGACATAAAAATAACAGAACAGTTAATAGAAAAATGGTATTCTAAATTAGTAGAATTTACATTACAAAATAACAACGGAGCAACTTGTGTTGAAGTTGATTGTCAAAAAATCTTAGGCGTAGAAAAAGCGTGGGAGTTTAGAGAGAGATTGAAAAAAGATATACCAAACAGAATTATAAATGTATTTCATAAAGAAGATGGTCAAAAAGGTTTAGACAGGTTGATTGAGTTTTCAGATTACATTGCAATTTCAGTTCCCGAATTAAGATTTTTAGGTCAAAAAAATAGCACGATACAAATTGCAAATTATATTAAAAATAAAAAACCTTCTATTGATATACATTTACTTGGTTGTACCGAGTTAAAATTATTAAAAGAACTTTCTTTTTGTAGTTCAAGTGATAGTACAACATGGACAGCACCTAAACGATACGGATTTATTAAAGGAAACAGAATCGGTAATATCAAAGAAGATGAAGTTTTAAAAATGAATGGTATTGATAAGGAAAAATATTTTAATGCTCGTAAGTATAACAATGAAACTAATACGGCTGGGACAGTTTTTTTTATTAATTTTTTATTAAATGAATACAACAAATATGCAGGTTCTCAAGATTAGTATTTATTTATTAGCATTCGTATTATCGAATTTTATAGTATTATGGTTCGGTAATGTAGGGTTAATTTTTACAGCCTTATTTTTAATTCCTTTTGATTTTGTAATGCGATGCCTATTTCACGAAACGTGGAAAGGCTTTGAACTAATTGCGAAAATGATGTTGCTTGTTATTGCAGCTGGTTTAATTACGTATTTAATTAATTACGAAACGAAACAAATTGCACTGGCTTCGATATGCGGATTTTCAGCGGCTCAAATAACTGCAGGAATGTTTTATCAATTAGCAATAAATGAAAAGTATTTCATAAAAGTAAACGGTTCGGACGCGATAGGAATTTTAATGGATTCAATAATGTTTCAAATGATTGCCTTCCAGATAATAGATTGGAGAATTTTATTAAGTCAGTTTACTTTAAAAATTGTAGGCGGTCTTTTCTGGTATTGGATTATATTTGTAAAATTAAAACTTCATAAAAAATGGTTATAGAAAAGAAATACCACTTTTACGCAGCACACCGAAACAAAGCAGGTGGAGAAAAATGCGGACGCATTCACGGACATACTTACAACGTGAAATGCTTTTTTAAATTCCAACAAATGAATGAGGGCGGAATAACGTGTTTATTTTCTGACATTGATAAACTGGTTGAACCGATAATAAAAGAATATTGTCATTGGTTTATAATTTATGAAAAAGACCCTTTAGTTACTGTTTTGGAGTTGGCAAACGAACCTATAAAAAAAGTTCCTTTTGAAACTTCTGCGGAAAATCTTTGTGTTTGGTTATTAAATAGAATTAAAAGAGAAACAAGACTTCCAATATTTAAAATAGAATTAGCAGAAACAAAATCTTCAAACGTAGTATATGAAATTAAGAATTAGTGAAATATTTTACTCCTTACAAGGAGAAGGAGCAAGAATAGGAACTCCGACCGTATTTATTAGATTGCAAGGGTGCAAGGCAAAAAACGCTTGTTTTGCAGCTGGAATAAAATGCGATACAGAGTTCGAAAGTGGAAAAGAAATGTTATTGAAAGAAATAGAAAATTGGATAACTGAAAATGCTCAACAATGCAAAGAAATTACTTGGACTGGCGGCGAACCTTTAGACCAACTTACAGAAGAAATAATTAACTATTTTAAAAAAAATAATTACTACCAAGCAATAGAAACAAGCGGATTGCACCCAGCCCCAAACGGGTTAGATTTTATTTGTGTTTCACCAAAGGTAGCAGAACACGTAATTAAAAAAAACTTTCCAAATGGAGTAACAGAACTTCGATATGTACGCCACAAAGGGCAATCAATACCCGAACCAAGCATAAAAGCCGAACACTATTGGTTAAGCCCACACTCAGACGGCTTCACAATAAACAGTGAAAATATGAAACATTGCATAAATTTATGTATTGAAAACCCAAAATGGAAATTATCACTACAGAACCACAAGTTATGGAATATACTATAAACAGCCCTGAATGGCATTTTAAATTGATTTTAGAGCATTTAGGCGAAGATACCAATCGAGAGGGCTTAAAAGAAACGCCGAAGCGTTATATCAAATTTATGCGTGAATTTCTCGAACCAAAGGAATTTAACTTTACGACCTTTGACGCAGAAGGTACAGACGAAATGATTTTACAAACAAATATTCCATTTTACTCAATATGCGAACACCACACCGCACCATTTTTTGGAACGGCTGACATTGCGTATATACCAAATGAAAAGATAGTAGGATTAAGTAAATTAGCAAGAACAGTTGATTTATATGCTAATCGCTTTCAAAATCAAGAAAGAATAACAACACAAATAGCAGAACGTTTACAATTAGAATTAAATCCAAAAGGGGTTGCGGTACATTTAAAAGCTCAGCATCTTTGTATGTGCATGAGAGGAGTAAAAAAACACGATACTTGGACTTCAACAAGTAAGCTATTGGGAGCATTTAAAGAGGATGAAAAAGCACGTACAGAGTTTTTAAACTTAATTACTAAGTAATGGAAAATAAATACGAAAAAGAATTATTAAAATCCATTGAGAAATACAAATGGATGAGGTGGGCGCATATTGATTGGACGGCGTTAAACTTTTCAAGGGCAACCGCTTATAATCATAAATTGGACAAATTAGACACAATAAAAGAAGCGTTTGAAAAGAACAGGGCAAAAGCACAAAATTATCTACTTCAAAAATGGATTCAATCAGATAATGCTACGCTACAAATTGCAGCTTTTAAAATAGTTGCTGATAATGAAGATTTAAGAAGGTTAAATCAAAGTTACGTCGAACAAACAAATATCGAACAACCAATTTTCCCCGATGTTTCTGCGGACGACTTCGACGAATAAAATACTAAAGTTAAAAAAGCGTGTTCGTATTGTTCAAGGCGGTACAAGTGCGTCAAAGACTTACGGTATTTTATCCGTATTAATTGCTCGTGCTTCGTGTATTCCTGAAACTGAAATAAGCGTAGTTGCTGAAAGCATACCAGTATTGCGTAGAGGTGCATTAAAAGATTTTATTAAAATAATGCGATGGATGAATAAATGGCACGAAAACCAATATAATAAATCTTTATTAACCTATCAATTTTTAAACGGTTCTACATTTGAGTTTTTCAGCGCTGACGATTCAAGTAAATTAAGGGGTGCAAGGCGTGACGTTCTGTATATTAACGAATGTAATAATGTTACCTTTGAAGCGTACAACGAACTTGCAATAAGAACTAAAAAAGCTGTTTATTTAGACTTTAATCCCGCTAATGAATTTTGGGTACATAAGGAATTAAAAGACGAACCCGATACCGACTTTATAATTCTTACCTACAAAGATAACGAAGCATTAGACCAGTCAATAGTTCAACAAATAGAAAGGAATCGCGACAAAGCCGCTACGTCGTCTTATTGGGCAAATTGGTGGAAGGTTTACGGGCTTGGCGAAATAGGAATGCTTGAGGGCGTTATATTTAATAATTGGAAACAAATTAATAGCGTACCTTACGACGCAAAATTAATAGGTATTGGATTAGACTTCGGATATACTAACGACCCTACTGCTATAATCGAAGTTTACAATTATAACGGAACACGAATTATAAACGAATTAGTTTATAAAACTGGAATGTTAAATAGTGATATTGCAAAGCAATTACCAAATAATATACCCGTTTACGCTGATAGTGCTGAACCAAAATCAATAGAAGAAATAAGACGCTACGGAATAACGATTAAAGGTGTTACAAAAGGCAAAGATTCAATAAACTACGGAATTGATGTTATGCAGCGTCAAGAATATTTAGTTACTGTTAAAAGCGTTAATTTAATTAAAGAATTACGTTCGTATTGTTGGGACACCGACAAAACAGGGGCAAGACTAAATAAACCTATAACTCATTTTAATCACGCTATTGACGCGTTACGTTACCACGAAATGGAAACATTAGGATTAAACTCAAATTATGGTAAATATAATATTTGGTAATATTAAATTACTATAATAATATCTTCATACTACAAAAACACAAATAATAAGTTAATTAAATAATGAAAGCTGAAATTATAATACCTACTTCGTTAAATGAAATACCTTTATTAAATTATCAAAAATTTATGAAGTTAGTTGAATCGTCTAACGATCAAGAATTAATAGCGCAAAAAACTATTGAAATATTTTGCGGGATACATATAAAAGACGTAGTAAAAATAAAATTTACAGACGTTGAAAATATAGTGCAAAGATTAAACGATGTATTTAAAGAGAAACCAACCTTTAAACATAAATTTAAAATAAGGGACGTAGAATATGGTTTTATTCCAAATTTAGAAGAAATATCTTTTGGCGAATATATTGACTTAGAAACTAATATAACCAGTGTTGAGAATTTTCACAAAGCAATGGCGGTTATGTATAGACCTATAACAAAAAAATTAAAAGACAGATACGAAATATTTCAATATACTGGCACAGAAGAATTTTCTGAAGCGATGAAATATGCGCCTTTAAATATTGTTTTAGGGGCAACGCTTTTTTTTTCGACTTTAGGAAGCGAATTAGTACAACGTACGCTTACTTATTTGGAGACGGAAATACAGAAGAACAAGAAATTAATGACTTTAGCGAAAGAACGCAATTTAATAAACGCTGGGGATGGTACAATTCAATCTACGCACTTGCTCAAGGAGACGTTACAAAGTTTGATGAAGTTACCCGATTGGGAGTTAAAAAGTGTTTAACATATTTAACATACGAAAGGCAAAAAAGAGAAATAGAAAATAACGAATTAAAAAGAATACGACGCAATGGCTAATTATTACACGATACTTGACACGTTAAAAAGTAACTTGGAAAACGACCAATTAATAAACACGGTTACGCAAGGCGATATTTTTTCAGTTGATTTATCTAAGCAAACAATATTTCCCTTAGCGCATATTATAGTTAACAGTGCGACTTTTGAAAATAACGTAATACGCTTTAATGTTTCTGTTATTGCTATGGATATTGTAAATATATCAAAAGACGAAGACGTAAATATTTTCGACGGTAATAATAATGAGATATACGTTTTAAATACAATGATTTCTGTATTAAATAGGTTGTATGAAAATTTACGAAGGGGCGATTTATATACTGATGCTTTTCAAGTAGGTAATAACCCAAACTGCGAGCCGTTTTCTGAAAGATTTGAAAATTATTTAGCGGGGTGGACAATGACTTTTGATATTTTAGTTTCTAACGATATGACTGTTTGCTAATGAGTGAAAGATTAAAAGCGTTACAACAATTTCGTGATTTAGTAGTTGCTGAAGCAAAGGCGAATTTGCAAAAAATGGGCAAGGATACAAGCGGTAAATTAAGCAACTCAATAAAAGGCGAAGTAAAAGAAATGCAAAATTCAATAGGCGTTTATTTTGAAATGGAAGCATACGGTAATTTTCAAGACAAAGGAGTTTCAGGAACACAAAGAAAATTTAACACCCCTTATTCATATAAAACTAAAATGCCGCCACCCAGCGCATTTGATAAATGGATGGTACGTAAAGGAATAGCACCACGTAGCACAAGCGGTAAATTTCAAAGTAGAAAAGGGTTACAGTTTGCAATAGCAAGAACAATATTTAAAGAAGGGATTAAACCAAGTTTATTTTTTACTAAGCCATTTGAAGCTGCCTTCAAAACTTTACCCGATACGTTAATAGAAAAATACGGATTAGATGCCGAACAGCTTTTAAACGAAATATTAACACAAAATTTAAAAAATATAAAATGAGTATTTTTGCACGTTCACCCTACATAATAGAAATATCCGAATCAGGGCAAGAGGGTAGTAAATTAGAATTGTTTATTTGGAATGGCACTGGGGCAGCGCCCGCAAACCCGCAATATGTATTTACTAAATTAATCCCTGCAACTAATAATATTAAAACATTTTATAATATAAGTCCTTACATACGAGAATATATAACTTGGAACGTAAGGCAAACCCCTTATAATATTTTTTCTGCTTCTCAAAACACGCAATTTGCTAACGTAAAAGTAAAGCGGTATAAATTAGATGAAGGTTCGTACACGCTTTTAGATGAAACGACATATAAGGCGTTTGACGGCTTTGGTTATTACGAAGACGAATATAATTACGAATTAGCGTACGATATTTTACACGATGAAGGGACGTATTTATATGCCTACGATTATAATGAAGACCCTTCAACAAATATAGATTATCGGGCGGGGTTTATAATGGTTCAAACAGGAACTTCATTTAAAGCAAAATACACAAACTTAGTTACAGGGGCAACACAAACACAAGGGTTACCAAATAATTCGCTAAGGGACGTTTTGCGCGTTTATACTGCTTATTACGCTGATGGAAACAAATTAGAAATATTAGATACGTCTGACGCTGTTTTGTGGACTGCTTATTTTAAACCTTACTTAAATTGTAGGTATGAGCCAGTCGTTTGCGACTTTGTAAATAGATACGGTTGCTGGCAACGTACTTATTTTTACGGTACTATAAATAATTCAATATCAATAGAAAACACGGAATATAATTTAATGCAAAGCGATTACGCTAATTACAATACGCTTGAGGGTCAAAGAAAAGTATTTAATGCAAACGGCAAAAAGACGATAAAAGTAAATACCGACTGGGTAAGCGAAAGTTACAACGAACTACTAAAACAATTAATGTTAAGTGAAAAAATATTAATAAATAATTATCCTGCTATTTTAAACACAAAACAAACTGAATTATTTAAACATATAAACCAAAAATTAATTAACTATCAATTAGAATTTAATTTTGCTTACGACCTTATTAATAATGTAATTTAATGAAAAGAAAAATTAGTTTATGGATTGAACCTATTTTTGGATCGGGCGATTACGAACAAGTAGAATTATTTCAAGACGAACAAATAACCGTAAATTCAAGTATTCAAAACATATTTGACATAAGCAAAGTTTTTACCGATTATTCGCAAAGTTTTACCGTCCCCGCTTCAACGATTAACAATGCTATATTTAAACATTTTTATCAAAGCGATGTCGGAGACGTATTAACAGGCAATTCATTAATAAACCACAATACTAACCGCAACGCATATATCGAAATTGATTTAACTTTTTTTAGGCGTGGTAAAATACGCTTAGAAAAATCAAATATAAAAAACGGTTATGTAGATAATTATCAAATAGGTTTTTTTGGCGAACTAAAAAGTTTAAAAGATAAATTTGGCGAAGATAAATTAAATTTATTAGAGTTAAAGGATTTTACTTTTCCTTACGACGGAACGGAAGTATTAATTAGGATATTAGATTCTTCAGATTACGACGTGCGTTTTCCTTTAATAGCAAATACAAGGTTATGGACGTATAACGATAACGGTCCAAATGATATTACAAAAAATGCGCATAAAATACAATTTACCGAGTTATTTCCAGCCATTAAAGTTGTAAGGTTATTTGAATTAATTGCAAGTAAATATGGAGTACAATTTATTGGAGCAATATTTGAAGACGACCGTTTTAATAATTTGTATTTACAATGCAAAAACTCAAACGAATTTTTATTTCAAACAATAGCAAACGATTTAGATTTTATTCAAAAAAATACGTTTAATGACCCTTCTTGGAGTACATTAAGTAATCTGAATGCTGAAGATTTTGTAGATTTAGACACAAATACAATTAATGTTAAAAATTTTAATGATAATATAATAAATCATTTAATAGAAATACAAATAAATATAATTAGCGCTCCAGGAAATTTAATAATTGACGTTTATCAAGATAATAATCATTACCAAACTTTTACGACAACAATTACAGGACCCCCATTATTTAATATTAATATACAAAACACTTCAGGGTTAAATACTAATTTTACCTTTAAATTACGCGCTACCGCTGCGATGAATGTTGATTGTCAAATTAATTACCAAATACAGGGTTTTATTAGCGTTAATAATTTTACAAATTCAATAGCTATAATACAAACTGTGCAAACGGGTATTTTAGGCAATATAAATTTAAACGCTTATGTACCTGATATGAAAATTTCAGATTTTTTTGCAGGCGTATTAAAAGAATTTAATTGCACTTGTGTTTCAACAGAACAAAACAAATACGAAATTTTACCTTTAGACGATTGGTACAGTCAAGGCGCTTTAGTTGATATAACTGAATATACTGACATAAATTCAATAGATATTGAAACAATAAAGTTGTATAAAAAAATAGCTTTTAAATATCAAGAATCGGAAAGTTTTACAAATAAAAATTATTTTGCTACAAACGGCTTACATTATGGAAATGTAGAATATCAATTTGACTACGACGGAGAAGAATATATTGTAGAAAGCCCGTTTGAAAATTTGTTATTTACGCGAACTACAGACCCGTCTGGCGATTACGCAATCTTAGGATATTTTTTGAACGCTAATTATGAAAGTTATGTTCCAAAACCTTGTTTATTATATCAATACGGTATATCAGACAGTTTAGTACACGATATTGCATTTAACGATGGTGTTGCTACGCAATCAATAAGCGAATATATGTTATTCGGACAGGATTATACGCATAACAATACTAAATTTAGTTTAAATTTTGGTGCGGATAACAGCATAATACATAACGAAACAATACAATACGGGTTATATGCAACGTATTATTTTCCGTATTTATCTAACTTATACAATTTAAAAAATAGGATTGTGTATGTTAAAACTATTTTGCCCGTTTCCTTATTAACTAATTTACAGCTAAATGACCGAATAATAATACGCGACAAAAGGTATATTATTAACGAGATGAAAAGCAATTTGACAACAGGCGAAGTTGATTTTGTTTTGTACTTAGATTTTAGAAGCGTGATTGGTGGGGTTATAAATGGTAACAAACCTTACGAATTAGACGGACAAGCGCAATGTATAAAAGTATCTATAAACTTACCGCACGGCGCGTCGCAATGCGATTTAACTTGTGCAACTGCGGGAGTAACAATAACGCCAAGCACAATAACAGCAAGTCAAGCCGTAGAAATATGCGTACCAGTAACGCCAACGCCGATGGAAAATATAGTAGCTGAAAACGATGATTTTTTAATAGGCGAAGAATATTTTGACGTAATTAGCGAAGCGTACGAAGTAAATATTATAAACGTACAAGCGTTATACACGTTTTTAGATAGTTCGCAAGCAGTTGAATTAATAATATTACAGATATGATAAAATTTATTATAGAACTTTTAAAAAGTGATGACTTTTTTGGGGTTAGTGAAATAGTAGATGTAGCGAAAGGAAAACACGAACTAACGGACGATTTAAAAAAGATTTATAAACAAGAAAAGCGTAAACAATGGCTGAAAAAAGAACGATTGAATTAGAGATACAAGACAATAGCAAAACGCTAAAACAACAATATAAAGAAGCGGTTGTTGAACTTCAAAAAATGGCTGCTGCTTACGGTGAAATGTCCGATGAAGCGGTTGCAGCTGCTAAACGCGCTGCTGAATTAAAAGACCAAATAGAAGACACAAACGATTTAATGAAGTCGTTTAAAGGCGAAGGTGCTTTTATTGCTATGAATAAAGCCATGACTACTGTTGCAAGTGGTTTTAGTGCGATTGAAGGCGGTTTAGCTTTAGTAGGTGTCGAAGGTGAAGCGGTACAACAAACAATGCTTAAAGTTCAAGCTGCAATGGCTTTAGCTCAAGGTTTAGAGGGATTAGAAGATGCTGGGCGTGCTTTTCAAAATTTAGGTGTAGTTGCTGGTAATGCTTTAAAGGGAATTAGAACTGGAATAGCGGCTACTGGAATAGGGGTATTATTAATTGCCGTTGGCGCTTTAGTTGCATATTGGGACGACATAAAAGGCGCAGTAAGTGGTGTTACCGAACAACAAAAGAAATTAAATAAAGAATCAGCAAAAAATGCTCAAGCAGCAAAAGAAACTTACGACAATTTTCAATTACAAGAAAATTCTTTAAAGTTACAAAGTAAATCAGAAAAGGAAATATTACAATTAAAAATTAATAAATTAAACTCGGCTATAAAACTTGCTGAAGTAGATTTAAAAAGACTTGAGGACACGTCTAAACTTGAGGTTGCAGCGGCAAAGCGTAATCAGGAAATAACTAAAAATATTATTCGTGGTGCAACAGAGTTCAGTGCATTAGGATTAAGATTATTAACAACACCAATAGATTTAGTATTAAAAACAGCAAATACAGTAAGTGAAGCATTAGGATTTGGTCAAATAACAGCCATAAATATAAATGACGAAATAACTAAATTAACAACAATGGCTGCTGATATAGGAAGTAAATTTTTATTTGACCCAGAACAAGTTAAATCCGAAAGTGATGCTGCGATAAAACAGGCAAAACAAGGATTAGCGCAAATGAAAAGCGATAGGGATGGCTTTTTATTACAAATAAAACAAAGCACTCAACAAGGGGCGCAAAACAATGTAAATACAGAACAGGGCGCAGCACAAGAACAAATAGATATTACGCGTCAAATGGAAGAAGAAAATAATCGTTTGATGGCGGAAGGTCGTGCAAAAGATTTAGATGCGCTACGAATAAAGTACAAATACGAGCAACAAGAAGCTGATAAAAACTTTAAAGAAGGTAAGTTAAAAAAAGATGATTACGACAAACTTAGTAATCAAGCTATTGAAAGTAAACGCTTAGATGAAAAAGCAATTAATGACAAATACGATCAAATAGAAGAAGACGAAAAAAAACAAAGAAATGACCAAGAAATTGCAGACATGAAAAAATTAGACGAGGCAAATTTTGCCGCGTTTATGGAAGGTGAAAAAATTAGAATTGAAGCGTTAAAAGAGGGACAAGAAAAAGAAAGAGAATTAAGACGTTTAGCATATTTACAAGAAGCTCAAGATTTACAAAACAAACTTGATAATAATTTAATTACACAAGGCATATACGACCAAGCCGTTAAAAATATGTCGACTAAATTAAACAAAGATTTAGACGATATTGATGCAAAATATACGCAACAGCAAAAAGACAGAAAATTACAATTAGCTCAAAAAACTCTCGATTTAAGTGCGCAATCTTTTAGCGCATTATCAGAGTTAGCGGGTTCGTTTAATACTAAAAATGAAAAAGACGCCAAAAGGCAATTTAGAATACAAAAAGCGTTTAATTTAGCTGCTGCAATAACAAATACTGCAATGGCTGTTACTGCTGCCTTAACGGGTGGGGGTAACGTGGCTAAAATAGCGTCAAGCGCAAATTTTGTCGAAGCAGGTATTGCCGCTGCGGTAGGGGCTGCAAATATTATAAAAATAGCAAACTCGAAATTTGAAGGCGGTGGAGGTGGAGATAGCGGCGGTAATGATGAATTAGACAAAGCAGCGTCAGGTTCGATAACGGCTAATTTTAGTACAATAGGCGGTTCGGGAATAAACCAACTCGCACAATTACAACAACAACCGTTACAGGCGTATGTCGTTAGTGGGGAAGTAACAAGCGCACAAGCATTAGACAGAAACAGGGTACAAAACGCTACTTTATAAGTTTATTAATTATGGAAATAATTGAATTATTAATTGACGAAACAAAAGACGAATACGGTATAAATGCTGTTTCAGTTGTACGCGATCCCGCAATAGAAGAAAATTTTGTTTACTTAAATAAACACGAAATAGAACTTAAGGAGGTAGATAGCGAAAAACGTATTTTAATGGGTGCGGCTTTAATACCTAACAAACAGATATACCGAACCAATAAAGACAAAGAGTATTATATTTATTTTAGCGAAAAAACGGTACGCAAAGCAAGCGAATTATTTTTAATGCGTTCTAATCAAAACAATGCTACTTACGAACATGAAAAAGAAATGCTCAAAGGTATGTCAGTTGTTGAAAGTTGGATAATTGAAGACGATAAAAAGGATAAAAGCCGTTTATATGGTTTTAATTTACCAAAAGGGACTTGGATGATTTCAATGAAGGTAAATAATGACGAAGTATGGCAAAGCGTTAAAAACGGCGAAGTAAAAGGATTTAGCATTGAAGGGCAATTTGCTGATAGGTACGAAATGAGTAAAGAACAGCAAGAGAAAGACGAAATAATAGCGTTTTTAAAAGAGATATTAGATACTAAGTTAGAAAGTTATTCAGACTACCCGAAACAAGCAAGTGAAAACGCAAAGATAGCGTTACGCTATGCTGAAGAAAACGGTTGGGGAGGTTGTGGAACGCCAGTAGGCAAAGCACGAGCGAACCAGTTAGCAAATGGCGAACCAATAAGCGAAGATACAATAGCACGAATGGCAGCATTTGAAAGACACCGACAAAACTCTGACAAGGAATTAGGAGATGGTTGCGGTCGTTTAATGTGGTTAGCTTGGGGTGGCGATGCTGGAGTAGAATGGGCGCAAAGAAAGTTAGAACAAATTAGAAATAAATAAATAAAATGAAAGAAGAAATAATAAAAGATATTACCGAAAAGGTAATGGTAAAATTAGCAAAACACGAAGTAGAGTTAGGTTTAATTGACGATTTAAAATCTATAGCTGATAAAATTAAAGCTGAAAGTGGTGAAGCAAATAAAATGAAAGCTGATGCTCAAAAAGTAAAAAAAATGTTTGACGATGCTTCTAACTTAAAATTGCAATTACAAAAAACATACGAAAATAATAGAAATAAATACGCTGCTCAATTAAAAGAAAACAATGCGGTCTTTAATAAAATTAAAACACAAGCTAAAGAATTAGGAATTTCTATTGACACGTTACCAGTTTACAAAGACTATTTAGCTTCTTCTAAATTATTAAGCGACATAACAGACGCTAATCAATCTAATTGGGAATTAATTTCTAAATATTAAATAAAACCTTGAAAAAGCAAACTAACGTAAAAGTACACGTTACAAAACCTAAAGTTAAACGTCCAAATGTTCACGCAAAAACAAAGGTAAGTAAGTTAAAAAATAGTAAAAATTATTTAAAAACATACAAAGGGCAAGGCTAAAAACATAAAAATCGCAAAATGCGTTTAAATAGCGTTTTTAAGCGATTTAA
>Ga0194118_10004542_pt1 | contig 15076 bp, 16 predicted proteins | sample TA2MahsurfametaG_2_FD_148662 | JGI IMG/M metagenome (GOLD analysis project Ga0194118, IMG submission 148662) | Freshwater microbial communities from Lake Tanganyika, Tanzania - TA2015013 Mahale N5 surface | ecosystem: Environmental > Aquatic > Freshwater > Lake | place: Tanzania: Lake...
AGAATTCTTCGAGACCTTCGGCCAGCGCTCCAACCCCGACTCTCTCGATGGCCTCTACCGGGAGGTCCTCGGCCGTCTTCGCGGGGACAATGGCGGTCGCGGATTTCCCCGTCCGCCGGGTGGCGAGATCATCGAACCCGACGAAGAACCCGGCCCGACCGAGGCATGCGCTTACTACTTGTCGTTTCGTTTCGGCCCTGCGTGGGGCATCTACATCGGCGTCGATTGTTGGGTCACGATGGCTCGGTATCTGCACAGAAACGGAATCCCCGCTGAGATCGCCGTAGACGAGGCTTTCATGTACATGTTTCTTCACGAGTACTTCCACTTTGCAGTCGACACCTACGGTGATTTTCGAGCGCGCGGTGGGCAAGTCGACGGGCTCGTACCAGGACCATTGGGTCGCGCATCACCGCGCGAACAACCCTTCGCTCCTCGAAGAGGCTCTTGCCAACGCTCACGCGTACAAGAACGCCGGCAAGCGCGCCACGGGCGGTCACGGTGAGCACGTCCGCTCCCTCCTCGCGCACTGGATGCGCAGGCAACCGCCCGGATATCGAGACTTCGAAGACGTCTGCGCTGGCCGTGGGAGCCTCGGTGAGGCCCGCTCTCAGCTGATGTCGGAAATCATGGGTATCCATCGACGGTCGAATTCGAGTGTCCCCGGACTCGAACGCGTTTTCCACTTTCCTTCTTTTCCCAAGAGTGGTCGGAATCGCTTCCGCGACGAGTTCGAAGGCAAGCCACTCAACATCTACTTCTACTGAGGATCGCCATGAAACTCTTCCCCGGACTGACTTTCTCTTGGAAACGCGCCATCGGCATCACGGCTGCAAAACGTCGAATTTCCCGAGCCACGGGAATCCCGCTCACACGTGCCGGTCGACAGCGCAAGCTCGGTAAGTGGTTCGGGATGCGCTGACAGTTCAGACTGTGGGCGTCTTGGCAAAGGCGCTGAAGTCGAAGTTGAACTCATGCGGGAGGTCGTGACGGGCGCCCTTTCCCTTACGATCGTTGAAGCGAAGAGCGTCGACCGGAACGATGAAGCCGGAGTCGACGAGTTTCACGAGTGCCCGTTGGTACGACTTGTCGACGATGCCAAGGAAATCCCTCTCCTTCGGTGCCACAAAATGACCGGACCTCGTTGGCTGTCGCGCGTACTCGTAGAGAAGAGCGAAGAGCGTGTGTGTTTCTTTACCCGTCAAGTGAGCACACCACCCGTTCGTGAAGAAGCCGAGTGGAACCGGAATCGCCTTTGGTTCGTTGTAGCCACGAGCGACGAACTTGATTGGTCGCTCAATCGTGTAGCGAGCCTTCGATCTTCCAGTCCACACCTCGAATTCATTGGCACGCCGGCTGGCGACCGACTTTCCGCCTGCGAGAGGTCGTTGCGGCGCAAGCTTCTGTCGCGGTGACATCAAGCTATGCGCGCGGAGCCGATCGAGTGCTTCGCTGAGGCATTTCGTCCAAGGCTGCAATCGATCGGTGCGTCCGATGAGAAGATTGATCCCAACATCACGCGCAACGTCCGACAACGCATCGCCGCTCGACCACGAGAGGAAGTACTCCTGCGGCAAATTCGATCGGGTCGAGTCATGGCGAAGAGTGAACTTTGCGACGCTGTCAACGGGCATGGCCACCTGCGCGAATGCAACGAGGGAAAGGTAGAGCCGAGAAGCGGGCCCGTCTGCACCCGTCAGACTCGCCCAAGGAGCCTGCGCGCTCCCCGCCACGACACCCTTCCTCCCCAAGGGGTGGACGAAGGCGTCGGCGGGCATCCCAACCGTCTCCAATGCCTCTCGGGAGTTGGGGAACTCGACGTACCAAGGGGAGCGAACTTGAAAGCTGCCCAGCACCCGAGACCAGGTTGCGGCCGCCACCGTTGGATCGCTGTGCACCCCCATGTTTCGACCTCCATGTCCGACCAGCAAGGACAATCCTTACTAGATAAAAGATCATCTAGATGGCCGGCCACCGAGCGCCGAACGACCAATTTTCTTCGCGCGCCGCCTCCGGCAGGCTTTCCCCCGTGACACCGACCAGGTCGACCCGCGGATCCAATCGGACCTTGGGTGAATTTTCCCCTGATCGGAGTTGCATAGTCTAGATAGTTTGTCTAGACTATTCCACATAGGGCACGCAGATGTCGTGCCAGAAAGGTCATCGACATGACGCCAGGAAATGCGAACAAGCAAGTCGGCCTTCTCGTTCCGGGGCCAGGAATTGGCATAGATAGCGTCGCGCCACGCACGGCCGACCACATTCGCCTCCCCGGTGGCACACAACTCCGCAACATCACTTCGACGCCGCTCGTCGTTGCCCCCGTCACGAACTGGAATCCGACGGAGGAGGAGCTGTCATTGATCGGTAGGTCTCAACACGCCGAACAGTTGACTCGCATCAACTGGAAGGCCCTGTTGCTCGGGGATAATGTTATGCGTCGCGAAATTGCGGGTAGATATCTCGCCTCCTCCGAACGAGTGGATGCCGGCATCGGTTACGAACGCTGGATTGTGCAGTATGCAATGGCCCATGCCGATGCATCGGTGGTAGAGACCGTTGCCGACCTCGCGCACTGGGCATCGGAAGTTGCGGATGGACTGACGTTTGCGCGCCTCGAGACCCAACAGTTCGGCGCACGCGGTGAGACAGGTCTCGAGAAATCACTGCAAAACGCTGCCGAGCGAATCGAGCGAGTGACCGACCAAGTCTCCCGATGCATCGCCGCCGACTCATGGCATCCGTGGGTACTGATCAGGGAGATCTCATTCGGTGGCGAGCTTCGACTTGCCGAGGCGATTGCAAACGCCCTCTTCACCACGGGTGACAATTCATGGGGAAGGATCGTCTACGCAAAGAGCCTGAAATCCACACACATGCGCGAGGATGTGGCACTCGAAATCGTCGATGACGTGCTCGCGGACAGCTGCAACCCCGCCGCACTGGCAATGAAAGCTTCGATGCATGGCAATCGTGCGAAATTCTCGAAGGACCCCGCACTCGAATACCAGATTGCGGGCCAGGCCGCTCTCCTTCTCGTGGCGGTCGACCCCAGCAAGTACGCAGGTTCGGTTGGGCGACGCGCGATGCGAAACCTCGGGCGCCACGACCTGTCGACGATGTGTGACGAGTTGGAAACCCGCGCCAAGCTTCGCACCAAGCCGCGCGAATTCGCCGGCTCCCCCCATGAGTATCGATCCGTTCTCGCGAGTCGGATCCTCGTGGCCGCCGGCCGTCGGGATCTCGCCGAGCTACAACTGAGAAATCAATGGAAACCGGATGACTGGGCACGCGCCACGCGAATCGATGCAGACGCGAAATCAGCAACGGCCTCGAGCCTATTGGAGGTGACCAAGTGAGTGCGGTTTCCGAAGTCGTGCATACCTGTCTCCGACACAAGCTGCCGCTGGCCCTTCGCGGGAGGCCGGGTGTAGGTAAGACCTCGATGACACGCGCCGCCGCAACTCAACTGGGCATGGGCTTCGAATTGGTCATCGGTTCGCTTCGCGAACCCACCGACCTCGCGGGATTGCCATTTGTGCGCTCGGACGAAACCGTTGCCTTGGCACCACCCCGATGGGCGGTCGAAGCATGCAAGCCGCACGACATCGGACATGTCGTTCTTCTCGACGAGTTGACCACAGCAACTCCCGCCGTCCAAGCAGCCATGCTCCGCATCATTCAGGAACGCGTCGTCGGCGAGTTCCAACTGCCGCCCGACGTGAGGATCATCGCCGCGTACAACGACGCGGACGACTGTGGTGGCTATGAACTCGTACTACCGATGCGATCGCGCCTCCTGCACCTCGAAGTGACGCCTGACGTCGACGCTTTCACCGACGCAATGATCAATGGCTGGCCAGTGGTCACCCCGATGGTCGAGAAGCCTGACGAAATACGACGAGCCGAGTTGCGTTCAGGTTGGGGCCGCATGGTCGCCGCATTCCTGAAGGCCCGGCCGGAATTGATCGAGGTGCCGCCGAAGATCGGATCATGGGGTGGCTATCCCACACCTCGCACATGGGAGATGACGATCGATGCACTGACGGCAGCAGAACTGGACTGCGTGTCGAGCGCGGCTCGCAACTTGCTTGTCGAAGGTTGTATCGGCGCCGGTCCGGCGTTCGAGCTTCTTGAGTTCATCAGGAACGCTGACCTGCCCGACCCGAGGGATGTCCTCCGCAATCCAGAGAGCGTCGTCGCTTATTTGCAGCACGAACGACCGGATCGTGCGTACGCAGTCATCATGAGCGTGGCGCAATCGGCAATCGTTGCGAAGTCTGCCGAGCTTTGGACGAATTCATGGACGGTCGCAGCACATGCGATCGATGCTGGGTTCGGCGATGTTCTTGCGTGGAGCTACAAGAACGTGCCGAGTGCCCGCCCCCATGGGGCCACTATTCCGCCCGAATTCAAGCGTGTCAGCGAATTTCTGGCGGTCGCGTGACCGACTCAAGAATTCTCCGGGGACCCGCTCGCGTGCGAGCAACCAAAGCGCGATTGGCCGCTCTGCAATTGATGCCTTATTTCGCCACGCCATTGATGCGATCGACGCTGATCGAAAGCCCTGGGCTAGGCACTGTCGCCATCGACGAGCGTCTGCGAATCTATGTGGACCCAGTGGCAGTCGAAAACTGGTCGAATGACGAATTGGCGGGTGCCATTTTGCACGAAGTCAACCATGTGATTCGTCTTCATTTTTCGCGGGCACCGAAGGGACCACAGAATGCTCACCGCTGGAATATCGCTGGAGATCTCGAAATCAACGACGACCTGGCGATGGCCAACGTGAAACTCCCGACGGGCGCTCTCCACCCCACAACATTCGGCTTCGAGCCGCATCTTTCAGCCGAGCAGTACTACGACTTGCTACCGGAAGACTCCGAAGAAAGTTGCGACTGCGGTAGCGGCGCCGATGCCATTCGGCGCGACTACGAGCTGCCGGGTGACTCCCCGATCGGTCTGCCGGCCGAAGACCTGCCGAGTATCGTACGAGCAGTTGCCAACGAGATTCGATCCGCACCACCGGGAACCATCCCCGGAGGCTTGTCTCGATGGGCCGAGAGTCTCGTACCAGTGATTCCGTGGGAGACGGTCCTCCGCGCCTGCGTCCGTCGGGGCCTCCTGTCCGGTTCTGGAGGGGCCGACTTTTCGTGGTCGTCGCCGAGTCGAAGGGCCAGGCCACCCATCATTCTTCCTCGCCTCCGTAATCGACGCCTTTCGGCTTTCTGCGTTGTGGACACTTCAGGATCAATGGACGATGCACTCATTAATCGTGCCCTCGCGGAGGTCTGCGGCGTGGCCAAGAGTTTGTCGGTCGACAACGTCTATCTGGCCTCGTGCGACACACATGCGACGTACCACGGTCGGTTCAATGCCCGTCACCGATTCGAATTGTTCGGCGGCGGGGGGACCTCGCTCGAAAGGGCCCTTCCCCTCATTGACGAAAACCGGCTGAAGATCGAACTCGTCGTCTTCGTCACCGACGGCTACACGAATTGGTCGCCGGAACCACCTGCCCAGTTGCGACGTGCCGCAACCGTGGTTGTGACACCCGAAGGTGCTCCACCTGGTCCGGCATGGGCGAAACAGGTCGTCATACCCGTCTGACACAATTCTGCCAGCGCTACCCTAGTTCGTCACGTCAAAAGGTTCCCATGCTTTTCGAGAGATTGAGACAACGACGGCGCGAGAAAAAACTTGCACGGGCAAAAGGCTCGACGATTGTCGATGCGCTGGCGAGCCGACCTGTAGTTGAGAACTCGTCGAAACTTCAACTGCCTTCCGCAGAATTGTCGAGGCAGCGCCCGAAGCCACCGGTCGTGGACGAGGAGGACATATATGACGACACCGACGTCGAATCACTGTCCGACATCGCGCCAAACGACGTCGATCGCGAGTTTGCAGCAATCGTCAACGGGTTTTTGAAGAGCCCCGATCTACCCACGACGAATGGCGCCCTTCGAAACGTTCAAATCGTCGGACAACTACATGACGGTGGGTGGGGCTGGGTATGCCTCGATGTTCCTGCGTGGGGACAATGCGATTCACGCAGGCTCGAATCTTTTGGCTGCGAAATGCCGCAGCCAGGCGATGCTTTCCGCGCGCGGGTTCGGTCGTACGGCGCGCTGCACTTCATCGACAGCATCGACAAACACTCGCTAGTCAGAGTTGGTGAGGCAAGAAGACAGAAGCCATCGGTTCCTGCGCAACGTCCACCCGCAAGGGTACGGAACACGTGGCGAGCCGACCTCCAGCCCGGTGACATCGTGGTAGCCCGGATTCCATTCGGCCCGTTGGCGGGAGTCGACGGTGCGGGACGAACCTCGAAAATCCGACCAGCAGTCTTCGTCGGATGGACGGAAGATGAAGCCATTGTGCGCCGGATCTCGAAGGTGGGTGGTTATCTCGACAGAAACGGCGGAGTCCGACTTCGAAACACACCGAATCTCAAGAAGGATTCGGTCGTCTCATTCGTTGACCAGTATGTCGACATCGATGGTATCTCGAAGAAACTGACTCGGATTCATCCCACCGATGCCGGACATGCGCAAATCTCGCTCGCAACCTCTTACGAGATCGAGACAGTCGAGCGTCGAGAGCCCTCGAAGATGCTTCGGTTCGACCCACTCATCGACGCAACCGTGGCAACGCTGGACGGCCGGCCTCTCCGTGATGATCGCGAGATCCTCGAGTTGCTATTGCTCGGCTTGCGCCCGAGTGAGACGGCACTGCTTTTTTCGGTACTTGGCGACCTGGAAAGGATCGTGTGTTCTCGTCTCGGAATTCCCAAACCCACGAAGAAGATGTTCGAACGTGTCGTGGCGATCTCGAGAACGTCCGGCACGGGGGTTCAGATCATTCACGATGAAAACGGGCACCCTGTCGTCACTTTTAACGAGCAGAGACCCGCCAACAACGCGGAAACGCAAAAGTCGGCGGAATCGGAACCTGCTGATTTCTCAACATTCGGCTTCGTCTATCCAGTCATTCCAGAGGACTACACAGAACCGGATGTCATCATTCTCGACCAACTCGCGTGTCACCTCATGCTCCAAGACCGACGAACAAACCTCGCCGAGGCACTGGCAATTCTGAGAAATGAATCCTTTGCGCCGTCGTTCCTCATTGGCTCAGCAGACGCGGCAAGTTTGCAACGTTTCCAGACGGCCGCTCGTTACAGCGGCTGGACAGTCATGACCGTGGATACTCGCGAAGCCACACTCGAGAAGGCTGTCGAAGCCGTACGCACTGTCGGCGCAAGCTTCGTCACCGTTGTCACCGACCGGGCGGACATTGTCGCGGAAATTGAGGCTTACGGCTATGACGTCACCATCATCCGCGAATGGGCGTGACGGTCGGACGCAGGGTCGATCGTCAGCGCGAAATTGAGAACGCCGGGCAGTCGCCTGTCGTCTTGTAGTGGCACCAGTCGCAGAGCTTCGTCACGTTGCAGGGAAACTCTCCCGCGGAGAGTGCCGCGTCGATTCCCTCTCGCGTCTCGACGATCGTTCCTTTGGCGATGGACAGGTTGACCGGGGTGACTGCGAGTTCGTGCGAAACCGGTACGCCGAGATACAGCAACTGCACCTTCGTCGTTGATTCCTGCTCAGCCGCTTCGATCATCGCTGCGTACGCGAGAAGCTGGAAGAATTTGTCTGTTTCCGGCGTGAATTTGGGGTTTGGAATCTTGCCGGTCTTGTAGTCGGAGATGATGATGCCGTCGTCGCCAAAAATGAAGCGGTCGATATAACCCTTCATCGCGACACCTTCGACTTCGGCGATGACCTCGTGCTCCAGACCGTCGAGTTCGGTTTCCTGCGGATTCTCGAGTTGCCACAGATTCGTCATGCAGGTGAACGATTGGCGCTTGAAGTCGCCGATGCTTCCCTGCGGTTCCTCGAGGGCGGTGACCTTGGCTTCCCAACCGCTATGCGCCCAGCGATCGGCCGCGAGTGTCTTCAACGTCTGCTGGGTGCGGTTGTCCGGGTCGACTTGGTACAGGTGCTCGAGAACCTCATGCACGAAAGACCCGACGTGCGTCGCCCAGCTGGGCGGCTGCGGGATCTTGTCGATGCGTGAGAGCTTGAACTTCTGGGGGCAGTCGCGATAGGTCGCAATCGACGATGGCGAGAGATAGGGAACAACGTCCGACATCCCTTGATCATGACACAACTCAATTCGAGAGGATTGGAAACGGAGGGACTCTCCGTATCAGCTGGAGAAGAAACGTCATTGGCCGAGAAGGCCCGACAACACCGGATCAGCGACCAGAGCCGCATCGACTTCAGCGAGAAATTCTCTGGTTCGAGCTGATGGCATGCCACCTGTCTTCTTCACGACGTGACGCTCGTCGGTCAGGTCCCGTAGCGCTGACTGATCAATATTCGGAATGGCCATAGTCACAACGCGTTTCATGGCGAGGTGCGGGCTCTCACCGAACTCGTAACCGAAGGCACAACAAAGCGCCTCAACGAACCTCATGAGAGCGTCGTACCGTAGAAGAAACTCTCGTTTCGTATTAGTCTCGATGGCAGCCATATTCAGAAACACTTTTCGCTTATCAAGGTGGGATTTCGGAGTCGTGCCTGAAACTACGAACAGATCAGAAGCAAGAAGGCGAGTGAAATCGTTTTCAAAACTCATACGTGATTCATGATTCGAGAAGCTGACGGGCAGACGAGAGCTCTAAGACGGTCAACTCCTTTGGTCTCCCACCGACATCTCCGGACCGAGTCTCTCCCACGATGGCACCGAGGAGAATCCGTGCGATTGGCGTCTCATACGAGATGAAATCAAGGTCGCGAAGCTCATCAAAGACCATGTAGGAACCAATAGAAAAAGTATCGGTCCGTCGATCTTGCTCAATTCGAAACTTCACGGTTGTCCCAATCTCGACCTTGACCGGATTCTCTGGAAGATCTACCAACACGGCCCGTTCACGGGCCCTACTCAAACCACCTAGGTGATTCAAGAACATCTTTAACTGTCGCTGTGCTTCCTCAAAAATATAATTGTCATGCCAAGACTCGCTGCTCTGCTCGGTTCCCTCTTGGCCCGCGGCTTTAGCGACGCGAATTTGTTCACGAACGCGATCGATTTCGACGTCTAGTGCGTCAAGATCAGCCTTGAGGAAATAGCAAGGCTCGAATTCTCCATCAATTGGCACCAAGCACCATCCGAATCTCGCTCACCACAACACTGATTTCTTGAGCCGCATCAATCATCTTCAACTCTGGAAAGTGCGTCAAATAATAACGACGAATTTCACCTGAACGACGTTCACATTCGGACTTCCAATAGGGATCCGGTGTGCCTCTTCTAGAGCGCCTCTCTTGCCTCATGGATTCCGGGCAGTCGAGGAAAAAAACGAAGTCGGGGTTCGGGAGGAAATCGAGTCTAGGGATCTGCAATCGTGACCCGAGGACTGCATGAGTAGCTTCGGTTCGATACAACCAAGAATCCGCGACAACGTTGGCTCCTGAATTCACAGCCTCGGACACTTGCGTCGCTGAGTCCAAAACACCACTGAGAAACAGTGCATGCCGGGCCTCCAAGGCATTTTGGTCGTCGTCAACTCGACGCCTCGCCATACGAAAGTCCTCGTGGGGAGGCGACACTCCGATCCAGCCGCTGCTAACGAGCGAGGCCGCGGCCGAAGACTTCCCACAACCCGACAAACCTTCCAAAACAATGAACACGACAGGGATTTTATCTCACCTGCTCGTCAGTGCGGGCTGGCTATTGTCGCAAAAGGTTGTGTATTTTGATCCAAACGCGCCAGGTTACTTCGGGGGGAATGTGACACTCATTGGAATTGTCGGCAAAGCCTGCTCAGGCAAGCGAACCGTTGGGCAACTTATTAGCGAATACCTTGACTATGACCACGAATCCCTGAGCGACTACGTCGCACAAGATGCACAAAAGATGAAGGGAGCGACATCACGCAAAGAACACCGAGAATTTGCAAACGAGCGAAGAGAAAAGCACGGAGGACATGTCTGGGTGTCCGAGTTACTCAGTGAATATCGCTTTGAAGCCGGAGATACGCTTGTTGTTTCCGGTATCTACTGCGTGCCGGAGGCGAATTACCTGCTCGACGCGCCCCGACATGCAATTCTGATCTACGTCGAAGGTCCGTCTGTTGAAGACCGCTTCCTACGGCTCGAGGAGCGAGCATTAAACCGGTCATCCACGCACGATTTTATGGAGAAAGACCTCTTCGTGGAGGTGGACAACGATGAAAGCACAAATGTGAAGGGCACTCGACCGGCCACGGATGCCATCAGGGCTCTCATTCCACCCTCTCATTGGATCTCCAACATCGGTTCTCTGGAGGATTTGTCGGCAAGTGTGAGGCAATTGTGTGATCTCCTCAATCTGCCCAAAAGGTCTCGGACCGACACCGAGCAACGTAAGGGCGTGGGTATCGGAGTCTCAAGGCCGTATGTCGATAGATTGCCCGATTTGCTTCGCCTGGAGCGCCGGAGGCTGGTTCTCGAGGTCTTGAGGGAACGGCTTAGTCTCTCTCACACGGGTCTCGATCCTCTTGCGAGGGCACTCAGCCACCTGAACGAACCAGCTCACACAGTTCAAACAATCGAAGAGCAATTTGGGCGCCGTCTCGTTGATGCTTTTCTTGGCGAAAATGGGGAAATTCGGCCCGGAGACGAAGCATTGCGTTTGTTCAAGGGTCTCGAAGCACACACAACTGATGAGGAACTCGTTCTCCTGACCAACGATGTTCAAGTTCTCTATCTGGTTGACCATCTCCGATCCCACCTCAGCGAACGAAGAGATTCAATCACGAGGCAGGTCAAGGATCGAATGAAAGATTTTCCCGAAGCTGACGAAGAACAGTTTTCAAACAAAAATCGCAGCAGCCTAAATGCCCTTCTCAACTCCGGATTGTCATTCAAACTCCAAGGTAATGGTACCGAGATCATCAGACGTGCCCAGAAGTTGGCAAAGGAGAGTGAGCGACCCGTTCTGGAGCTCGTCAAACGTGAGCGAATTATCGAAGCTACAAAAGAAAAAGAAGACTCGAAGGTTTCGCACATCGTCCACGACGTTGTGGACCATGTGTGGGTCGCACGACTTTTCCGAGACCGAGGGCTTCACGAACGACACAAGCCACTTTTCCAGGCGATTGGGGATCCACTGCTCACCGACTTATTCACCCGCTCAGGAGAAGTTTTGGCGAGTATCGCGTACGGCGTGCGCTCTTGGGGGAACCTGCGTCCAGGTTTCGTCCCATTACTTGACATTGCTGAAATCGCCAAGACAGTCGACAGACTTCTTGGGGAGGCAAAATTTGGAGACATCGAAAGGGTAAAGGCGCCATCGGCCGAGAGAAGTCTTCCGGCGTTTGCCACGCTGAGACGGTTGGTCAACGCCCCAGCCCAACGAGAAGCTCAAAGTCTCGCGTTTGTTCTCAGTAACTACTACGTGGAAATGGATGAAACCACGAGAAAACACGGATCGGTGAAGTATCGGGACCCGGAAAAAAACACGACGATTGATGAACTTCGTTTTGAGTCGCTGGAGTTTCTGTGCTTTGCAATAGATCTCCACAGCGAGCTATTACACAGTAAGAACAAGCATCGTGACTTCCTGCTTCGCACGCATTTGTGGCTAGAGGAATTCCTTCGAAGCGATGAATGCCTGCAACAAGAAAACTTTTACGTGAAGATAGAAGATATTGAGAATCGGGACTTTTCCGATGTGAAGATCAGTGCCGAGACAATAAATTGGATGGCAAGAAACTACGGTTTCACCGCGTACATAGGCGACGTCGGCCGATTCGAATAGTGACGACGTAGATCGGTCAGCACGTCGAACGAACCAGGTCGACGACAGCGGCTGACGGTGCAGCGAGAAGATACTTGAACGACTCGTCGTCGTAGGCGACGAGATTCACCGTCATATCAATGTCATGCGATTGACAGACGGCAACTGCGACCGCTGCAGCCAGGTCCTTGGGAAAGCGAAAGATGCCGGTCGAGATACCCGGAATAGCAACCGATTTGATGCCTTCGGCTTCGCAAAGACGAAGAATGTTGCAGTACACCGACTCCAGGTGTCTCAGACAACCGGATTCCACATTCGTGAGCGTGGCACCTACTGGCAGCGGACGGCGACCCTCCCACACTGGGCCGACCGCGTGGATGATGTGTGGCGCACGGAGTCCGAAGGAGGGCGTGATGACGGCCCGACCTGTCGGACAACGGCCGATGGTGCGGCACGCTTCGGTCAGACGACGATGCCCCTCTTCTCCCCCATCGAGACGGACCTGATCGAAAATGGCTCCGCACAGGCCGCCTCCCTCGAAGAGGCGTTCGTTCGCGGGATTGACGATTGCTCCAACCTGCAGGCTGAAGATGTCGTCGCGAACGCGTTTGATCTGCATGATTTCCCCTTGATCGGTTGCGCTTGCGTTATACGTATTCGTTACGTATTATAGCCGTCCATGAAGCAAAGTCAATTGCCTCAAAGCCTGAAGATCGCCGAGCTCGTCGATGAGGTCAACCGCCGCCTGCGTGCGGCGAAGATTCGCCCGACCGACCCGCGAGCGAAAGCCAAAGTGACCGCCCGGACGGTGCACCACTACCTCGACAAAGGCCTTCTCCCCGCTGCGCGACGTGTTGGCTCTCAACTGAGATTCTCCGACGCACACATCGATGCGCTCATGAACATCAAGCGCCGGCAAGCAGAAGGCCTGACCCTCGATGAAATCGAGTCGCCGACTGACGAGCCATCCCCACTTAAGTCCAGCGTCCTCCAACAGTGGAACTTCATCACCGATTCCCTGCCGACGGCGGATTGGGGAAACAAGTACTGGCATCTTTCGGCCAATCTGCGGTCCCTAACGTCAACCTATTCGAGCGCTCGATCAACAACGACGTTCCGATGGCACGTGGCGCTCGGGAACGGAGTGGAACTCAGCGGCGAAGGAAAACAACCGGACCGCTCAACGATCGACTCGATTCGGCAGACCTTGAACATGAGACCAAGTGACCTAGAGGAGGACACGCAATGAAGACTAAGAAGAAGCTTGCGGCAGAAATCGAGGCCCTGCGCGACGAACTGTCGGTGGTTCGTGCTCAGCTCGAAGCACTCCAGGCGGATGCGATGCTCTCCGACTGGCAGAAATACGTCGACAACGTAGACGACCCCAAGGTTTCTTTTCTTATCCCAACCTTTCCCGTAACACCCGACTCAAGCAGCTTTGCGCTCCAGAGGGGAATGACAGTGGGGTACAGGGTCAAAACGTTGCCGCTGAAGGAGCTATGGCCTGACACCGGGGATACCGATGACTGACTTTCGATGCCCCAGTAGCGACGTTGAGCACGGAGATGTCTTGGTTGGATCCGGACCCAACCGCGGTGCCTTGACGCACACGCACCGCCGCCAAAGTCCACATTTCGGTGAGCACGATCTCTCTACGACACGTCTCAGCGGGCCATGTGTCACCACGGAATGTCTGCACTGGACCGGGGTCTGCGAGGTTGGACGAGTAGTTGCGGAGTCGGCGGTTCGCTTGCGGCTGATCGCCAAACCCCATTGCTCGATTCGATCTGAGTGTCGATGGTTTGCCGAGAATGGCCGATCTGCCTGTAGCGGATGCGCCCTGGTGCGGTACACGTGATCTACTCACGCAATGGTGGCGGATCACATGGCCACTCGTAGGAAGTCGTTGAAATTGCCAGGCGATTCGAGGGCACCAAGGAAGAGTGCGAGTCAAACATTGCTTCGCACGACTGGCACACCGAGTTCCTCTTTGCCAAGTGTCGAGTTCGAGGATTACGAGGCCGAGACGACGTACCCGTGTGGCACCACACACTTTCCGCGCGTGTTCATCATGAATGGGCAGTACGGAAATGACGAGTCGCAGAGCTACGAGTTGAAGAGAAGTGACTGACAATTACGTAAATTGGGCGATTTGAATTCTCGCGACGTTTAGGTCGTGCTTTCACTTCACACTTCTGTCGCGGATGAGATGCGATGTAAGGGTGCATCAATTTATTTCTTCGAAAATTACTTCTTGCTCCGATTTTTTATCACTCCTTCGCCGCGATAGCACTAGGGGCATGAGCAACAAGCAACGCTCGCTGCAGCGACGAGCAAGACAGTCCACGACACCTTCTCGGTCGCTTCGCTGCGTGGCCGAGAACAAGAAGAAGTACTCGTACGACGAAGCGAAAGACTGCGCTCGCACACTGCGCTCTCAGTTTCACTCGACGCATCACGAGTACTACTGCAGACGATGTGGGTGGTTCCACGTCGGCTCGAGCACTGTCATCAAGAGAAGGAGCAAGTGAGATGCACATAGACATCGCCAGACTGATCGAATCGTTGCAGCACGACCGCTTCGATCCCACCAACCCACGCGTTCCCGACGGCGTTGCGGACTTGTCGGAATACGTTCTGCCGTTGCGAGCAATTTCACGAGAAGGTCGCGCGCTGCGCTCGAGCGAGGATTACAGCAAGGCCGGGTTGATCGGGCGTCTCCTCCACGAATATCTCGGCGGCGCGCCAAGCGTTGAAGCTTTGGAGAGAGCCGTCGTGGGTATAGCCGTACTTGTCGTCTGCATTCTCGAGGCTACTTGCAAGCTCAAACCCGATTTGATGCCTGAAGAAATCCTGATGGATGCCGCAAGCGACGATGCGATACGACTACTCGCCGAGGATTTCGCGAATGCCGAATACACAGTCGACGAATCAGGTCAGATACATGTGAACCTGGCCTCGTTGTCGATCTTCGCAAAGGCAACGCCACTCGACCTACGCTCACGCGATGGATTCATACGGCGTCGTTTGACCCCTCTTCTCGAAGACATCTTCGAATCCTCTGTTCCCGAAAGCGAAGAGCGCGACGACCACCCCGAAGTCTCAGCCGACGACCAGCCAACATCGCACAAGGTCAACTTCGTCGACGAGACAGAGTTGGGCGAACTGATCGCGGACCCCTTTGAAGGTTTCGATGAAGAGCAGGAATATTTCGAACGGACCGATTACCAACGCTTCATGAACGGCGACTCGTTGGATGAGATTCTTCGCGATGACCCGTCAGAGC
>Ga0194118_10004546_pt1 | contig 15070 bp, 18 predicted proteins | sample TA2MahsurfametaG_2_FD_148662 | JGI IMG/M metagenome (GOLD analysis project Ga0194118, IMG submission 148662) | Freshwater microbial communities from Lake Tanganyika, Tanzania - TA2015013 Mahale N5 surface | ecosystem: Environmental > Aquatic > Freshwater > Lake | place: Tanzania: Lake...
GAAAAGGAGTTCTCATAGTCACGGATGGACTTAAACAGCACTGGTCGGGAGCAAACCCCTTATGGCAAAATCTGATTTACTTCGGTGGATTGGAAATATTCTCCTTATGCTTGGTTATCAAATCATGTTATGGGGAAGTTTTAAATATGGTTTGATTATTAAGTTTATCGGGGGACTCCTTGGTATTCCTTTTGCGATCAAACTTAAACTCTGGGATGTGCTATTTCTAATCGCATTCTTTGGTATTACCGAGATATCAAAGTTGTCCCAACTTTTCTTGGTTTCATAAAACCAAGTGGTGGAGCCTCAAAAAGGACCCTCTAGGTTTATTACTTCCTTTAAAGAGTAATTGGTGCGGATGGGACTCTCTCCCGCCTAGTTTCTTGCTTCTAGTCAAAGAGCAAGTGGCGAGCCTGAGTTTATTAGGAGGTTGACAACAACCTCCTTTTTTAGTATGATATATAGAAAGAACAATTTATGTCTTATGAGTGATTATAAGAAAACAGCACTAGTGCTTGGTGCTGGTGGTTTTATCGGAAGCCACATGGTAAAAAGACTACGATCTGAGGGTTACTGGATTCGTGGCGTAGACCTTAAACTTCCAGAATATTCTGAGAGTGAGGTACACGAATTTATCGTTGGCGATTTAAGAGACTTAAATTTTGTAGAAAGAGTTCTTCAGTACAAAGGACCATACAGGAACTTTTACAACTTTGTTCCCAGTAGGTATATTGATACTTTTGATGAAATCTATCAGTTTGCTGCTGATATGGGTGGAGCAGGATTTGTATTTACTGGCGAGAATGATGCAGATATTATGCACAATTCAGCGACCATTAACCTCAATGTTCTTGAAGCACAACGTCAACTGAATGATCGTAAGGTGGTAAATAAGACTAAAATTTTCTATTCTGGATCTGCATGTATGTATCCAGAGCACAATCAACTAGATCCTGATAATCCCGATTGCCGTGAAGAATCCGCTTATCCAGCCAACCCAGATTCTGAATATGGTTGGGAAAAACTGTTCTCGGAACGCCTCTACTTTGCTTATCATCGTAACTATGGTATCCCTGTACGTGTTGCTAGATATCATAATATTTTCGGACCAGAGGGAACCTGGAAAGGTGGCAGAGAAAAAGCACCCGCAGCAATCTGTCGTAAAGTAGCAGAACTCCCTGATGATGAAGGTGAGATTGAAGTGTGGGGAGATGGAGAGCAGACACGTTCATTCTTGATCGTTGATGAATGTGTAGAAGCAACTTTCCGTTTGATGAACTCCGATTTTATTGGACCAGTTAATATTGGTTCGGAAGAAATGGTAACGATCAATCAACTCGTTGATACTGTCGCTAAGGTTGCAGGAAAAACTGTAACTAAAAAACATATTGATGGACCTCTTGGTGTTCGTGGTCGTAATAGTAATAACGATGTGATTAGAAAAGAGTTGGGGTGGGATTATTCTCAAACTCTTGAGGAAGGCATTTATAAAACTTATTGGTGGATTCTAAAACAAATTTTAGACTAAAATAAATTTTATGAAAAAAAGTAGTAATTTAAAACAATTAAAAAAATATTTTTCAAGTTTTTGTTCAAAAAATATTGGAGATTTGAAAAATATTTTCTCCGATAACGTTGAACTTAAAGATTGGAATAATAAATTCCTTGGTAAAGAAGAAGTATTAAAAGAAATCGAATCAATTTTTAATTCATTCGATTCTATTCAATTGAATCTAATTAACATATATAATTTTGTAGATATAATAAACTACAAAAATGACGAGTATTTGTTTACTACATCTTCCGATAATAAATTTGCATGTCAAATAGAAATTTTATTTGATAATGATCAAATTCTTCATGTCATTGATTTAATAGAATTTGATGATAATGGAAAAATTATAAACTTAACTGCATATAAAGGATGAAGTCTCTTAGAACCCCAAACAAAACTGAAGTAACAACTGTACTTGGAGATCTTAAAAAGTTTGATCCAGTAAGGAACGCTGTAAATCCAGAAGCATACGATGAGTATCGTAAACTCTGGGATCAAACTTCTAAACTTCAAACTATCACAAACTTCCCTCTTCAATTAGACTTTGAGTTAAATTACTCATGCAATTTTTCTTGTCCAATGTGTACTTGGAATGCTGAAACAACTTCCAGATTTGGAAAAGAAAAGTGGTTTCCATTTGAAGTTTGGAAAGAACTGATTGATGAGGCAGTACCCAAAGGTCTTAAATCAATTAGATTGAATCAAATCAACGAACCTTTGATTCGCCAAGACATTGTTAAGTTCGTTGAGTATGCTAGAAACGCTGGTATTCTTGATATCTACTTCTCCACAAATGGATCTTTACTTACAGAAAAAATTTCTAGGGGGTTGATTGAAGCCGGTCTTCTACGTCTGCAAGTTTCTTTAGATGCAGCAACAGAAGAAACTTATAATAAGATTAGAATTGGTGGAGACTTTCATAAAATTATAAAAAATATTGATCGTTTTTTGGAGATTCGTGATGAGATGGGTTCTAAACTTCCTACTCTAAGAGTTAATTTTGTTAAGACCTCTGAAAATATTCATGAACTAGATCGGTTTATTGATATGTGGGAAGGAAAGGCAGATTTTATTGGTATTCAAGATTTGCTAGGAATTGTTGATAAGTTTGATAAATCAAAGAAAGATGGGTATGACGCATCTGTTGAAGACTTTAAATGTGCTCAACCTTTCCAACATATGACTGTAAGATCAAATGGCCATATTCTCCCATGCTGCTCATTCTTTGGACCAGACACTCCAATTGCTAAACTAAAACATAATGTTGAAGGAATTGAAATGACTGGTGAGGACGGTATTCTTGTTTCTGATGAAACTAAGGGGGCGATTGCTAATCTTATGGTTAGGTCAATTGAAGAGGCATGGAACAGTGATGAGATGAAGTTCTTTAGAGATATTCACAGTAAAGGTGAATATTGGAGGCATCCTGTATGTAAGAGATGCGTTCAATCAACTTCTCATGTAGACGAGACTCAATAATGTTTTGTTTTTCCTGCAAATACTTTGATGGATCTCCTGTAAAACAAACAGTGGATGCAATTTCAACTTATCATCCTGATGAAAAAATTGTTATTGTAGATTCCATGTCTGATGATAAAAGTTACTATGAATTTTTTTCTAATTATGATAATGTTCACATATTAGATAACTGTAATTCACATAGAGTTGCAGGTGCTTTTTATCAAACTGTAAAAAATTATCCAGATGAACCTTATTATATTAATCTTCAAGATTGCGTAATTATCAAAAAATCCTGGCAAAAGTTTATTGATAGCGAGTCCAAATTTATTTCCCTTGCATTTTTTTCTGAAAATATTTTACCTGAAGAAAGTCATGAATATCAGTATATGAAAAAAGTTTTTTTGGGAACGAGATATAATATTCCAAATCCAGGATATAGGTTTAATGCTTGCTTTGGTCCAATGTATGTGATTAAAAATTCTCTTGCTAAGAAATTTTATAATAGTGGAATACTGGAGAATATGAAGTCTACTTGTAAGGTTGAAGATGAAACAGGCGAAAGAATATTTGGACTTTTAGCAAGTCTAGAGGGATATGATTCGGCAGAACATAACATGGAGGGTGATATTATCTCTAGATGGGGGGAGATGGTAAATGATAGAATGGAATACTATACTAAGATTTTTTGTTCAAAAATGGGCAGAACATAATAGTTGACAATATTTTATAAATTTGATATAATAACTTAAAAATAATCATATTGTATGAACATTTTATTTCCAATTGTTGGGCTTGGAAGCCGTTTTAAAAAAAATGGATATATCGATCCAAAACCTTTTATTAAATTTAAAGGAAAACCTCTTATTGAATGGGCTCTCTCTTCGTTAAAACTCACTGGTAAGTACTATGTTATTGTAAACGGACTGGAGGATGTTTATTTAGAAATCCTTTACAAAATTCGTGATAAGTATTTTCTTGATCTTGAAGTTATTGACATTAAACAATCTACTAGAGGTCAAGCGGAAACTTGTTTGATCGCGATTCAAAAATTCAATATCAATCAAAATGAACCACTGATTATCACTAATTGTGATCAGTATACCCCCTGGAATTACAATAAGTTCTTAAGTTTCCTGAGAAAGAACGATCCAGATGGTGTTGTTAGCACTTACAATCATCCCACAATTGAGATTGGTAAGGAAAGTCCTTATAGTCATGTTCTTCTCGATCAGGATGGATACGCAGTTAAATTTGCAGAAAAACTTGCTATTTCTTCTTTAGCACTTAATGGAATCTTCTACTGGAAGAAAGGGCAATTCTTTGTAAATAGCGCATCTAATATGATGACGGATGATACTGACGCTGGTTGGGGCTCTGGTGCATTCTCTCATGTTAGGGAAAGGTATGTTGCCCCAACGTATAATTATCTAATCCCCGAGGGTAAAAAGATTTTAAATTATCACATGGAAGACGACGAATATATTTCCTTTGGCAGCCCACAAGATATTATACTGCACGTCAAGAGGCAAAATGTTAAGCAAGCGGTTGAAGATCTCCGTAATGGTAAACCGATTGTTATGGTTGATGACTATGATCGTGAATTTGAAGGTGATATCGTTCTTGCAGCAGAAAAGGCTACTGAAGAAAATCTTCTTTTTGCCATGCGTCACGCAAGAGGACTCATGTGTCTTCCCTGTAATCAAGATAAACTTGATCAGTTTAAAATTCCTATGATGCACACTAATGGATGCGATCAGTTTGGAACACCGTTTGCGACTAGTATTGATGCTGTAGTTGGTGCAACAACTGGTATGTCTGTAGGAGACCGTCTGGCAACCATTAGGACGTTTGTTTCAGACACTTCTGAACCTAGTTCTTTGGCGCAACCAGGACATCTATTTCCTCTCCGTGCTCGTCCAGGACTCCTCACCGAACGTCGTGGTCATACTGAAGGATGTGTAGAGATTCTCAAACTTGCTGGACTAAAACAAGTGGGCGTGATTATTGAAATTATGGATGAGTACGGCAAGATGATTAAAGGTGAGTCACTCAAGCAGTTTGCTGAAATTTATGGTCTTACTTTTGTTTCAATTGAAGAACTTTATGATGAAGTGTATGACCAAGATTCTTCGGGAAGTGTTCCTCTCTCCGCAGTAGATGAAAAAACACTGGAGGCAATGACTAAAGTATAATGGATTTTACCACCAGAGTATACAATAGCTTTACTTTAAACCAAAAAACTAAGGCAAGTATCATCAAAACTAGTGAAGAAGACAGACTGAAGGGAGAAGCAGAGTATTATCTAAATCTCCCTGATGATCTAAAAGTTTTTTTTCCTAGATTAATTGATTGTAGACTAACTTCCCCTTACACCATGGAGTTGGAATATTATGCTTATAATAATCTTGGTAATGTAATGGTTTCCTCTGATTATGAAGACAATTTTTGGGAAAAAGTATTTGATTTTCTTTTAGGATATATTAATGCCTATAAAAATTCTAAATCAATAGAGTCAAATCGTAGAGATTCTCTTTTAATGTTTGTTGATAAGACTGAAAAAGAGTATATAAAACTCATATATGACTTTGAGTTTTTTTCAAAATTAAAAGGTGAAACGGAGTTTAACTTGAATGGTAAAACTCTAAAATCTTTTGATTCAATTTGGGGGAAAATAAAAGAATTTATTGAAACAAAACTTTTAGAGAAGAATTTTTATTTTATTCATGGTGACCTTTGTTTTAGCAATATTCTCTATGGTATCAATCCAATCACTAATGATTTGATTCTTAAGATGATTGATCCAAGAGGTGTATTTGGAGAGACCAAATATTTTGGTGATCCTTATTATGACCTTGCAAAGATATCGCATTCCTGCAGTGGTGGATATGAATATTTCATCTATGACCAGTTTAAAGTTGAAATAGAAAAAAATAATTTTTCTCTTATGTTTAATAACGAAGCGAGCAAAAATAAAATTAATGACAAATTTGTAAAACTTTTAAACCAATATAAGTTTGATTATCAAAAGATAAGGCTTATTGAAGGTTGTATTTTTATAGGAATGTGCGCTAGACATTATGATAGTCTAGAAAGACAAAAGGCAATGTTTATCACTGGACTGAGTATTTTGAATGAAATTTATGAAACAATATAGATTTTGTTTTGACCTTGATGGAACTCTCTGCCATGTAAAAAGAGGAGGAGAGGAGTATATTAATGTGAAACCAATTGAGGGTGCAGTTGAAACTCTACAAAGGTTGAAAAAAGAAGGACATTATATTATAATAATGACTGCTAGAAATATGCTCACTTACAATAGTAATCTGGGTAAAATTATTGCCAACCAATCACCAATCGTAATTGAGTGGTTGAACAAACATAACATTCCATATGATGAACTTCATTTTGGAAAACCCGTCGCAGACTTTTATGTTGATGATAAAGCAGTTAAACTAGAAGACTGGAAAAAATTTAACGAAACTTTGGAGGAACTATGAGAGACTTTTTCTTTGATACTGCTAATATAGACTTTGTTAAGTCTACGATGGATAAGTATGGGTCAGACATTAATCCCAAATGGGTTCGTGGTATCACTACAAATCCAAATGCCTTCAGTAAGGTAAATATGTTTCATCTCGATGAATGGTTGAAACATGCTATTAAGATGGGCAAACTAGTTGCTGACATCCGTGGTGATAATGATGGTGAAGTTCATATTCAAGCACCATTTTCTCATTTAGAACCAGAAGTGATTCTTGAGTATGCTAAGAGGATTACTGATGCAACTCAGGGAACTTGTAAAGTTGGAATGAAGATCCCTCCCTACCAAAAAGTTTTGGAATACGTTGACCAATACAATCATTATGTAATTACAAACGTAACTGGACTTGCTGATTCATCAACTGCTTTAAAGTGTTGTACCTATGATGTTGGATATATCAGTATTATTCCTGGTCGCATGGAAGAAGTTGGTATCGATGCAAAGACTGCAATTGCATTTGTGAACCAGTGCAATTTTGGCAATACTCAAATCATTACGGGAAGTCAAAGAACAACAGAACAAATTATCTACTCCTTCTATCTTGATACTGTTCCTACAATTGGTGAAAAGTGTTGGGGTGATATTTTTGAAGGAGACAACTTTCAACGTATTCTAAATATGGAGTACGGTTATGAACCTGTTGATCAATTTAGTCCAACTATTTCACAAGATAATATTAATCTTTCTATTACTTTTTTTGAACAAATGGACAGTCTTGGTAATGTTGCTTGTGAAGACCTTAAAAAATTAATTAAATGAAAATTGCAATTTTGGGATCTAGCGGACAGATTGGTGCCTACCTATCAGAATACTTGCGTGAAAGGGGACACATAGTTATTGATTTTGATAAGGTTAAAACTCCAAATCATGATATGACGTTGATTCCTAATCAGTATTTGGAAAATACAATAGAGACCGCAGACTTTGTATTCTTTCTTGCATTTGATGTTGGTGGATCACGTTATCTTAAAAAGTATCAACACACTTTTCAATTCATTAACAATAATACTCGTTTGATGGCAAATGCCTTTGGACTTCTTCAAAAGTACAACAAGAGATTTATCTTTGCATCGTCTCAAATGAGTAACATGAGTTATTCTCCATATGGTGTGCTCAAGAATGTTGGTGAACTCTATACTAAATCATTGAATGGTTTGATTGTAAAGTTTTGGAATGTCTATGGAATTGAAAAAGATCACGAAAAATCGCATGTCATTACGGACTTCATTCGTAAAGGTTTTGAAACTGGTGTTATTGATATGCTTACTGATGGTCAAGAGGAACGAGAGTTCTTATATGCAGAGGACTGCTGTGAAGCACTTGAAACAATCATGGAGAACTATGATGACTTTACTCCTGAAGATAATCTTCATATCACCAGTTTCCATTCTACAAAGGTCATTGATATTGCGAGCATGATCTTGGGTCAGTTTAATTTGATTGGCAAACATGAGGTTAAACTAGAACTATCCACTGAAAAAGATAGTGTTCAGATGGATAAGAGAAATAGGCCAGATACTTACTTAATGAAGTGGTGGATGCCTAAAACACGAATTGATGATGGAATTTCAAAAATATTTAAATACATGCATGGTAAATATAAAATTGAGGTTGACCAATGACTATGAAAAAAATAATAGTTCATAACTATAATTCTGACCTCAATTGGTTAAAAATTACTCATGAACATGGATTTTCAAAAGAAAATATACTAATATACCAGAAAATTAATAATGATGAATTAGATTGGAGTCATATTGGAAAAGTTTTTAAGTCCCCTAATGTAGGTGCTAATCAATATGAGATATTAAGATTTATTATTGATAACTACAATAATCTTCCAGACAATAGCATTTTTATAAAAGGAAACATTCTTTTTCACGAACATATTAAAGGTGTTAATAACTACACAACTTTAGATAGATTTATAGAGTCTTTGTATTCTCATTCTTTTTTTAGTATATGGCAGGATAAATTATTGTTGTCTGGAGATCGATCTCATTGCCGTGATACTTCAGAAGAAATGCTTAGAAATGGTATTTTGAATCAACCTATTGAGTGGACCTATGATGGCAGAGTAGAACATAGATATTTTTCAAGTATATATGATATTTTGGATTGGCTTTTTGAGGATTATCCAAGGCCGCCATCTATGCAGTTTGTTCCTGCATCTATATTTTCTGTTCCTAAAGAAATGATATGTATAAGAAGTAAAACTTTTTATGAAAGATTGTTATCAATAATGACATATCAACCGAAGTTTTATTCAGATTGGGCAAAATATGTGTGTGGAGAATGTTTTTTAATAGAAAGATTATTTCCTTATATTTGGGATAATTCTCTAAAAGAAAGAGATGTAATTGAGAATGTAGTTCAAAACCGCAAATAAATAATAATATGTTTTGTTATTAAATTTTTAATTGTAGAAAAATGACTATTTTACCATATAAAGGCAATGATATTTTTAATGAAGATGGAACATTTAAGAAAAAAGATGATGTAGTTCAGGGAAAAAGTTTTAGTAGTAATGCAACGAAACTACTAAAACATTTAGATAAACTGAAAAACCTGCAGCAAGGCAATCCCAGTTCACCAATAATGGCACACATTTCTCTTACGAATGCGTGTAATTTGACTTGCTCTTTCTGTTGTTTTGCAAATAGGGACATATCCGAAAAAATTCCAACCGAAAAAGTATTTCAAGCTTTAGATAGTTTTAAAAAAATCGGTGTTACTGGTGTCGAATTTACTGGTGGAGGAGAACCAAGTATTCATCCAGATTTTAAAGAGATTGTTAGGTATGCAAAAGATCTTGGATTCAGTTTGGGTATCTGCACAAATGGTGCTAGATTTGGTGCTGATCGTCCCATTAAAAAAGATATTGTACAACTTTTTGATTGGGTTCGTCTTGGTATGTATGGTTTCTATGAGGGTTATGATTATGATTTGAGTGTGTTTGAGGGCACTAACTGCAAACCTTCAGCTGCTTATGTCTGGGATGAAAATTTGGAAACTTCTAAAAATCCAAATATTACAGGTGAATGGAGTGATACTAAAAATAAACGTGTTCTTTCTAAAAAATTTCAGACTACCGAAAATTTTATTAATATGCTAGATTGGGTTGAGAAGAATTATATTCCTTGTCGTATCGCTTTTAATGCCATTAAAGATGTAAAAGAAACAGAGAAGGATATTGAAACCATTCGTGGTGTCATTAAAAATTATGAGCAAGATCGTGGTAAAAAGTTAAAGTATGCTTTCTTATCTGATTTTAATTTTAAAGGAGAACGCAGAAATGATCACTGCTATATGCATATGGTGAAACCATTTTTATTTACTGATGGTTATATATATGCATGCCCTTCTGCCGAATTATCTATTGAGAATAATTATAACTATGTTCCTGAATCACAATTTGCAGTTTGTGACATTGATGGGATAGAAGAATTCTATAGTAAACCACCAACTCTTAGACATCATGCATGTCACTATTGTAAATATGCTATTCAGAATGAACTTATTGATGATATACTAACTGAAACTGAACATAATGACTTTGCTTAACATGCATCTTTTTACTAAAGATTATTATGAAGATGGTGTGAGAAAACACATCTCTGGATATGAAAATTATAAATGGGAACCAACTAGGTCTATCCCAGAAGCCTTAGAGATTAAAAATAATTTTATCTTTAATACTTGTGTTGATTATGGATGTGCTAAAGGATTTCTTGTAAATGCTTTGAGAATTATTGGATGTAATGCTTATGGAGAGGACATCAGTGATTATGCCATAGAAAATTGTCACCCAAATGTAAAAAAATATATTTCTTTACCCACTGATGAAGTATATGATTTATTAATTTGTAAAGATGTTCTTGAGCATATTAAGGAAGAAAATTTGCCAGATGCTTTACAAAAAATAAAAAATAAATCCGATCAATTTTTCTTTGTAATTCCATTAGGAGATGAAGATAGATTTAGGATTCGTGAATATGAAGTTGACATAACTCATGTTACAAAAAAAGATGAAGAGTGGTGGATTGAACTTTTCCAATCTCAAGGATTTAAATTGATAAAATTTTCATATTCTTTTGGTTCAATAAAGAAAAAATGGATTAAATCTTACCCATATGGAAATGGATTTTTTATTTTAAGGAGAATTAAATGATAATCACTGAAATATATAATGGTCAGGGACTGGGAAATCAATTATTTGTTTATGTTACAACAAGAATGATTGCTCATAAGTTGGAATATGATTTTGGAATTATGCATCCAGAAAAATTTAAATGTCTTGATTTTATGAACATTGATTTTGGAAAAAAAGTAATTGGTGGAAATGGCCCAGAAGGGGGCCCGCCAGAAACTTTACCTGAGGGAATTGTAAATTATTACAAAGAGCGTATTCATGCAAAAAATCATCCTCTTAGCGATAACACTAGATCTCTCCAATTAACTGATGATAATCTTTTTAGAATTTCTGATAATACTAAAATAGAAGGTGTCCTTCAATCTGAAGATTACTTTTATGATAATTTACATTTAGTAAAGAAATGGTTAAAAGTTAATCCGGAAAAAGAGCATTTTGATACTAATGGAAAAAATATTTGTATTTTAAATTTTAGAGGAGGTGATATAATTGGAAATCTTGGATGGTGGTTACCTAGATCATATTGGTTAAATGCAATTGATAACATGATTCAGTATAATCCTAATATGCAATTTGCCATTGTAACTAATGATGTTGCGGCGGCAAATTATATGCTCCCAGAATATAACGCATATCATGATAGTATTGCTTGGGATTATGTTGCCCTTAAAAATGCAAGAAATATAATTTGTTCTTCTTCTACCTTTGCTTGTTTTCCTTTATGGACTAGTGAATGTTTGGAATATTGTATTGCTCCAAAATATTGGTTTGATTATAATAGATCTGAGGGGTGGTGGTCTCTTGGGTGTAGCATATATAATTATGTAAGTCATTACATGGATAGGACTGGTAAATTATTTACACCAGATGAATGTAGGGATGAATGGGAGGAGTATAAAAAACTTTCAAAAATTTATGAAAGTGATATTAATTAAAATTTAAATGGAGATTCAAATTATGAATAATTTAAAGAAAAACTATGGATGGGTTCTTCCAGATACCATTCAGGTAAATAATTATCTAGATGACTGCATTAGTTCTTATAGCGACGATAAAATTTTTGAAAATTTTAAAAAATTAAAAGGTTATAGAATTATTTTAGAAGGAGGTCCAAAAAATCTTTTTGATACATTTTTAGATCATATTGATAACTCAAGTGATCCTGATTTATTTTTTAATAATTTAGAAAAATTTAGAATAAATGATAGTGTAGGAAATCCCGACATTTATGAAGAATCTAGAATAGGTGAATTTTCTGGAACAACCTTAAAATATGCATTCAATGCCATTGAAATTATTAATTTCATAAAAAATCATGGTGCTGGTATCGATAAAGTTAAAAAAATAGTAGAAATTGGTGGTGGATACGGCGGATTATGTTTGATTTTATCTGGGTTTATTGAGTTTGATAGTTATACTCTCATAGACCTTCCTGAAGTTTGTAGATTGATTGAAAAATATCTATCGAAATTCCCACACTTAGAAGGAAAAGTTAATACAATTTCTTGCAATGATTTGAATGAAAGCACGTTTGATGAAATTGATTTTGCAATAGCTATCAGTTCTTTGGGTGAATGTAATTTAGATACACAGTTGAAATATTTTAGCACTATAATTAAAAAGTCATCTCTATCTTATATAGTAAGAAACCTTGACTCTTGGGAAAGGTTTGGTGAACACAAGGAAACGATAAATTCACTTGATGATACTTTCCTTGTAGATGATACTGAAAGGGTTGAACCAGAGTATAGCAGTCAAATAGCAATATATATTAAAAGAACAAAATAGTAATGGTAAAATTTTATGAAAGTTTTTGACGTATTTCCTTTTTTTAATGAACTTGATTTGTTAGAAATTAGATTAAATATTTTAGATCCGCATGTAGATTATTTTGTATTAAGTGAATCTACAAAGACTTTTTCTGGGTTAGACAAACCTTTATATTATAAAGAAAATAAGGAAAAATTTAAAAAATTTAATCACAAAATAATTCATAATGTTATAGATCAAGATGCCTCAAAAAATGAACTTGAAGCACTTGGAAGAAAGTATAATACTTTGGTAGAAGCACAACAAAGAGATACCTACCAAAAAGATTCTATTAAAGATTTAGTTCTAGAAAAATGTGGTGAAGAAGATGTATTTCTTTGGGGAGATCTTGACGAAATTCCTAACCCTGAAGTTATAGAATCTATACAAGAATTTTTTGAATCTAATACAATATTTCATCTAGCACAAAAAAATTATCTTGGTTATTTGAATTTACTGGAAGTTGGTGGAATTATTAGTGGAATGACTAGAGACTTTCTTCCAGATGAAGGTGAGCAAAATAAATGGTTAGGAACTAAAATAATTGATCATAATATTTTAGAAAAATATACTTTTACTCAACTTAGAAATTATATTCCTGAAGTTAATAACTCTAGAATTTCAAATGGTGGTTGGCATTGGAGTTATGTTGGAAGTGAAGGTCTAAGTGTTGAAGAAAGAATAGTTAAAAAAGTTGAATGTGCTGCCCATGTGGAATATAATAACAATCAAGTAAGGTCCAATATTCCTGAAATTAACAGTGGTAAGGATCCATTTGGAAGAGGTTATGCTAATTATGTAACTGAAGAAATTGATGATTCCTATCCAGAATATATTTTAAGTAATTTAAAAAAATACGATTATCTAATTAAAAAGAAATAGTTTCATTATGTTAGCATTTAATCAAATCGGAAATCTAGGAAGACTAGGAAACCAAATGTTTGAATATGCTGCAGTTCGTGGAATTGCAGCAAAGCATGGATATGACTGGTGTATACCACCTTTTTACAGAAAAGGAATAGAAAATTATAGTCTCAATCAATGTTTTAAATTAGAATCTGTAAAAGAAGATAATTTGAATTTCATTGAACATTATCAATATGTTGGAGAAAGATTTTTTCATTTTGATGAGGAGTTGTTTGAGCAATGTCCAGATAATGTAAGTCTTCACGGATTTTTTCAGTCTGAAAAATATTTCAAACATATTTCAGATGAGATTCGTGGAGATTTTACTTTTCATGATGACATTATTAATCCATGTAAAGAATTCATATCAGAAGTAAAAGAACCTATTATGCTTCACGTTCGTCGTGGAGACCCTAACCTCACAGATCCTCGTGGATTTAAATGGTCTTATACGCAATGTGGAGATCAACATCCAGTTCAACCACTGGATTATTACGAAAGAGCACTTGCAGAATTTGATGATGATCAACCTGTAATTGTATTTTCTGATTCTCCTGAATGGGTAAAGGAACAAGAGTTCTTTTCTGGAGATCGATTCTTGATTTCGGAACCACAAGAAAAATATGCAGATGGTTCTTATACACCATATGCTGATTTATGCTTGATGAGTTTGTGCTCTCATGCTATAATTGCCAATAGTTCTATGAGTTGGTGGGGTGCTTGGTTGATTGGTAATTCAAATAAAAAAGTAATCACACCAAAAATGTGGTTTGGGCCTGCGTATGCAGACAAAAATACAAAAGACTTGTATGTTGAAAACTGGATTGTGCTATGAATCGTATTACAAATTACTTAGAATTAAAAAAAAGAATTATAGAATGGATTAAGGAATATGCTGCAACTAATAACATTAAATCTTTGGTTGTGGGAGTATCTGGTGGCATTGATTCTGCAGTAGTTTCTACTCTCTGTGCGGAAACTGGATTGCCGACATATGTTCTTTCAATGCCTTTGCGTTCTAAAGTTGATAATGATCGTTTATCAGACGATCATACAAAAATACTAGAACAAAAATATAAAAATGTTATTAGAATTCGTGTCGAACTTTCTAGTGTCTATGAAAAATTTATTCATAGTTTAAATTGGTGGACTGATAGTAACGAATATACAAGTAATAATCTTTCCAATGCAAATACAAAATCTCGTCTTCGCATGGTAACTTTATATCAAATTGCTGGATCTGTTGATGGTATTGTAGTTGGCACTGGAAATAAAGTAGAAGATTATGGAGTCGGATTCTATACTAAATATGGTGACGGTGGAATTGACATTGCACCTATTGCTGATCTTTACAAGACTGAGGTATGGAGACTAGGTGAACATCTTGGCGTAGACGAAAGAATTATCTCTGCACCACCTACTGATGGATTGTGGGATGATGGCAGAACCGATGAAGATCAGATTGGAACTTCATACTCAATGCTTGAGTGGGTTATGGAGAAGGGTCTTCAGGAAGACCCAATGTTCTTGAATGAAGAACAAGTCAACGCTATTAATGTATACCAAAAGTTTAATACTCAAAACAAACACAAGATGGTTGAAATTCCGACATTTAAGCTATGAAAATTGGACTTATTGGTGCAGG
>Ga0194118_10004554_pt1 | contig 15054 bp, 12 predicted proteins | sample TA2MahsurfametaG_2_FD_148662 | JGI IMG/M metagenome (GOLD analysis project Ga0194118, IMG submission 148662) | Freshwater microbial communities from Lake Tanganyika, Tanzania - TA2015013 Mahale N5 surface | ecosystem: Environmental > Aquatic > Freshwater > Lake | place: Tanzania: Lake...
TCAATATGGATATCAGTAGATATTGGTAGAGGTGCAAGCTGCCATGTTGGTTATAAGTCCTGCTTCTATAGATCATTACCAATTAAAAAAAAAAATATAAAATTAAAATTTAAAGAAAAGAAAAAAAAATTTAATCCAAATATTGTCTACAAGGGCCAACCTAATCCAACGAAATTATGAAAACTAATAACTTAAGCCTACTTTCGCCTTTTGGTCCAAGGATTGCCAAGTGTCAAATTCCAAAAAAAATTATCAATCTTCTAAACAATGAAGTCGAAAAAATTACTAAAAGTAAAAAACTCTCCAATAAATTAGACTATAGCGAGAAACTTGTGGGTCAAGTAAGTCAGGAAATAAAACTAAATCAAAAATTTATTAATAAATATATAAAAAAATTTTTATATAGGATCACAAAAGATTATGTAGAAAAAGTAGTAAAAAAAAAAATTAAAAAATTTTTAATTGTTAACTTTTGGGTAGTCAGACAATTTAAAAATGAATATAATCCTATTCATTATCACGATGGGTACGTTTCTGGCGTTGGATATTTAAAAATTCCAAAGTTTTTAAATAAAGGAAAAAGAATTTATAAAAAAAAGCTTAAAACTAATGGAACAATAGACTTTGTCTATGGATCAAGAAATTTTTTAAACAAAAGTATTCATAATCATAATCCAAAAGTATCTGATGTCATTTTATTTCCAAATTATCTTATGCATACTGCCTATCCATTTATCTCCAATGGTGAAAGAAGATCTTTTTCATTTAATGCTAAAATTGACGACAATATAGCAAATGTTTTTAAACATGAATAAAGTTCAAAAACAAAAAAATGTTCTTGGAGAAGATATTGAACCATGCTCAATGAGTCCTGCAACTGGCTGGTTTAGAGATGGATCATGTAACACTGACAAAAACGATACAGGAATGCACTGTGTATGCGCAAAGGTTAATGATGATTTCTTAAAATGGTGCAAGGAAAATGGAAATGATTTAATTACTCCTCACCCGGAATTTGGATTTGAAGGTTTAAAAAATGGAGACAATTGGTGTGTTTGTGCGATTTGGATAAAACGTGCAATTGATGCTGGCCACGGATGTAAGGTTTATTTAAGAAGAACAAATATTAAAACTTTAGAAATTATTCCTATAGAAACTTTGAAAAAATTTGCTTTAGATTTAATTTAAACTGATAATAAAAAAAACCCAAGTATTTTATGTTAAATTATAAAAAAGTTTTTTTATTTGCTTTGATTTTAATCTCAATATTATTGACTTTAATATTTTGGGAAAAAATAAAACTTCCTTATGACGAAAGCAATACAATCCATGGGGTAGCTTATGATACTAAAACGAATCCCAATACAAATACACTAAGATTTATATTTTTTTCGTTATTACCAATATTAATTTTTTTTTTTGGATACATTTCTCTTTTTAAAACTTTAAGCTTAAACATAAATCAAAAAAATTTTTTTTTAAAAAAAAATTATAAAAAAAAATCTTATTTTAATTTAGGAAATATAACTTTTTTTTTGATTGGATGCGTAGTAATAGAATTTTTATTTTTAAATTTTAATAATTTATTAGGAACGTTAGATATTTACCATGAGGCAACTAATTTAGTTCCATTAATTAATCATCTTTATAATAACACTTTTTGGCTTTCTAATTTTTATGAATATGGCCTTTGGGGCAATAACATAGGAACTTTAAGTTATAAAATATCTGGAATACAAAGTATTGGATTAATAAGACTTTTTGATCAAACTCATATTTTATTAAATAAAATAGTCTTAATTCTTATTTGCAACAAAATTAGTTCACTTTTAGATTTTCAAAAATTAACTAAAATTATTTTTTTTTCTTTTTTAACATTAATTGCAATAAACCTAACTGAATATTTTATTGTTCCTTCGATAAATAATAGAGCTCTAATATTCTTAATTTTTTTTTTTATTTTATTAAATAATTTTGAAAAAAATTTTTTTTTTTTAAAAAATTTTTTAATTGGTTTTTTTTCTTTGATTTCATTTTTAAGTTGGATAGATATTGGTTTTTATATAAATGCGATTTTGATTTTTTACTTAATTTTATGTTTTTTTCTTAAGGAAACAAAAAAAATAATAATAATTTTTTTTGGTATTTTATCATCTTGGTTATTCTTTATTTTTTTTTTTGGAAAAAATGAATTTATAGAATTTTTAAGTCAAATTTATATTATTGCCAGGACTTTCGAACATATTGCTTTTTTAGAATTTCCCAAACCATTAACTGACCACCCACATTCATTTAGAGGTTTAAAATCATTAATTATTATAATTATAAATGGGATTTTTTGCGTATTTTTTTGTCTAAACAAAAAAATTAAGTTAAATTTTCAAATAAAAATTTGTCTTATTCTTTTTTTTATATCATCAATTATATTTTTTAAAAGTGCACTATTAAGATCAGACAGTTATCATATTAAATATGGTTCTGGTTTGTCATTTTTATTATTTTTTTTAAACTTGTTTTTATTTTTTTTTTTAAAAACAAAATTTGTTAATTTTTTAAAAAAAAAAAATATTTTGAAAATTTACTATATTATTTTTTATTCAATTTGTTTTTTACTTTTTATACCTAATTTATCTAAAAACCTTTATTATAATAACTCCTTATTGTTTAATTTTAATCAACTGATTTTAAAAAATGAAAATTTTTTTTTAAAAAAAGATGATATTTATTTTGTAGATTACTTCAGGAATTTATCGAAAAATGATAGCTGTGTACAAGTTTTTATTGATTATACCTCTTTACCATATCTTCTTAAAAAACCATCTTGTACTAAATTTTTCAGACCTGAATACATACTTAAAGATTTTAATGAAAACAAATTTCTTGAAGAATTTAAAATTAAAAGTCCAGAGTTTATTTTATATTCATCAACAATTCCTTTTATGACCCGAAAAGATAATATGCCTGAAATCCAGAAATATATAAAAAATAACTATAATTTTTATAATTTTTTTGATGAAAAATGGGTTATATATAAAAAAAAGAATTAAATTACTTCTTAAATCATCTTTCTTAAAACATGCTGTAAAATTCCACCATGCTTGTAGTATTCAGTTTCTCTATCAGTATCAATTCTAGATAAAAAATTAATTTTTTAAAACTTTCATATTCAAATAAAATTTAACTATTACTTTTTTATTAGTTTTAAATTTTTTCAATATTTAAAATGTTTATAATCCTGTATCCCTAAGATTTAAGGCTTTTCTTAAGTAACGCTCTTTAAATTGAAGAGGTAGAACACCTATGCCAAATAGATTACATCTATATAATTATCCGGGTAGAAACTTAAAGAAATTTACAATAGATATATCTTCAAACTTTATTACAAACTTGGATAATAGAATAGATTTAGTAATTTTAGTAGGCGGTTTAGGTTCGAGAATTAAAAAATATTTAAAAGATATTCCAAAGCCATTAATTAAAATTAATGGAAGGCCTTTCCTTCAATATTTATTACAAACTCTATCAATCTATAATTTTAGAAATATTTATTTACTTTGCGGGTATAGATCAAAAAAGATTTTTTCTAAATTTCATAAAAAAGAATATAATTTTGTAAAAATAAAGTGCATTAAAGAAAACAAACCACAAGGTACTGGGGGATGTCTAAAGAAAATTCAAAATATATTAAGTAATGAATTTATAGTAATTAATGGAGATACGTTTTTAGATATAAATTTCAATAATTTAATAAATTATAAGCTCAAAAAAGACGAAATTTTAATAGCTGTCACAAAAAAAAAAAATAACACAGGAAGCAAAAAACTCATTAATTTAAGACTTAAAAATAAAAAAGTTGTTTTAAGTAATAGAGGTAATTATTTTAATGCTGGTATATATAAATTTAATAAACAATTTTTAAATGAAATACCTAATCATTCTTGTTCTCTAGAGAATGATATTTTAAAAGAAAAAATTTTTAAAAAAAAAGTTTTGTATTTTAAACATTCTGGTTTTTTTATAGATATAGGAACACCAGACTCATTAAAAAGTGCTGACCGTAAATTAAAAAAAAACCTTTATAAACCTGCAATATTCTTGGATCGTGACGGAACTATAAATAAAGACTTTGGATATGTACATAAAAAAAAAAATTTTATCTTTAGAGCTGGAGTAATTAGTGCATTAAAATTTTTAACAAAAAAAAATTTTTATATTTTTATAGTTACTAACCAAGCTGGTCTTTCAAAAAAAAAATTTACGTTATTAGAATTTAGTAAACTACATATTTGGTTAAAAGCTTATTTATTAAAAAAAGGTATATTAATTCATTCAGTAGAATACTGCCCATTTCATAAAAACGCTATTATCAAAAAATATAAAAAAAATTCTGGATATAGAAAACCAGGAAACTTAATGATTGAAAAAATAAAAAAAAATTGGGAAATTAATTTGAAAAAAAGTTACTTTATTGGGGATAAGAAATCTGATAAATTAGCAGCTCAAAAAAGCAAGATAAGATTTCATTACACAAAAAAAAATCTTTATAAACAAATCAGGGGATTGTTGGCCTAATTTTTAATAGTTATTTTTATAATCTTGATCATTTTTTAGACAATTAAATGTTTCTACAATCCCTGATTCAAGAGAAATTATTGCTTTAAAACCAGTCTTTTCAATTTTTTTATTACATACAAAATAGTCCCTTTTATCAGGGTCGTGTATATTTTTTAAAACATTAATTTTTGTTTTAGGATTAATTTTTTTAACTTTTCTTGCAAGTTGGAGTTTTGTTATATTCGCATTTGAAAGGCCAAGATTATAAACATTATTTTTCATTTTGTTAAAATTTTTAATTGAAAACATTATTGCGCGAACGACGTCTCTAACATGAATAAAATTTCTTCTAAATTCAGGTTCGTAGACATCTATTCTAGATTTATTTATACTTTCCTTAACATAATAATTTACGATTAGATCAGTTCTCATTCTGTATGAATAGCCAAAAACAGTTGCTAAACGAAATGATATAAAATTTTTATTTATGTCTTTTATTAAATTTTTTTCAGCATTTACTTTAGTTTTTCCATAATGAGATATTGGGTTTAGAGGAGATTTTTCATCGCAATATTTATTTTTTTCACCTATTCCGTATCCTGAATTAGAATTTAAATAAATTATTTTTTGTTTTTTCTTTCTAAATCTCAAAATGTCTTTTATTTGATTTAAATTTGTTTGAGTTGCTTTTTTTTTAAATTTTTCACATAATGGAGCTCCAACTAATGCAGCTAAAGGAACAATAAAATCAACATCCTTTATAAGTCTTTTTAAATTATTTTTTTTTGTTATATCGTATTTGAAAAAAGTAAAATTTTTAAAAAAAAAAAGATGATTTAAAGTGGATTTTGAATAATTTAATATATCTGCTGAAATAACGTTAAAACCGTCTTTGACTAATTGTTCGCATAACATAGATCCTATATAACCTGCAGCTCCTGTTACTAAAATTTTTTTTGACATAGTTAGATATATTTTTTTCTACATTCATCTAGTAATCTTTTTACTGAATTTTGAAAAGTTACTTTGGGTGTCCAACCTGTATGCTTGTTAAATTTTCTAACATTAGGAATCTGCAAAGTAACGTCTTGTGGTCGCAAAAGGTTCTTGTCGATGGAATATTTGATCTTGCATTTTGCTAAATTTATTAATTCTTTTAAGAACTGTTTAACTGATATAGTTTTATTTCCACCAATATTATATATCTCTCCAATCCTACCTTTTGTTGCTGCCAACCAATAAGCTTCCATTGCATCATAGATGTCTACGAAAGTTCTAATACTTTTTAAATTTCCATGTTTTAATTTTTTTAGTTTACCTATTTCAATTTTTGCAATTTGATTTGCAAATGCAGTTTGGAATAAATTATTTCTTCTTGAATTTATATAGGAAAACATTCTTGTAATTATAATTCTTAGACCAAAAGATTTAAAATATACTTGTGATAATAAATCTTGAAAAGTTTTTGATACCGCATAAGGATTTACAGGAGAAATTTTTTGATTTTCACTTATAGGAATATCTTTCTTTGTAACAGAACCATAAACTTCAGAGGTACTGCATATTATTAATATGGGATTTATCTTTGTCTGGCGAATAGCTTCTAATAAATTAACAGTAATTAAATTATTATTACTAGTGCAACTGATTGGATTGTCAAAAGATCCACCGACATCAGCATCTGATGCCATGTGAAAAATCAAATCTGGTCTAATTTTTTTTGTTATTTTTTTTAATCCAGAAAAATTCCTTAGATCGTTTTTAATAAAATAAATACTATTATTTTTATATTTTTTTTTTAGAAAATTTAAATAACCCTTAGATCTATATAATGCAAATATCTTTATATTTTTATCTTTTTTAATTACATGCTCAAGTAAATAACTACCACCAGATCCAGTTGCTCCAGTGATCAAACATTTCTTAAAATTTCTATTCATAAGAAATCTTATTTAAAATTTTACAAATCTTCAAAATTTTTTGTTTTTTTAACGAGGGATAATTACCAATATAATAACCAAAAAAATGGATATGATCTACCTCTGGAAAATCTTTAAAATTAATTTTTTTAATAAATTGCTTCAGATAAGGTTGTCTTAGTTGATTTCCTCCACCAGCGTTACCTCGTCTAAATTCAATACCATTACTAATCATGACTTTTTCTAATAAATCTCTATTTTTTAAATTTCTTTTTTTTAGAACTAGTGGAAACGCATAATTAGAATTTCCTTTTAATTCATAATCAGTTCTATAAAAATTAGGATTTAAATTTTTTATAAATATTTCAAAATTATTAGCTCTTTTTAAATTATTATCGCTAAGCTTTTTAAGTTGATGAAGACCGATTACTGCTGAAATTTCGTTATTTCTCAGATTATAAGCTGGATATAAAAAGATAAATTTGGGAGATAAATATGAATATTTCTTAACCATAGTTTTTTCAAATTTATGGTTACCACTTTCTCTAACCATTCCGTGTGATCTTAACATTCTAACAGTTTCATAAATTTTTTTATTATTTGTGCATACCATTCCACCCTCAATTGTTGATAAATGGTGTGCATAATAGAAAGAAAAGTTAGAGATTAAACCAAATGTTCCTAATTTCTTATTTTTAAATTCCGCCCCATGTGATTCGCAAACATCCTCTAATAAAATAATTTTTTTTTTTTTTAAAATTCTTAATAAATTTTGAGTCAGCCCATTGAAACCTTGTGCGTGAGTAATAAATACTGCCTTAGTTTTTGATGAAATTTTTTTTATAACACTTTTTTCATCCATACATAATGTTTTTGGGTTTATATCCACAAAGACAGGCTTAAAATTATTTTGAATAACTGAGGCAATATCTGAAATCCATGTCAACGTTGGAACTATAATCTCGCCCGTGCCATATAATATCTTTAATGCTAATAAACTAAGTAAATTAGCAGATGAACCAGAATTAACAAAAACACTATACTTAATTCCAAGCCATCTTGACCACGCTAATTCAAATTCCTTAACTTTATTATTCTGCGTAAATATGCGACTAGTGTTTTCTTTTAAAAATTTAATAACGTTTAAAATGTCTTGTTTAGTTATATTATTTTCCATCAATGGATGGTTAAATTTTTCCATAGCTTGATTATTTTAATTTTTATAAATTATTTGACTTCCGTTGTTCTCGAATAAGAATGGAACTTCTGTTAAAAAATTCATTTTATTCAAAAAATTTTTTTTTACATCTTGCGGAACATAAAATAAAAAAAAACCACCCGCCCCTGCTCCTAATATTTTTCCTCCAATTGCTCCATTGAGTTTAGCTTTTTTATAAATATCATCTAAGAAATTATTAGTTATTTTCTTATCTAATTTTTTTTTTAAGTTCCATCCCTCATCTAATAACTGACCAAAGGCATAATGATCTGACTTTATTATCAGATCCTTAGCAACTTTAACTAAAGATAATATATCTTTTATTTCTTTTTTCTTAGCCGAATTAATTTTTTTTATAAATCTTCTAGTTATTTTTTCTGCAGTTCTTTGTTTTCCCGTAAATAACAATACTAAATTTTTATTTAATTTATTTTTAAATAACTGATATTTGTCCAAAGAAAATACTTTAAAAGTACTATCTTGTCTAAATTTTATAAAATTAAAACCTCCATAAGAACAAGCTACTTGATCTTGCGAGCCAACAGTCTCTTTTAGACCTTTTTGCTCAAGATCTATACTTTCTTTTGCGAGTGATAATTTATTTGATTTTATATTGTCAAATTCATTTAATGCTTTTAATAATCCGACAACAAAACTTGAGCTAGAACCCATACCGCTTCTAGAAGGAAGATCTCCATCATAATGAATCTCTAAATTATTTTTTATTTTTTTTTTTAATAAAGCAAGTCTTACCACTTTATGTTTTATATCTGTAATTTTTTTAACTTCTTCAATTTTTGAATATACTATTCGATATTTATGATTAAAAAATTTAGGTAAATCCCTACATGAGATATATAAATATTTATTAATAGTTGAAGAAATAACTTCTCCTCCAAATTGATTATACCACTCTGGATAGTCAGACCCTCCTCCAAAAAAAGATATTCTATAAGGTGTTCTAGATATAATCATAAAAATAAATAATCAACTATAGTTTATTAAGAAATTAAATTAACAATCTCTTTTGAAATATCTTTTATAGATAATCCGTTAGTGTCTAGTAATTTTTCTCTACCTAAATTCTCAAAGATAAATTTATCAGGGAGACTAAGAGATTTAAACTTCACATAATGATCAATATTTTCTCTTATTAACGACCCCAAACTGCCTTCTGAAGTTTGCTCATCAATAGTCATTATTTTTGAATATTTTTTTAAAATATTTTTAAATATTTTTGGAAAAGGTTTTGATTTGATTAAGTCAATTATATCTATTGAATTATAATATTTCTTATCTAAGTTTTTTTCTGCAATTAATGCTCTCTCAATAATGGTACCATGACTTATGATCAATAGTTTTTTTTTTGATGATTTTTTTAAATATCGGAAGCCTGTATTTAAGTCTTTAATACCAATTTTTTTTGATAAATTAAATGATGCTTTGCGATCTAATCTTACAAATATTGGGGTAGTTAATTTTAGTGTTTTTTTTGCTATATACTTTGCAACATCAGGATCTGAAGCTGTATATATTTCACAATTGGATAAAGATCGTAAACATGCAAAGTCTTCTGTAGAATAATGTGTCGGACCAGAGTTTGCATAGCTTAAGCCTATTCCAGTAACAATAGAGCAAACATTAACATTCATAAGACATGTCGCCGTTTTATGCTGCTCAAGACATCTTAATGATAAAAATGGTGCCATTGCATAAGTATAAACTTTGGCTCCTTCAAGAGCCATACCACAAGCAAAATCTATCATATTTTGCTCACATATACCTAAATGCAAAAATTGTTTTTTTAAATCACGTCTAAAATTATCTAGAGCAGAAGCTCCAAAATCTGCGCTTAAAAAATATATTTTATTATTTTTTTTTGCAGCTTGATAAATAACTTTTATAAATTCATCTCTTTGAAATATTTTCTTCAAATTATTCATATACTTCTCGTAATTCTTTTAAAGATTTATTATACTGATCTTTAGAGATGGGGTTCCAATAATGCCACATGGCCTTATTTTCCATGATCTTGAATCCCTTTCCTTTAATAGAATTCACAATCAGACACTTAGGTTGTTTAATTTTTATCAATCTTCTAAATTCAGAATCTAAATTTTTAAAATTATGTGCATTGCTTATTCTTGTAAAAATATCAAAGCTCTCAAATTTTTTTTTAATATTTCCTAAATTTAAACATTCTTTTGGATTTCCAAGAATAATATTGTTATTAATATCTAAAATTATTGTAACATTATCTAATTTAAGATTTGCTAACAATAGAAGTGCTTCCCAAGTAGAGCCCTCGTAAAGTTCACCTTCACTAATAATAACATATGAATTTTTTTTGATTTTTTTTTTTTTTGAAAAATATCCTAGACCAGTAGCAAAGCCTATTCCATGCCCTAATGAACCAGTTGCACTTTTTATTCCGGGTATATTATTATTACCAAACATTTTTAAATTTGATTTTTTATTACCTCCCACCACCCCCCAATTATCCCAATCATCTTTTTTTATTACTTTTAAATCTTTTAAAATTGGATATTGACCAACTGTTGCATGCCCCTTACTCATTATCAGATCGTCAATAGGAAGATTATTCTTTAGTCTAATAAAACCACCATAATAAAGAACAATTAAAACATCTAATATTGAAAATACAGATCCTGGATGACCCTCATTGAGTAAATAAAATTTTTCAAATAAATCTTTTCTAATTTCATATGCTTTTATTTTATACAGATCTAATCTCATTATTTATTTTTGAATTACTCTAGTATTTTTCTTTTCAATTGAATTTTTGCTAGCTGATTAATATTTTTCATGCTCTCTAATCCAAATTTATTTTCAATTTTTTTTAAAAAATTTGGATTAGCAAAATATTTTTTCCAAGCCATATCTCGAAATCTTAATACTTCCTTAGATGAACAATAATTAGTAGGTAATGGTTTGCATTCATAAGAATAAAAAGCATATTCTTCAAAAGAAGAAGGTGTTTCCCAGTTTTTCTTTTTTGCCTCAAAATATAGAGGAGAACCTGGTAAGGCCTGACAAGGATAAAAGTTTGCATGCTCAGTATTTAATTCCATAGCCAAATCTAATGTTTCCTGCATTCTTTGAATATTGTCTTCCGGCAGACCAAAAATATAATTTCCTAAAATATAAATTTCATGCTGATTAATCATTCTTACTACATCTCTTATATTAATTTGTTGAAACCTTCCTTTTTCAATATCTTTTCTGACAATTTGATTTCCTGCTTCTATTCCAAGGCATAACCAATTGATACCTGCTTTTTTAAATAAACCTAATTGATCTTCGCGAACAGTGTCTACTCTTGCATAAGCCCACATATTAAGTTTTAAGCCTCTTTTTATTATTTCCTCCAATACAGGAATGTAAAATTTTTTATTTAAAAAAAACATTTCATCTGAAAGTCTAATAGTTTTCACGCCATAATTTGCAAGTATTTCCAATTGATTTACAAAAAAAATAGGATCCCAATGTCTCATGATTCTAAAATCTGATGATTTAGCTTTCGGATCTAAGCTAGTTCTATTTAAAATATTTATCATACAAAAATTACATCCAAATTTACATCCTAAAGAAGAATAAACTGAGGCAAATGGCGTTCTGTCTTTTTCAGAAAAAAAAGTATGCCAAAAATGAGCACGATACAAATCTAAAGTCTTACTTTTTTTTGGAAGCAACTCCCAAGCATAACCTGGTAATTCATTATTAATATCTTTTTCATCTACTAATTTACTCGGCGGTGTTAATATAAGGTTATTATTGTCATCTTTATATCCAATCCCATGTACTTTGTTTAAATTATCCTTAAGATTTGTTTTAAGTAAATCTCTAAGCGCATAAACTCCCTCATTTATAAAAACAAAATCAATATAAGAGTAACTTAAAACTTCTTTTGGCAAAGCACTTATGTGCGATCCTATGAAGCCTATTTTTATTTCTGGGTAGTTTTTTTTTAAATTTTCAGCGAGACATGTTGCTCCGATCATTAAAAAAGTTCCCTGATTAGGCTGTTGCCCATAAAGAACAAAGCAAGCAAGTCTACATTTAGAATCTTTTATTTTAATAATTGCTTCGGTCTCACTTAATCTAAGTGCATCACAATCCAAAATTTCGCATGAGAAATTATTTTTTAGTATGCTTGAAGCAAGTAAAAGTGCCCAAGTTGGAGGCTCTATAGCAGAGAAATTATTTGCTAAATCTTGATAAATTTTCTTAGAAGAATTTGGTATTATAAACAGTACGTCAATCATATTTCAAAAAATTTAACAAGCACCAAACTTAATAATTTATCTTTTCTTTGATTATCTGATATTCTATAAGTTTAAATATCTAATGTCCCATGAAAATGTGTGTTTACTAAATTTTTGAAATATTTTTGCTTGGCACAATATATTTTAGACTGCATAACCTTTTTGCTTGACCACCTCCATTTACTAAAAATTCAAAGGATATCCTCGTTTATTAATTTTTTATAAACAAATATTAAGTTTAAGAAAATATATAAATATAATTAAAGTTTTGAAGAATAATTTTTTTTTCCAATTATTAAGTCTATAATGCAAAGTAACCAAAATAAATGCACAGATTCTATTTGATTATAAGATCTAGAATTAACCCATAAATTAATATCACTTTTCATTGAAAGAGGATTGTTTTTTGCGTGTCCAGTAAGTGTAATTATTTTTTTAATTTTATTTTTTTTTGCAACTTTACAAGCATTTAACATGTTTTTTGACCTCCCACTAGAAGATATTAATATTAATAGATCCCCAGGATCTGCATAATAATCAAGAGCTTTTCCAATCCAATTTTCAAAACCGTAATCGTTAGAAAAACATGTTATTAAATCGGCTTCATTAAAGTTTATGCATCGAATTTTTGCATTTTTTGTTAAGTCTACACTAAAGTGACTTGAAATTGCTGCACTTCCACCATTTCCAAAAATTAAAATCTTTTTTTTTATTTTTTTTTGATAAATAATTAGTTTCTTTATTTCAATAATTTTTTCGATAATATCTTTATTATCTATAATTTTTTTAAGATCACTAAAATATTTTTTAAGGAAGCTATAATTGTTCATTTTTTATTTCTTTAATTTCTTAAATCATCTTTCTTAAAACATATTGTAAAATTCCACCATGCTTGTAATATTCGCTTTCATTATCAGTATCAATTCTAGATAGAACATTAACTTTTTTAGAACTTCCATCTTCAAATAAAAATTCAACTATTACTTCTTCTCTTGGTTTTAAACCTTTATCTACATTTAAAATATTTATAATTTCGGATCCCTTAAGATCTAAGGTTTTTCTTGAGTAACCCTCTTTGAATTGAAGAGGTAAAATACCCATACCAACTAGATTTGATCTATGAATTCGCTCGAAACTTTCTGCAATAACAGCTTTAACTCCTAAAAGTTTTGTTCCTTTTGCCGCCCAATCACGAGAGGATCCTGTTCCATATTCTTTTCCGGCTATAACTATAAGATCAACTTTTCTTTTTTTGTACTCAATAGAGGCGTCAAATACTGACATTACTTTTTTATCAGGATATAGCATCGTAACTCCACCCTCGGTGCCAGGAGCCATTTCGTTTTTAATTCTAATATTTGCAAACGTACCACGCATCATGACCTCATGATTTCCTCTTCGAGCTCCATAGGAGTTAAAATCTTTTTGCAAAACCTGATGATGCATAAAATAATCACCTGCAGGACCAGACTTTTGTATAGAACCAGCTGGAGATATATGATCGGTTGTAATTGAATCACCCAGTATTAATAAGGGTCTCGCATTTTTAATTGGTTTAAATCCCTCAGGACTATCAGATAAATTTTCAAAAAAAGGGGGACGTTTCACATAGGTAGATTTTTCATCCCATGAATAAATACTGCTTGATGTAGTTTTAATGTTTTGCCAACTTAAAGGACCTTCGGAAACATTGTTATATCTCGATCTATACATCTGAGGACTAATTGATTTTAAAATTGTATCTGCAATCTCTTTATTAGATGGCCAAATATCTTTTAAAAAAATATCTTTACCATTCTTATCTTTTCCAAGTGAATCTTTATAAAGATCTACAACCAAAGAGCCAGCAATAGCATAAGCAACAACTAGAGGTGGGGATGCTAAATAATTTGCTTTTACTTGAGGATGCACTCTTCCTTCAAAATTTCTATTACCCGATAAAACTGAGGCAACATATAACTCTCCTTTGGTTATAGAATTATTAATATTATCGTTTAAAGGTCCTGAATTTCCAATGCACGTCGTACATCCATACCCAACTAAGTTGAAGCCTAGTTCATTAAGATACTTATCCAAACCAGATTTTTTTAGATAATCAGTTACAACTTTTGATCCTGGAGCAAGAGAAGTTTTTACCCAGGGTTTTGATGAAAGACCTCTTTCAACCGCTTTTTTCGCTAATAGTCCCGCAGCTATAAGAACACTGGGATTGGAGGTATTGGTGCAGGATGTAATTGCTGCAATAACAACGTTTCCATCTTTTAAATTGTAATTTTCACCTTCAACTTTAAATTCTTTAAGAACAGATCTTTTTATCGTCTCTTTATAATTTTTATCAAAATCTTTTGCAGCGTCTGTTAATAAAACTTTATCTTGTGGTCTTTTTGGGCCAGCAATAGTTGGAGCTACTGTTCCGACATCTAAAGATAATGTATCAGTAAATACCATTTCTGAACTTGTCCAAAGTCCCTGTTCTTTTGCATAAACCTCAATAAGTTTAATGAGGTCTTTATCTCTTCCTGTAAATTCTAGATATTTTAAAGTTTCTTCATCAATTGGAAAAAAACCACATGTTGCACCATATTCTGGAGCCATATTTGCAATAGTTGCTCGATCTGCAAGAGTTAAGTTTTTTAATCCCTCTCCGTAAAATTCAACGAACTTGCCAACAACACCTTTTTTTCTTAACATTTGAGTAACTGTTAAGACCAAATCGGTAGCTGTTGTTCCCTCTTTTAGCTTTCCTATAATCTCAAATCCAACAACCTCAGGAATTAACATTGATATAGGCTGACCCAGCATAACTGCTTCTGCTTCAATTCCTCCAACCCCCCATCCCAAAACAGCTAGACCATTAACCATTGTTGTATGGCTGTCAGTTCCAACTAAGGTATCTGGATAAGCGGTTAATTCTCCATTTATTTCTGAAGACCAGACAACTTTTGACAAGTACTCCAAATTAACTTGATGACAAATACCTGTTCCTGGAGGAACTACCTTAAAATTATCAAAAGCTTGCTGACCCCACTTTAAAAAAGAATATCTTTCACCATTTCTTAAAAATTCTTTTTCAACA
>Ga0194118_10004561_pt1 | contig 15031 bp, 18 predicted proteins | sample TA2MahsurfametaG_2_FD_148662 | JGI IMG/M metagenome (GOLD analysis project Ga0194118, IMG submission 148662) | Freshwater microbial communities from Lake Tanganyika, Tanzania - TA2015013 Mahale N5 surface | ecosystem: Environmental > Aquatic > Freshwater > Lake | place: Tanzania: Lake...
ACAAAAAGAATAAATACCTACGATACTCCTTTAAGGAAGATAAGTATGGTAAGGCGTGAAATTCGCCATTACACTTTTTATTTTTTTATGCTGTGAAAATCGGCGTTTGAAATGTTAAAAGGTGTAATTGAGGTTGATTTAGCATTAATTTAAACTAAAAAAATTATAAAATTTATAATTATTATGTATATAATTATTAATTATTACACTTATAACAATAACATACATGCATTTCATCATCATAATCATCGTCGCTATCATACGCATACGGGTCGTCTAATTCAAATGGTAATTGTTGGTCAATAATGAATAATTTATAAGCATAACCATTTTGTCTGATATAATTTTTTTTTACATTTCTTGATTGTTTTTTTTTAAATTGTCTCCACTTACCTTTTCTTGTTGTTCTTGTAAGTTCCATTTCTTTGTTCTCATAAAAACAACAATTTTCTTCATAATTAACAAACTCTGAATTCTCTCTATATTTATTTGATTCAGTCTTTACTATAACTTCATCATTATAAATTGGAGTCATATCTTCTTGGCTAAACACATAGTCTAATGACAAACCATTCTTCAACTTATCCTTATATGTTGTCCCGGTGTAACGATAGTGTGGGACACGGCCAATTATGACAATATTTTCTCCGTCAAGAAACTCTGTAGGTTGATACATGATTCTATACTTTAATACTTAATATCATTTGTTCATATAATTTGTATTCAATTTTATTTTTTATCGTAATATAATTCAATTACTTCTAGTAATTCAGTATTCTCGTTCATTTCAATTCGTTTTATTTGTTTGTTGATTTCACTTTCTAAAACTGGAAGGCGATTTACGAGCATTGGATTACAAGATTTTCCATTCTTATCTTTGTATTTATCTGGATTGAATCTTACAAATATAAATTTGCCTCCAAATCCCATAAATAAATCGTTATATCTGGCGATTTCGTCTTCCTTAGAATAAGATTTATGTTGGTTTTCATCTGTTTCGACACATAACAACGTATCGTTAATCAATTTGCGATGGTCAATTCGTCGTTTTGTAGTGCAGTCGCACGCAGTTTCATTATACCATAAAGGTTTATCGTGTTGGAATCCTTCAAATCGCGAGTTAATAAAATCGCGAACAGCTATCTCTTTAGTTTTTGAACGAATTTGAAAGGTTAATGGGTCTGTTGGAAATAAATGTTTGAAACAATTTGCGCAATATCCTTTGTAGTTTTTGTTGCCTGTAGTTTCGCAATTCTCTCTTTTACATCTATCATCTTTTACATTCACCATTCCGTCTTTTTTACATAACATGCAGTATTCTGGTTTTAAATCTTTATAATTAAATGTAGGTCGTGCTTTACTACAAAGACACATTTTATCTTTTACGTTAATCATTCCAGTAAGTTTGCATAAACCACAATATTCGGGTTTTAAGCCTTCATAGTTAAAAGTTGGATAACTTTTACCACACTTACACATTTTACACCGTATATTTTTCATTCCTTCTTCTTTGCATAATCCGCAATATGCGGGAGACAATCCTTCGAAATTAAAAAATGGTTGAGACTTTCCACATTTACATTTTTTGTCTAAAACATTTTTCATTCCAGTTTCCTTACATAAATTACAATATTCGGCGGATAATCCTTCAAAATTAAAACATGGACGAGACTTTCCGCATTTGCATTTTTTATGAATCACGTCTATCATCTCGTTTGTCTTACAATAAGAACAATACTTAGCTTTTAAGTTTGAATAATTGTACATAGCTTTTTTACCACATTCGCATTTTCTGCTTTCTAAATTTATCATACTGGGTTCCTTACAGTCAAAGCAAAACTTAGAAGGTAGTCCTTCAAAATTATAAATAGCTCTTTTTCCACATTTACATTGCTTAAATAATAAGTTAAGCATGCCTTCATCTTTGCAATCGTTGCAAAAATGAGGTTTTAATCCTTCGTAATTAAATCTAGGTTGTGATTTTCCACAAAAACATTTTTTATTTTTTACATCGATCATACCGTCTTTCCTACATGAGGCACAAAATTTAGGTGTCATATCCTTAAAATTAAAAAAATGGTTGTTTTCCACATGGACACAAGTTGCTTGACAACTTCATATTGCTTTCTTTATGTTCAAAACATCTCAAAGGATTACAATTTAGTCCATAAGTTGCTCTGTTGCGACAAGTCTCAAAATCACAAAGTTTGGGCATTTTGTAATTTACAATGAGAAATTATTTCTATATTATTTGCCTAAACTATTAATATTTCAGACACATAATATATGAAAATAATATAAAGATATATAAGTAAATTATACACTAAAATGGTAAAAGTCTGTTCTTATAATTATCCTAAATCAAACGAAGAAGAATATAAAAAGTATTATGAAAATTATTCTTATGAATTACATGATTTCCAGAAATGGTGTGTAGAGGGAGTTGCTACTGGAAATCATGTGCTAATTTGCTGTCCGACAGGCTCAGGAAAGACATTCGGCGGTGAATTCGCAATCCAATATTTCCACTCAAAAGGTAAGAAAGTTATATACACAACGCCCATCAAAGCTTTGTCAAACGAAAAATTTTATGCGTTTACACGTAAATATCCTCATATAAGTGTAGGATTGCTCACAGGAGACCAGCGTTCTAATCCCGATGCCGATGTGTTAATCATGACTACAGAAATCCTGCTAAATAAATTGTATCAAATTAAAAGTTCTACACCCGCGCCAGCATCTTCAGTATCTTTTGATATGGACATTGAAAATGAATTAGGTTGTGTAGTATTCGACGAAGTGCACATGATAAATGATGAGCATAGAGGACATGTTTGGGAACAATGTATTATGCTATTACCATCACATATTCAGATGATTGGCTTATCTGCTACATTAGATGATCCTGAGAAGTTTGCATTTTGGCTAGAAACAAAGGGGGATATAACGAAACCTGTAGAAAAAGAAGTATATCTTACTCGCAAATTAGTAAGAGCAGTTCCACTTATTCATTATAGTTTTATTACTGTTACAAATTCTATCAATAAATGCGTAAAAGATAAGGCAATTCAAGAAGAAATTAAACGACTTACTAATAAACCATTTGTCATTCAAGATGAGAAAAATGTATTTAATGATATTAATTATCAAAATATGACCAGAATGCTAAAATTATTTGAAAAGCATGATGTTAGAGTGAAACGTCAATTTGTCTTAAATAAATTGGCCGAACATTTAGTTGAAAAAGAAATGCTACCAGCACTTTGTTATGTATTTTCGCGCAAACAACTGGAAATATGTGCTGAAGAAATGACTACTAATTTGCTAGAATTTGACTCAAAAGTTCCTTATACAGTTGATAGAGAATGTGAACAAATTATTCGTAAACTTCCTAACTATCAAGAATATTTACATCTACCTGAATATGTTAATACGATTAAACTTCTTAGAAAAGGTGTAGCTATGCATCACGCCGGCATGATGCCTATATTGAGGGAAATGGTCGAACTCTTATTTGCTCGCGGATTTATTAAGATTTTGTTTTGTACTGAAACGATGAGCGTCGGGATTAATTTGCCTGTCAAAACGACCATCTTTACAGATGTAAACAAGTTTAATGGTGAAATTGTTCGTATGCTTTATAGTCATGAATATACCCAAGCAGCTGGTAGAGCAGGACGCTTAGGATTAGACACAGTGGGTCATGTCATCCACTTAAACAATTTGTTTCGAAACGTGGACTCCGTAAGCTATAAACAGATGATGAACGGCAAACCACAAACGTTAACTTCAAAGTTTAAAATTTCTTATAATTTGTTATTAAATTTGCTTGATATTGGGGACAAAAATTTAGTTCAATTTGCTAGTAAAAGTATGGCAACTGGCGATTTGGATAAGCAAATGGGGGATTTATATACCAAGATGAGTAAAGCTGAGTCTGAATTAGATAACATTAATATTTATATTGGTCAACTTAGAACACCATTAGAAGTTATTCAAGAATTGATTGAACTCAAAAAAAATGTTCAAACCGCAGTAAATAAGAAACGTAAAGAAATGGAGAGGAGAATGAGTCAACTATCAGACAATTATAAATTTATTAATCAAGACATTACTAGTTATTTAAAAGTATCTGAAAAAGAAAAGGAAATCAAGCATTTAAAAGATAATTATAATGTATTGCATTCTTATTTTCAATCAGGCGTTTCATCTGTATTAGACCTTTTGAATGAAGAAGGGTTTATTGATGGTGATAAATCTGACCAAAATTCATTAAGCTTGACATTAGATGGTAAAATTGCATCTCAAATTAGAGAAATTCATTGCTTAGCATTTACAAAATTATATAACTCTAAAAAGCTAGACGAATTATCGTCAAAACAATTGGTTGCATTATTTAGTTGTTTTACAAACATTAGAGTTGCAGATGATTTTAGAGACAATATTCCAAAATCAGATGATGATAAAGTTAATCAAATTGTAAACGAAATAGAACACTCGTATGTTGAATATCATAAAAAAGAGTTGGCTAGAAATATTAATACTGGGTTTGATTACGAAATTCATTTTGATTTATTACATTATGTAGAAAAATGGTGCGATTCTAAAAATGTTGAGGAATGTAAATTTATTTTACAGGAGTTAGGAACAAATAAGGGAATTTTTTTAGGTGAATTTGTAAAGGCTCTATTAAAAATTAACAATATTTCAGGTGAGTTGGAAAAAATTTCTGAAATGACGGGCAATATAGCATTTTTGAGTAAATTAAAAGAGATACCGCATATGACATTAAAATATGTGGTAACTAATCAATCATTATATGTATAAAGAATTTAAAAAAAAATATATTATTATAATTATGACTGAAACTATATATTTTGTTGGTGGATATGTTCGGGATAAATTGCTTGGTATTCAAAGTAAAGATATAGATTTTGTATTTGTTATAAATAATATTAATATTACTATTGAAGAAGGATTTTATATGATGAATAATTGGTTAATTAATGAAGGATTTAATATATTTTTAACAACCCCGAAAATGTTAACAATTAGAGCTAAATTTCCAAATAGCATTAAATATACCGATTATAGTGGAATGACTGCTGATTTTGTATTAGCAAGAAAAGAAGAATATTCTAATGACTCACGATATCCTATTGTTAAAATTGGAACATTAAAAGACGATTTAGAGAGAAGGGATTTTACAGTTAATGCTATGGCAATGGATTTAGACGGAAATATTATCGACTTATTTAATGGAATAACAGATTTAAAAAATAAAATATTAAGAACACCAATGGATGCTTTATTGACTATAAATGATGATCCTTTACGATTATTACGCGCTTTAAGATTTTCAATTACAAAACAGATGATTTTTAATGAAGAACTATTTCATGCAATATGCGATGAAAAAATAAATGAAAAATTATTTACACTAGTATCAAGAGATAGAATTAGAGAAGAATTACATAAAATGTTTGAATATTCTACACCTCAAACAATCCATAAATTAAATATGATTCAAGAAAGAGTACCATTATTTATTGATAGATTATTTTCTGAAGGTTTTTGGTTAAAACCTACACATAAATTGATTAAATAAATATATATTAGAATAATATATATATATGAAATTAGTTTTCAGAACAGCTCTATTGCACATTGCTTCGATTATATTTTTTGCCTTAATATATTTATATTATAAAGACGATTTTCAGTCTGCATTAAATAAAGATTATAAATCATTTATTAATTGTTTAAATTTGAGTGTTACTTTACAAGCAGGAGTTGGGTCATCTGATTTAGTTCCAATTACTTATATATCTAAATTTATAGTTATGTTGCAGCAGTTATTATTAATATTTACACATATATTTACACTTTATATTTTTACTTTATAATTATGAAATATGTAAAATGTATATAAATATTATTTTATTTATTATTAATGGAATTAATAAATAAAAAATATATTTTATTACAAAAAATAGGAATGGGTTCATTTGGTGATATTTATAAAGGACAAAATATAAGAACAAATGAATATGTTGCTATTAAAATAGAACCAATTACAAGTAATTTAAAACTATTAAAAAATGAGGCAAAAATTTATCAATATTTTTTAAATTGTGAAGGTATTCCAAAAATAAAATGGTTTGGAAAATATAATACTAACTATTTTATGGTTATTGATTTATTAGGCAATTCACTTCAACATTATATTAATGAAATGAGAACATTTTCTATATTACTTATTTTGAAATTAGGTGTTAAATTGTTATTATTAATAAAAAAAATACATGATAATGGATTTATTCATAGAGACATAAAACCACATAATTTTTTATTTGGTTTAAATAATTTTAATGATTTATATATTATTGATTTTGGTTTTTGTAAACCATATTTGGATTCAAATAATAACCATATAATACAAAAACAAACATCAAATGTAATTGGAAGTAGAAACTATGCTAGTATTTCAGCTCATAGATGTCACGAGTTGAGTCGAAGGGATGATTTAGAATCATTAATGTATATGTTATTATATTTTTATACTGGCTGGCTTCCGTGGAATAATATTTTTAATGATTTTGATATTATTGATTCAAAAATTAATGTTTTATATAGTGAAAGATATCCAAAAATATTATTAAACACATTACATTATATTAAAAGTTTAGAATATGATGAAAATCCAAAATATAATTTTATCATTGATAATTTTCAAAAAGAAATAGATATATTAAGTAAAATAAATTAAAAAAAAATCATATATTAAATAAAATGTCGAATCGTTATGATAAAATGGAAGATTATATTACATCAATCTTCAATGTTTTTCAGATGGTAAATCTAAAGGCGGCACAAAAACAAGACAAAAGGTTAAATTTGATAGGTTTAACAATATTTAATTATGTTCGATATATGGCAAAGGAATATGAAATTGATTTGAAAGAAGTAAAAGAATCAGAAAGTATAAACTTGATTCCAGTATTTGAGTATGTTGCAGCTAATAATATAGAGCTTTATGATTTTTCAACTATTAATATGAATGATGTAGATATAACTAAGAAAGAAGATTTAGAAAGATTTGTTATATCTCATGTTTATTATATTACACAAGGCAAATAATAATATATCAAAAAAAGATATAAAGATAATACGTTTTAATTTAGTATAATAAATGTCATCTTTTAAAGACGTTGTTACACCTTCTGAACATTTACTTGGTCGCGTAAAGTGGTTTAATAATAAGGCTGGTTACGGTTTTATTACTGTTACTGATGGACCTCGTTCCGGAACCGATATTTTTACACATCACAGTGCTGTTAATGTAGAGAATCAACAATATAAATATTTGGTTCAAGGAGAATATGTTGAATTTGATTTAATTAGAGTTGAGTCTGATAAACATGAATGGCAAGCTTCCCGCGTTTCAGGTATTAGAGGTGGAAAGTTAATGTGCGAAACAAGACATGAATTAAAAATTGCAAGAACTGAATACAAGTCTACTAAGCCTGAGGAGCCAAAGATGCCTAGACAAAGAAGAAATACTGAAAGAAAGGCTAGTGAACCAAGAGGAACTACAAGAGATAGTGATGATAAGGGATGGACTGTAGCTGGTGATAAGCAAAAACCTTCTGCAAGAAAGCCTCGTGCTCAAGTTAGAACTAGTAATGGTTCAACTATTATTACCATTCAATCTAAGTAAATATTTAGCGTATTATTTTAGAATTTGTAAAAATTAAATTTATATATTTTTAATTTTTAAAAAACTTATTTATAGTGGTAATATATAATGGGTAAAGATATCAACGAGTCTAAACTTATTGGTGGTAAAAGAAAAAATGGCCACAAGTCAAATTGCACATGTCATATTTGCGAAAATATGAAAAATAAAGCTAGACGCGGTGGTTATGAGGAAGAGATTAAAAAAGAGCAAGAAAAAATGATGGGTGGTTCAAAAAAGAAAAATGGACATAGAAAAGATTGCAAATGTCCTATTTGTAAAAATATGAAAAACTCTAAAAAAAGAAGCGGTACTAAATGTAGTAGACGAACTAAAAAGAGAAGAGGTGGAGATGACAATGACAGTTATGAAGAAGAGAAAACTGAAACTATTGAAGAAGAAGAGGAAATGGAACCATCTGATAATACTTCTGATGAAGAAGATATTGAAGAAGAAACAGATAAAAAGGGTGGTAAAAAGAAGAGAGGAAATGGTCATAAAATGAATTGCAAATGTCCTATTTGTAAAAACATGCGTAAAAAGAAAGGTGGCTACGAGCCTGATGAGGAAAATCAGATGGGAGATATTGAGGAAGGTGGAATTAAAGCAATTGATTCAACATCGGCTAATGAATCAGAAACAAAAGCATCTGATGAAGAATACGACGCATTAGATGCTGCTGAAAAAGGGGAAGCTGGACAAAATGTGGTTGGCGGAAGTCGTAGAAGACGTAGAGGTGGAAAAACAAGAAAAACCCGCAAACATCATTAAATAATATTTAATAAAAATCAATTTAAATATTACTTGACAAATGTAAATATAAAATGAACAAAAACGATAATACTGATACACATATTGCCGATGATGTTTTTTCACAATTCGAAAAGTTAATTTCAGAGCTTAATACAACGAAGGGTCAAATCACAGGAATTCAGCAAAATATTAAACTGCTTGAAAAAAGTGTAAAAAAACAGATGAAGGGATTGAAAAAGGAAGTAGTTAAAACAAAGAATAAGGGAAACAGACAACCTTCTGGATTTGCTAAACCAAGTAAGGTAACTAAGGAATTATGTGAATTTATGAATAAAGCTGAAGGCAGCGAAATTGCTAGAACAGAAGTCACTCGTGCATTAGTATCTTATATAAAAGAAAATAAGTTGGAAAATACTAGTAATTCTAAAATAATTTATCCTGATGATAAATTGAAAGTATTATTAGGATTAGATGATAGTCAAGAATTAACTTATTTTAACATTCAAAAATACATGAATAAGCATTTTGTTAAGAATGTTGTATCAAACATATAATTTTTTTATATGTAAATAGTAAAATTTATATGATAATAACTAAAACTACATTATTTATTTCGACATTATTGTTAAATGAATAATTTCTTGAATTGATTTAATTTTTTTTTGTATCCATTCATAATTGTTTTTTTCTATTTCTTCAAGTTCATTAACATTATTTAATAAATATTCACATTTTTCAACAGCTTTATCCCACGTTGGTTCAAAAATAAATGGAGGAATATCATTATTATAATAAAATCTTTCATTAAATTCTGCTTGGTCGCATACTATAATTGGAATACTGCCCGAAAAAATTGCCTCATAAATTCTAAAACATTCTAATACAAAATTACCACGTCCATTAGGAACAAAAATACTATTATTATAAATATTAAACATTTCTGACGATGATATATTATTTCCTACAAAGTTTTCATCAAATTTTTTTGAAAATTTATTTATTAATTCCTGTCTATCATGTTTGATATTTCCAATAAATGACCATTTATATTTCCTTTTTGATATTGGCTTATTAATATCATAATTAAATGCTTTTTTCCCACTAAACATATTTATCATATATCCTAATGGTATTTGAATAATATTATTATAATTGTTATATGGATAATGATTAAAATGATATTGATGTAATAATAGTTTTGTATGTGAAGCTAAATGCGTATATTGTGGTCTTGTTCCAAATTCGTCGGATAAATTTACTATAATTAGTGGTTTAATTCTTAAAACTATATTTTTTATTTGCTCATATTTATATGTATTAGATGAAAATACTAATATATTATTATTAATTATATCTTCTTCTTCATCTAATTTGTTAGTTAATTGTTCTGGTAATACATAAATTATTTCATAAGTTAAATTACTAAATAATTCTTGTATGTAATCTTTTTCCCAATAAGCAATAGTATCATAAATTATTTTTAATTTGGTCATATTTAATAATTATATAAAATTAAACGACTATATTTTAACTTATTTATTTATTTATTTATTTATTTATTTATTTATTTATTTATTTATTTATTTATTTATTTATTTATTTATTTATTTATTTATTTTTTCAAATAAGCTAATTAAATATTAATTTTAAACTGTTTTGGATGAAATTTGCGCTTGTTTAATTGTTCATCAATCGCATATTTAATTTGTTTAATATTTTTTTGTTTAACTTCATCAATAACTTCACGGTGAATAATTTTTTCAAAGTATTTCTCTCCAGATTTGGCTTTAAAAAATATGTCTCTTCTTTTTTGAGAACAATATTTACAAAAACATCCATTATCAATATAATGATCAATATCTATATCATTAATATATTGATTTTCTAAGCATAAATTCATATAAAAACGATATTCTTGTTCTGTATAAGGTATAAAATCTGTAGTTAAACGATTTTGCCACATATTTATATATTCATTTCTCTCTGTTTCGTTATAATAAAACTGAAAATATCTGTCGTTTTGGATAAGTGTTAAATAGTTTGCTGGTAATTGATAGACTGTTTTAAACTGGTTATATAATTGACCTATATCTTTGTCTTCAGTTTTATAATCAGGTATAATAACTATATCTGAATTAAAAATATTCGAGAGAATAGATGGCCATAATTTAGAATCACATAATCGAAGTTTAATATATTTAATGTTATTTATATTTTGCAGACTATATTTTTTTTCAAAATCAAAAGCAATTGGTTCTGATATATTATACTTATCGAAATAATGATCACCATTTTCAATATGAGGGAATATTTTATTAAATCGGGCACTAATTCTTTTAATGGAATATTTACTTATATTATCGCTGGTATTATTAAAATGATAAGGCGAAATCTTCTCAAAAAATTCTGACATTTTTCTCTCTACTGGGGTTCTATAAACATCAATAACATAAATATTTTTTCCTTGGTTAGAGAGATATTCGATAATATCATTAATTTTAACATTATGTATACCAGTTAAAACGCTCAACATTATTTCGTCGTGTATATGAATAGTATTATAGCTTTTACCAAGTGAGACTCTTAAAGAAGTAACCAATGTAGTTGACCCTACTTTTGGTGGAGTATAAATAAATATATAATTATTAGTGTTTGTGTTAAATAGTTTATTAACTGATTCTGCAATTATATTTTGATTCATATATAATTATTATTAAATTAAAATATAAAATTTACTTTATTTATTTTTGCATGGAAGCTATTTATGCTATCGATTTAAAAAATGGGTTATCTAAAGATGGTTTTATTCCTTGGAAATCAAAAAAAGACTTGAAATTTTTTGCAGATAAAACAAAATATAATGTTGTAATTATGGGTAAAAATACATATTTATCTCTACCAGATAATGTAAGACCTTTAAAAAATAGATTAAATGTAGTTTTGACGAGTAAACCAGATAAATTTTTGGATTTAAATGATGGAAATGAAAATGTAATATTTACAAATAATGACAAGATTCATAATGCTATTCTTAATTATAGAGAGATATATTTAAAAAAGTATTCGTTTTTAAGTAGCAATTTCAAAATATTCTTTATTGGTGGAAAAAAAATATATGAACAATATATTCAACTATGTGAAAAGGTATGGGTCACTCAAATAAAAAAAGATTATTCATGTGATTTAGAATTTAATTATGATTTGTCAAAACAATTTAAAGAGCCGCAATTAATAGAGGAAGACGATGAATTAAAAATTTCGTTTTATGAACGAAATTAAGTATAACTACTAATTTGCAATATCATGAGATTTCCGATTCTTCCAAATTTTTTTTCTTGCCATTCCTTGGCTTTTTGTTTTCTTATGGTTAAAGAATCTGTGTGATATATTTTTTCAAAACCTTTTTTAAAATATATATCTGTATATTCAACGCAATCATCGTCTAATGTAAAATATTTCTTACACCAAGCTATACAACCGTCGCCTATTCCTGATATATTTTTTTGAAGAAGTTTAAGATGTGAAACATTTAATTTTTTATGATTTAGATTATTTTGATTCATAAATTGACATAAATTGTAATAAATTTCTCTTTTTTTATTTTGTATGTTTGTATTATTTTGTAGATTTATAGAATTCTTTAATATTATTTCCCACTCATCGTAATTTATTAAAGGATAAATTATTTGCCATTGTTTAATAGCATATGTATATCTAACACCAACCGCACAAATATAATGCATTATAGCTTGGAATAATGTATTTACATTAGTATAAGGGAGTGGTTCTATTGGATTAATTGGTGCCAAATATTCATATTGTTTAAATTCAGGATACTCATCCATAAAATTCCTTATTGTTACAGCCCAAACGGGATTAATTTGAGAGATTAATGCTAGACGATTCATTTTGTTTTTAATTTAAATTTGTTATAAGAAATTTAAATCAATTTTTTAAGTAATTGAAATAAAATATATATTAAAACTACTTAAAGAGAAAAAATGTATTGGCTCCCGAAGGAATCCTCAACTTTTAATTTTAATTAATTTTTACATTTAAAATAATCTACTCTTCATCTACATAGTCTTCGTCTCCGATTTCGTTGGCTTCAGATAGTGAGTAGCTCTTCCAAATATACTTTACTTTTCCATCTTCAAATATTCTCTTGCTGATATGGATTTGGTCTTCATCTTCTTCGTTCATGTCCATTCCTGCATAATTAACACGAGCTACACTGCGTCTGATTCTGTGATGATCTACCAATTGAGACAAATGCTGCTTCAACTCATTCTTCTCTTCGACACTAAGTTCCGGATGAATTTTAACCCATCTTGGATATTCTTCGTCATCTTCGTCATCTTCATCTTCTTCGAATTCGTAGTCAGAATCTTCGTAAATAGTTAAATCAGCCCAAATATCAGTGATTCCGTCGAATTCACACTCAGGTTCAATGGTGTCCATTCCCGTATAATTGACACGCTTGATATTACGACGCGGTCTTAAAGCAGAAATCTTTGCCTTGGTTTGAGAAATTAATTCACTCCAAGAAATTCCATTATAATTTTTAATTATATTTATAGTATATTTTTTTGTCTTGTTTAGTTCATCCAGATAAGTTTGCACTAAATTTTCTTTGATTTGGAACCAAGCCCCGCTATGACATTCATTCTCAAACTCAACTATTTTATCAAATACAGTGCTAACAAATTTAATCCATTTGTTAATACCTTCAGCTGCAATAACTTTATCCAATTCTTGATTAAATAACTTGAAAATTTCTAAGGCGACCTTCATTTTATTTTCCTTACCAACTTCTAACTCGCATTTTACTAACAAATCTTTAATCTTGGTAGCAAATAAAATAGCAACCGATGGTTGAGCAACTGGCTTAATATTCTTGCGTTGGTTTCTAGTAATAACTGGCATTTTAAACTTCGGTTTGCGTGTTACAATAATTTAATGATTTATATTTTATTTATTAAATGTATTTCAATTTTTTTTAAATTAGAAAATAAAATATAAATCAAATCTACTTAAAGACCATAAGCCCTTACATAAAAAATATACTTAATTTTATAAAAATTTAAGTCGATAAATGGTAAGAAATGATAAGCATAATACAAAGAAAATGCTCAACCCAGAAGAAGTTAAAGAAATCGTTGAAGAACCTAAGCAAAAATCTTTGAATGAACTAACCAAGGAAGAAAAAGAAGAGTTCTTTACACCTTTTATCATTTAAAAAGCCCATTGTTTTAGTAATTTTGTTCTAATATTGGAAGATAAATTTTGGTATTATTACCACAATAAAGTTCAATAGACGCACCACAATACTTTATATTAATATGTTTACATGTAGAAGGATTGTCAAGACAAATATTTTGCGTTGGAAACCTTTTAGTAGATATAATTCCAAAGTTTTTCACCAATAAATTAAGAGTTTCAATATCTATACATATATAATACCAATTATTATCTTCTACATTTCTATATTTTAATATATTTAACCCATCTATTACATGTTCTTCAAATTCAATTAACAACATTGTTTATTTATAATATATATTATATTATTTCAATTATATTATTTCAATTTTTTTGGTTTAATGGCTGGTCCAGCCCAAATAAGTATTGCAACTAAAAATTTATATAATATTGTTATACCGGTGTAACAAGGAAAAAAGGATATTGGCAAGTGCCTCACCTTTTAATATTAATTAAATAGTTACAATTAAAATCAACTACAATCTACATATTCAATGCATCATAAATATATTGCTCAGAGAACCACTTCTCGCGGTCGTTGTACATCTCACGCAAATAGCCGTCAAAAGCCTTAGCAGATTCATCAATATCTTGTAAAAGATGTTCTCTCTTTTGCAACGCGTTAGTTCTATATAATTGTATCTCATTTTCTTCGATTAAAGGAGTCGATACTTTAAAGTTAGCGATGATATTGCGCAAGAGCTTGGTTTTCTCAGCATTAACCTGAATAAACTCCTCGAGTTCGTCACCATCTACTGTGGTAGTGCTGAGGTTGTCTTCAAGTTGCTTTTCTTCGAATAAAGTTAATACACGTTTTTTAGAGGTTAGTTTATTAATATTATTATTAATATTAACTGGCCACCAATTGTCATCGCTGTAAATGATTCTGGCTTCGTGTCTTGAATTGCGGAGACGCTTGATGAAACTATAGGCAGCTTCGGTGTCATACCACGACTTGATAGCAATATATGCGCGATTATATTTATTTAAATGATTTTTATAGGGTTCAATATAAACCCTGCTTACCTGTGCGATGCCATTACTGTCAAAGACATTGGCTATAAATTCTGCATTGAATACGGTCTCAATTCGAGGAATGTAAATGCTGGTGATTGCGTTCATTTTAGCTCAAAACTTGATGGGTGCTTAAGTAATATGCTTTTCACTCTGACCTAAAAAAGTGTTTCAATTTTTTTATTTATGCCCTATATCTGGCTATAACTGAAAAAATATAAGCGAAGCTACAGTGTTATAATTAAAATCAGGTGAGCCTATATA